>VOFC01003534.1_pt1 | contig 52952 bp, 87 predicted proteins | sample 5384161 | NCBI WGS metagenome assembly VOFC01 (sample SAMN12384722, study PRJNA508395) | human gut metagenome | isolation source: healthy gut B | host: Homo sapiens | reverse complement strand
TTTACAACTTATTAAAATATTAATTTCTATGCATATTATAATACTATGTTTTTAATAAAAAGTCAATAAATTCCTTGAAAAAAGAGGATTCATAAAAATTAAAATTGAGAAATAATTTTTAGAACTGTTTTAGAACTGTTTTAGAATTCTTTTAGAACTGTTAAAAAGAAGGAAAACAACTTTTAGAACTGTTTTAGAACTAGATTTTCTATCTAATTTGGTAATATATTATATTTTTTTAGGAGATGATGAAATGGTTCAATTTTTTATAGGATTATTTTTAGGGGCTAATCTTAGCCTCTTTTTATATGCCTGTATATTAGCAGGAAAACAATCAGAAGAATAATTTTTTATGAGAGGAGATAAGTTTTGGATGAGAATATTAAAAGTAATTATTATGCTATTATACCAGCAACGGTCCGATATGATAAAGGCTTAACAGACAAAGCAAAATTATTATATGGTGAAATTACTTGTTTATGCAATAAAGAAGGTTATTGCTTTGCTACTAATAATTATTTTGCTAATCTATATAACTGTACTTCTCGAGCAATACAATTTACAATTTCTAAACTTCAGGAAAAAGGTTATATACGAGTAATCTTAGAAAATAATTATCAAAGAAAAATATATTTAACTGATGCAATAGGGCATGAAAAAAATTTCACACTATCCCACGAAAATAGTTTCACAGGCGGGTACGAAAAAATTTTCACCAATAATAATATAAAATATAATATAGATGATTTATTTATTTTAATTATAAATAATAGTAATGAAATTTCTAGAGAATTTTATTCTAATTTGAAAAGACTTGAATTTATATATCCTAAAAAAATTATAGATACTATGGAGGAATCAAATCTAGTAAAAATAAAGGAAATCATTTATACATTATTTTTAATTTATAATAGCAATTTCAAAAATATTATCCTTAAATTTGACAGAGAAAATTTAATCAAATTATATTTGAGCTGTAAAAGTCATGATACGGATGATTTTTTTAATTATTATAAACGAGCTATTATAAATAAATATACAGATACATCATAAAGGAGTACTAATAAATGATAAATAATTATATAAATAATTTTGAAGATGTAATGTTAAATTTTTTATTTTATGGTTTTAAATATACTTTATTGTTGTTAGTGATTATTCTGACATTCTCACTTATTTTTTTAATAATTGGTTGTATTATAAGATCACAAACAATAAAATCAAAATTTTTAAGAATTGTACTGGGCTTGTTAGTAAGTCTTATTTTTTTACTTTTTTTGCCCTATATTTTAGTACAATTTTGAAAATTAATATGATTAGAGCCCTTCTTAATTTGCCCTATCAAAAAGTTAAGGAGATGATGTTTTATGAATGTTACAAAAAGAAAAAAGAAAATTACTTCAAAATTTTCAAGCATTGGAGCAACAATTACATTATTACTAATTCAATGTAATACATGTTTGGCTGAAACCATTGGAACAGCAGAAGTTGAAGCTGCAACAGATAATATAAAAAGAGTTATTACTAGCATTGCAATGCCTCTTGGAGGAGTTTTAATTTTTGCGAGTATAGTTATTGTTGCTTTAAAAATGATTGCCAATGCTAATAATCCTCAGAAGAGAGCTGAATCTATTGGGGCTCTTGCTTGGATTTGTGGTGGTGGAGTAATTTTAGGAGCTTCACTTGTTATTGCTGGAATAATTATAAATATTGCTACAAACAACAGTGGCGCATTGCTAGGAAGTTAGGTGATTTTTGTGAGAGTATTTAAAATTCCATTTGATATCAAACGAGAAGAAAAAATATTTGGTGGTTATTTAAGTTTAAGACAAGTTTTGTATTTGATGTTTGCAATAGCAAGTTTATCTATTCTAGCAACTCCTCTAAATATTGTTATAAGAATAGTTATTATCACTATAATTGCTACATTTTTTCTACTTTGTGCTTTTCTAAAAATAAATGAGCAAAATTTTGATAAGTTATTTTTATGTGCCACAAAATACATTGTTCGTAGAAAAAAATTCAAATATGAGAGGTGCTTAAAATGATAATAATGTTTATTTTTCTTGGATTAACGGTTGTACTTGTTGTTTGTACTGCTATTTATTTAAACAAAAAGAAAAATCAAAGTGGATTCATCCAAAAAAATGATAAAAAAGCAGATGAAAATCAAGGCAAAAAAGTAGATAAAAAGAAATTAGAGAATATTTTTAATTTTAAAATAAAGAATAATATGATTTGTATTGGAAACAGATATTCAAATATTGTTAGACTTGGTAACATTGATTATAATATTCTTTCTGTTTCGGAACAAGATTCTATTGAAAATATCTTAATACAAACTGCTCTTTCAATAGATTATCCAGTTCAATTTTTTAGTACAACAGAATATATAGATACAACAAAAGTTATTTCACTTATGAAAAAAAATAAAAATACAAATGAGAAAATCGAAGAATATAAAAATTATTTAATAAATTACTTACAAAATCTAATGGAAAATAGAACTATTTCAGTTGTTAGAAGTTATGTAATTATTAGTTATGATGGAAATTCGCAAGATGCAATACAAGAATTGAACAGAAAAACGCTATCTTTTACAAATAGTCTATTATCCGCAAAGATAGTATGTGAAATACTTAATGAAGATGAAATCTATGATTTAATTTATAAGGAACTAAATAAGAATTCAACAATACATATTAGCAATTTACAAGGAGGTGAAAAGAGGTTATATGTTGGGAAAAAACAAAAAGCACAAAGAAATGAACATATTTGAAAATGTACCTAAAATTTCTGATTTACTTATTCCTGATGAGTTACAAGAAAAAGTTGACTATTTAAAGTTAGGATATAATAAATTTACTAGAATATTTGTTATGACTATCTATCCTGAACAAACATGGATATCTTGGTTAGATGACTTATTCGCTATTGGAAATATAAATATTTCTGTGAAAATAGAGCCTTCTGTTAACGGCAATGTTATAAATCAATTAACTAAGAAATTAGTACAAGCACAAAGTGAGTATGCAACTTATTCGAGACAAGGCAATATATTAAATTTGCCAGAATTAGAAAAACAAATTGGAGATTTAGAAGATTTAAGAATGTTAATACAAACTAACCAAGATAAATTGTTTTATACGACAGTTTTTATATCTTTAAATGCTGAAGATTTAAAAGACTTAAATGAAAAAACAAAAATATTAGAAAGTGAATTAAACAAAAAAACAGCAATGATAAGAACGCTTACTTTTAGACAACTAGAAGGCTATAAAACAATACTTCCAATAAATGAACCTCCTATTTTAAATTATGAGCGAAATATGGTTGCTGGTCGGGGTTGCTACTTTAATACCAATATCGACTCCAAACCTTTCTCATGATAAGGGTATTTTTATTGGTAGAAATATATATACCAATGCTCCTGTTTATATTGATATTTTTTGTGGACCTCCAACACTTCCAAATCCACATGTATTTATTTGTGGCACAAGTGGTGGTGGAAAAAGTGTAGCACTAAAAACATTAACTGCTAGAAATATTGCTACTACTGGATGCGGAGCATTTTTTATTGATGTCGAAGGTGAATATAGCAATTTAACTAAAATGCTTGGTGGAAAAGTAATTAAAATCGAGCAAGGAAAACCAGCAGGAATAAATCCTTTTGAGCTAGAGGCTGACTTTAAGGGTAAAGAGAAATTTTTAAATATACTTGATAAAGTGGCAGAAATCAGAGCTTTAATTGCAACAATATGCAGAAATTATGGTCGAACACTTACAGGAACAGAGAATACTGAAATAGAGATAATAGTAAATCAATTATATAGTGAAAAAGGCATTACAAGTGATGTAAATTCTCTTTATGAGAAAAAAAAAAGGAAAAGCTTGACAATGGTAAATATGTAGTAGGAAGAATAGCAAAGAAAATGCCTACACTTACAGATTTTCATAATAAACTAGTACAGCGTGGTAAATGTAAAGAACTAGCAGATATTTTAATACCGTTTCTAAAAGGTAATTCTTTGGGAATATTTGACTGTGAGAGTAAAATTACATCTTCTGAAGATATTATTTGTTTTGATATGAGTGAGATTAAAGATGAATTTACAAAATTATATTCTTCTTTTGTTATATTAACTTGGGTATGGCAAAAATATGTATTAAAAAATAGAGAAAAGAAAAAAATCATAGTTTGTGATGGAGCTTGGTTATTTTTAAAATATCAGGAATCCGCAGACTTCCTTGTAAATGTTGCTCGTCGCCGGTCGCAAGTATAATGTTCCATTATTTATTCGGCAGTCAATTTATAGATGAATTTTTAAATTGTGATGAACGGAAGAACTATTATAAATATATGCTCTACGAGATATTTGTTTAAGCAAAGTCCTGGTTCTGTAGATGAGGTCGTAAAATTTTTTAACTTATCGGAGGGCACAAAAAATTTTCTAACTGCTGCAAGTCCTGGTCAATGTATAATTAGCTTAAATAATACAGTTACAGCAATAAAATTTATTATAACAAAATACGAAGAAAACTTTGTATTTACCTAGAGTTGGAGGTGAAAAAAATTGAATAAATTATTTAAAAGTTTTGTAATAGTGGTTACAATGCTTTTTTTATTATCTCCTGTATCTTTTGGAGCAACTCCTGAACTAAAAAAACAAATTAAAAAAGAAGATGGATCTTTATTTGAAAAAATCATTGCGGAATGTATTGGCGGAATTGCTGAAACAGTCTTGGATTTTACAACACGGAGAAAAAGCAAATGTAGGATTTAAAGATTATGACGAACTTATTTTTAATAACAAACAGGTGAATGATAGTTTATCACCTTTTACCAATGAATTATGGTCTAAAACAATGAAATGGTATCAGATTTTTAGTATTATTTCTGGAACATTGATACTAATTGCAGTATTTGTATTAGCCTTTAAAATGATAAATGCTGGCATGAATGTTGCAAAGAAAAATGAGGCAAAAGAAAATTTGATGCGATTATGTTTTGGAGGTGTGGCAATAGCTCTAGCTCCTTTATTTATTAGGTTTTTGTTGTATATGAATAATAGCCTAGTATATTTATTAGTTACAGCCACAAATGCTGGAACACTTGATGCAACATTGGGAAACTCTATGTTAACGAGTATAAAAACTGGAAATGCAATTTCAACAGCTCTTGTAATTGCAATGTTCATATATTTATTTGTAAAACTAAATATTAAATTTATAGTTAGACAGTTTACAATTATAATATTTACTATTTTTACACCTATTGTCGCTGGGCTTTGGATAATAAATAAAAATGTAACTGCTGCATCAATTTGGGCTGGTCAGATTATTATGAATATTTTTATGCAATTTATATATTGCTTTTTATTTTTAATATATCTTGCTTTTTTGCCAGCTAGTGGTGGCTGGGCAATATCTTTAATATGGGCTATGATGATACTTCCACTTGCTGACACATTACAAAATTGTCTACAAAATCTAACTTCAAGGATTGCTGGTGTTGATAATGAACAAATGACAAATAAGGTTCTTGGAACGGCTAGTATGCTTGGTTTTGGTTTAGGAGCTATTAAAGAACAATTTAAGACTCCTGAAATTCAAAGTAAATCATTTAATAATGGAAACAATAGCAATTCTAATGGCTTAAAAGGTATTATATCAAGAGCTAAATCATTTATAAATCCAGTAGCAAATCTATCTGATGAAGAAGATTATAATGGAAATATAAATCCAGTAAGAGATGTAATAACACCTACAAAAGAGAGTAAACAAGATACTATAACAATGCCTAAATCAAAAATAGATAACAAAAATAATATAAGCAATGGAAGAATAACTTCAAAATCAGTAGTTAAAAATGTAGCAAGTGCCGGATTCAAGGGAACAAAAGCATATTTAAGCGTAGGAGCGAAAATGGCTGAAGGAGATTTTAATTCATACAAATATAAAAAACACACATCTTCCCAAAATAACAAGTCTATGCAAAATACTGAATATTTAAACAATATAAACAATTTGAAGAAAGGGGCTGAAAATGAGTTTAAAGGAAAAAGCGAAGAATGAAATTAAAAAGAAATTCAAGAAAATCGTTTTAAAAATAATTAAACCATTTATTCCATTTATCATTGTAATTTTGTTAATTGTTTTAGCAGTATGCACTGTAGTAGATTCTATGTTTACAACTGAAGATGATATGCAAATGGCGGAAAAACTTTCTAGTGAAGACTATGAGACGCAATATGAGGAATGGATAAAAGATAAAGAAAATACACCTAACACAGTAATAAATGATGGAGCAAGTATTATTCCAAAAGGTATGTTTATTTGGCCAATACCAAATTATTTGACTATAACATCACATTTTGGTATGAGAATACATCCTATAACTGGAGTTTATAAATTACATAGTGGGACAGATGTTGGAGCACCTCTCGGAACAAATTTTGTGGCGATGGCTAATGGTATTGTTACAACAGCGAAATATAGTAATTCATATGGAAATATGGTAATGATAGACCATCGGTAATAGCATTGTAACTTTATATGCACATGGTTCTGAAATATTAGTACAAACAGGTCAAGAAATAAAACAAGGTGAACCTGTATTAAAAGTGGGCTCAACAGGATATTCTACTGGTCCACACGCACATTTTGAAGTTAGAATAAATAATAGCTTTGTAAATCCTGAAACTTATTTTGATATAGGAGGCTAGAAAATGGTTTTAATTTTTACAGATAATGAAATATTAAACAAAGATTTAAATAAAAATATTGAAAATAGCAGAGTAGTGTATTATCCAGACTACATTCTTGAAGAAAAAGAAGCAAATATTCTAATTGCTACAATACAGCCTAACAAATATAATTTCAAAGACTTCATGTTTAAAGTTAGAGAAAAAAATATAAGAGTAATTTTAATTCTTGAAAATTCACAAGTATCAGAATTAAAAGATGCTCTTTTTTTAGGAATATATGACTTTGTTTTTGATCCATTTGAAATTGAAGATATAAAACAAAAAATAAATTTTGAAACACATTTTTCTGAAATTTCAAAGTATATAAAAGTATACATGAATTAATGAATGTTTTATCTTAGAAAAAGATTAAAGGAGGAAGTAACTTGAATAAAAAAATTAGATTAATAATTATTATATCAATAATATTAATGTTGAGTTGTAGTATTATAGGGGTTATCTTTCTTATGTTTCAACACTATACTAAAAAACAAAATATTAATTTAGTGTATGAGAACTATAATGATAATGTTATTCAAAATCGAATAATAGATGAATTAGAAAGTAAAGAAAATCTCAATAATATTGATGATTTAATGTTACAAATTGATGGGACAAATATACTTGGAATTATAAAAATTGATAAAATAAATTTTGAAGGCTTCATTTATGAAGGGACTTCACTTAAAACACTTGCAAAAGGTGTCGGTCATTTTGAAAATACACCATACCTTACAGGGAATGTTTGCCTAGCTGCTCATAATACTAATTCATATTGGGCTAAGTTACATACTTTATCTGAAGGAGACAAAATCCAATATACTTGTTTTCTAGGAACCAAAGAATACAAAGTAAACTCTATTACTAAAATTAATGAAACAGATTGGAGGCCTTTAGAGAATACTACTGATAATACACTTACACTTATCACGTGTGTAAAAGGGCAAAAAGAACTTAGACTTTGTGTACAAGCTAAAGAAATAAAATAATTTTCTCTTGAACATTGTCAAAATAATATAAATAATGTTACCCTAGAATAAATAACAATTACGAAAGGGTGATTATATGAAAAAAAAGAGTATTAATTATTATAGTTATTGGTGTTGTACTTGCTATAGTACTAATTAAGTTGTTGGACGATTCATCGCCTATGATGAATAATGAAAAAATAAATTATGAAAATACAATTATAAAAAATGATGCTGGTAGTATTCCAGAGCAAAATTATGATATTCAAATAGACACTATTGAAAAAGAACATAATACAGATATATTGCAGGAAAGTCTTGTTTTACCTAAAAATAATGATGTATTAGTTACTAATTCTAATAATACTATAGAAACAAAAGCACAAGAGACTAATGAAACCAATAAAAATAATAACACAGAAACAACAAAAGAAAATTCTAATAATATTCAAGAACCAGCTACTTCACAAGAAAAAACAGAAGAAAAGAAAGATACAACGATTAATAACAAAAAAACGAAAAGATAGACACAAAAAGAAAACATAGAGGAAAACGAAAAAAAAGATGAAGAAAATATAAAAACTAAAGAAGATTTTTCGCATCCGGAACTTGCTTATAAGACTTATAGAGCAACTAATAATGACATTTTACCAGAAATTATTAGTTTATTAACAGGGGAAATTTCCAAGGACCAAGAGCTTGTTAACTTTGGCTGCAAGGTTGTAAGTACAAGCAAAGAAAATGCTTATAATAATACAGATGGATTTACTTATTTATTCGTGAAAGATATAACGAAAGGAAAAGTTACTGGAAATTATCAAAAATTCACTGAAAGAGTAAGGAACACTGTAGGTTCATTTGGAACTTATTACGTGTATGCGGAAGATGAATATACTTATGATGGACAGGGACTAAATTCAAAATGGTCTCAAACCCTAGTATGGATTTATGTAAGATTTTAATATTTTTTTAAAGAGCCTTCAACAAGGCTTTTTATTTATGGGAGGATTTTAGAATGAAAAAAATAAGGAAAATTATACCGATTTTATTATTGATATGTATATTAACAAGTAATATTTCAACTATATTCGCAAAATCAATTTGTGAAAGTGAGAAAGTAAATTTAGTATTTGAACATGATTGCGTATCTGTTTTAAGAATTAAAGGTACCAATATGTTAAAACAAGTTGCTTATGTTTGCTATAAAGATCCTGATACAGGAATTAAATATCCAGCTTTTTGTGTTGAACCTGATAAAGAGGGAATCGGTACAGGCGCTGGGGATTCTTACGATGTAACATTAAGTGCACTATCAAACCCAATTTTATGGAGAATGCTTTATAAAGGATATGTTGGTAGTTCTTATACTTCTTGGGGGTTAGAGTGTGATGACGATTTGTATTTTGCAACTAAGGCTGCTGTTCACTGTTTTGCAGACGGTACAACACCTGTTACAAAATATGAAATTCCACATCGTGTTGGTCATGGAGACAATGTGAGTTTGGAAGAGGTACAACGTAGAGGTGCTAAAGTTCTAGAAGTTGCTCAAGCAATTTACGATTATGCATATAATAGTTCTGAAAATTATATAAAAGCTAGCGTTTCTGTATCAAAAAGAGAACAAACAGAAATTAGCTTAGGTGGAACAAAATATTTGGTGCAAAACTTTAATGTCAATGCTAACAAGGAATTAACTTCTTATAATGTTAGTATTCTTGGATTTCCAGACGGAACTAGAATTCTAAATTCATCAAATAATGATTCTGCTAGTATGTCTAATTCAACGTTTAAAATTGCAATTCCTATTAAATCTATTGTAAAGAATTTCGTTGGTTATATAAATGTCACAGATGCTAAAGTAAAAACATTTCCTATTTTTTATGCAAATTCAGGAAATGATAGTACTCAAAACTATATTATAACTGACCCATCTGAGACATCAAATGCAAGGGCCACACTTGATGTAGATGCTTATAAGTCTACTTTAAAAATTATAAAGTCAGATTCTGAAAATAAAGAAGCAATAGCAGGAGCAGTATTTAATGTTAAATATGCAGATGGAACTAATATTGGTGATTATACAACTGATAAAAACGGAACAATTACAATATCAAAATTAAGACAAGGTAAAGTAATCGTAACCGAAAAATCAGTACCAAGTAATTATGTCTTAGATAGTTCTTCAAAAGATGTTGTATTAGAATATAATTCTAGTAATACATTATCTATTACAAATGACAAGAAAAAAAGGTAGTGTTAGAGTAATAAAATACGATAAAGATAATAATGAAATTCGATTAAGTGATGTAGAATTTAAACTATATAATGAGCAACAAAAAAGAAATAGGAACATATAAAACAGATAAAAATGGTGAAATATATATTGAAAATTTAGATATTGGAAAATATACACTAAAAGAAACTAAAACTAATGTTGGCTATGATTTAACAGATGATATAACATTCATTGTAGAATATAAGAAAACAACTACTTTGGAAGTTGATAATGAGCAGTCAAAAGGACAGGTTCAAGTTATAAAAATAGATGCAGATTACAACAATATTCCATTAAAAGATGTAGTATTTCACGTACTAGATGAAAATAAAAACTTTATAGAAGAAATCAAAACTGATGAACAAGGTATCGCAACAACATCAAGATTACCAAGTTATAATAAGACATACTATTTGCAAGAAGTCGAAACAAATCAAGATTATATATTAGATAAAGATCTTCACAAATTTACTATTGTAAAAGACAAAGTTTCTGAGATAGTAATCGAAAACAAACATCAGGAAGGAAATTTACAAATTTATAAAGTTGATAAAGATAATCATAGAATTACATTAGGAGGAGTTAAATTTAGCCTTTATAGTGTTGAATTCAATAAAATTGTAGGTAATTACACTACTGACTTAAATGGTGAGATAAAAATTTCTAATTTACGAGTTGGAAATTATATATTAAAAGAAACAAACAAAAAGAATGGTTACAAATTAGCAAAAGATATAAAAATTGAAATTAAAGCTAACGAAACAAATAATATAACAGTAGAAAATGAACTAGAAAAGGGACAAATTAAAGTAATTAAAGTTGATAAAGACAATAATACGATTTTTATTCCAGATACTAAATTTGAAATACTAGATGAAAATAAAAATTATATTGAAACAATAACAACTAATGAAAATGGTGAGGCCTATTCTTCATTGCTACCAAGTTATAATAGACTATATTACATTCATGAAATAGAAGCAAATAAGGATTATGTATTAAATGATAAGCAATTTGAAATTGGACTAACTGTAGATAAAACATCAGAAATAAAAATTGAGAATGAAAGGATAAAAGGCAAAGTAGAAATTACAAAAGTTGACTCAAAAGATGAGAATAAAAAATTAGAAAGTGCAAAATTTGGAGTATATGATGAAAAAGATAATCTAATTGAAACAATAGTTACAAATAAAGATGGAATTGCAACAAGCTCAGATTTATATAAAGGGAAATACTATTTAAAAGAATTAGATACAGGTTCAAAATATTATTTATTAAACGAAAATACATTTGAGTTTGAGATAGTAAACAACGGAGAAATAATTAAGAAAACAATAGAGAATGAGTCAACAGATATTACTGTTGATGTAGATAAAATAGGAACTGCTGAAATTATGCCTGGAAATGATGTAAATTATATATTTTCAAATGTCGCAAATAATTCAAATATTTATCTAGATAATTTCAAATGGTTTGATTATATTCCAACAGATTATATAAGATTACAAAAAATGACTACTGGAAAGTGGAATCAAGATTTAACGTATAAGGTATATTACAAAACAAATAAATCTAATGAATATATTCTATTTAAAGAAAATTTAAAAACAGATGAAAATTACGATTTAGATTTTTCTCAAATTACACTTGAAGATGATGAATACATAATAGAAACGATGTTTGATTTTGGAAAAGTTGAAAAAGGATTTAGAGAAAGTATATCTCCAACAATGACTTGCAAGTCTTTTGATACACTAAAAGATAATGATGTATTTACAAATAAAACAAAAACTGTTGGCACATATTTTGATGTAACTTCTGAAGCAGATAGTACTTGGACTACAATTACACATGTTCCAGAAAAGCCACATGAACCTGTATTACCTAGAACAGGTAAATAAAGTTATTAATCTTCCTTAAATTTGTCCTTCAAAATAAATTTATAGGAGGATTTGTCTATGGAAATTACAGACGTAAAAATTTTTAAAATTAAACAAAGAGGTGCATTATTAGGATATGCAAATGTTATTTTTGATAACTCTTTTATCATTAGAGGTATTAAAATCTGAGAATGAAAGGATTGGAAGATTTGTTGCAATGCCTTCAAGAAGATTAAAACAAGAGAAAAAGGCTTATAGAGATTTATGCCATCCATTAAATCAAGAAACAAGAGAATTATTAACAAAAGCTATTTTCGAGGCTTATGATGTATTAGAAGAAACAGAATAGTAGAATTTGTTTAAAATTTGCCCTACCAATACTAGAAAGGACTTTTTTATGATTTTAACAAAAGATTTATTAGAGGATTTATTGAGTATAGAAAACAGTATTCGTTCTATTACATTGGTACAAAATCCGAATAATTTACAAATAGAATCGTTTTTAAGAAATTTAGAAAAAAGAAGATACAGCATATTAAATCAAATCAAGTTGTATAATAAGACCGTAACTTATGGAACGCAAAAAATTGCAACTATTAGTGATGAGTATAAGGCAAAGTTTGAAAATAATATACTTAAAATTTATATTCCTGAAGTTATGCCATCATATAAAAATTTAAAAACACACGTATATAAAAATATTCTTTTAAATATTGCTGATAAGGTAAAGAGTTACGAAGGTATATTTAATTCACAAGTATTTATATATATTAAGATTTTTGATAAAGTTGAAAACTGGGATATTGATAATAAATTTATAAAACCAATTTTTGATAGCTTAATTGTAAGTAATGTTATCAAAGATGATAATATAAATAACGTTTTTTACTGTGCAAAGGGAGAGCAAGGCGATAATGCTCATACAGAAGTCTATGTTACAGATGTGAATAATTCGGTAAATTTGTTTAGAAGTATGTTAGTCTAAAATGTCATTTTTTTAGTAAATTTTAAAACTAAAATTAGGACATTTTTTATTGTATTAAAAGCCTTTAGTTTCTATGCTTTTAGAAAAAAACAAGACATATTTTTCTTCATAGGGTAGGTGTGTGTGAGCGTAAGCTCTCACATTGCTACCCTATGGACCATTATGAGAAATAATTTATAAGGCAGGTGTTTAAAATTAAAAGTATATTTCCGACAGATAAAAATGAAATAGAATTAATTAAATTTATAAATACATACCAATACCTTTCAACAAAAGATTTACAATACTTTTTTAAAACAACATATTATCCCAAAAGAATTGCAAAACTTATTCAAAATAATATTTTAAGAAGGTACAAAAAAAATCTTGTTCTTGCTGAAGATGGATACAATTTTATAAAAATGTTAGGACTTGAAACAACTAAATTGAGATATCAAGAAAAATATGCTACTAGATTAAAATTTATGAGCCATTTGGCAGCTGTTCTACGACGTTCTAATGCAATATTTACACCATCTTATCAAATAAAAGATAAAACAGTTTTCACCGAAAGTTCAAGAAAATATATTGGAGTTTTAAAAATATTTGGTACAAATTATTTGACATATCATATTTCAAGTACCCATGATGATAAATACATAAGTGCTGTTATGTATGACATACAAAAAAGGAGTTAAAATATAAAAATATAATTATTCTTATTAATGATATATCAAGAATTGATTTTCTAAAATTTTCTTTTGGCTTTAATTCGGTAATTATATGCGAAGATACAGATGAAGCCTTAGAAAAATTAAAGTATTTACAACAAATAAATTGGACTAAGGCTATAAAAGCAGAATTTAAAGAGAATATTTTTTTTTTTCTGACTTAAATTTCTGTGATTATACAGATAATAAAGATTTATACATTTCTTGTTTTTTTATTTTGTTGATACTGAAAAAATAAATAAAATTGATACCTTTATAAATAATAATATACATAAAAATGTAAATATTATTTGTCCTAACTCTGTTGTTCAATATTTAAAAAATAAATTACCTAATTGTAAATTTCACGTAATAAATATAGCAAATTTTATAGAAAAGGAAATTATTTTTTATGAATAGAAAAAAAAAAAATTATATATATTTTAACAATAGCATTTATATTTTTGAATTTGATAATAGACTTCAATATCAGTTCTTATGTAAAAATTTTAAATAAATGCTTTAATAAGAATATTATTATAACCAAGTTATATTATGCCATTATTTGCTCCGTAATTGCCCTAATTTCGATTTTAATAATGGTATGTATAAAATTAGTTATCTATTACAAAAAAGACGAAATAAAAGGCATTAAGTTAAAAAAAGAAGATGGAACACATGGAACAGCAGATTGGATGCCTGAAGATAAAATTGAAACAGTTTTAGGAAAAAATGAAACTCCAGGTATTATACTTGGAAAATTAAACAATGATATTATAAAATTACCTTTTGATAGTTATTTTAATAAAAATATCGCTGTGTTTGGATCAAGTGGTAGTATGAAAAAACAATAGGTTTTTTAATAACTAATCTCTTGGAGCTTTTTAAATACAAAAAATCTATTATTGTTACTGATGCCAAAGGAGAAATTTATAGAAAAACCAATAAATTATTTAGAGATAATGAATATGTTGTAAAAGTATTTAACCTTAATAATATGGCTCATTCTGATAGGTGGAATCCCTTAGGCGAAAACGAAGATATTACAGACATACAAACAAGTTCAAATGTAATAATTAGTGGTACACAAAAGAGAAACTGGAAAAGATGATTTTTGGCCGAGGGCTGAAGAAAATTTGCTGAAAGCATTTGAGTTCTACTTTATGGAGAACAAATTAGAACAAAATACTTTAACGGATATTTATAAAACCATTGCAAGTGGTGATATTGCAAACCTTGATACAATGTTTAAAAAGACTTCCACAAGAAAGTCCTGCAAGAATGAGTTACAATATCTTTGCAAGTCGGTTCTGATACAATAAAAGCATCTGTTTTGACAGGTCTTGGTACTAGATTGCAAGCATTTCAAAATAAAGAATTGCAAGAGCTTACTAATCACACAGATATTGATTTAACATTACCTGGCAAAATACCTTGTATTTATTACGTAATAACAAGTGATATGGATTCAAGTAGAGACTTTTTGGTGTCTCTATTTTTTACATTTCTATTCATAAAACTCGTAAAATATGCAGATTCAAATGAAAATGGAAAATGTGACAATGAGGTTTTTTTCTTTTTTTAGACGAGTTTGCAAATATTTGTCAAATACCAGACTTTAATAAAAAAATATCAACAGTTCGTAGTAGACGGACTTGCTTTAATTCCAATACTACAAAATATTGGTCAATTAAATAATCGTTATCCGAATGGCCTTGCTGATGAAATACTTGGAAATACTGACATAAAACTAAATTTAGGTACAACAGATACATTAACGGCAAAGTATTTTTGTGATTTACTTGGTGTTTCAACTGCAGAAACTCAAAGTGTAAAAAAAGAGGCCGGACTTGAAGGTACGTTAGAATTTGGTCAAAAAAATATATCCACTTTGAAAAGAAATTTATTGAATCCAGATGAGATTATAAGAATACCTAGTACAGAGCTCATGGTTATTATTAGAGGAAATAAACCATTGCTACTAAAAAAGATGATATATACAGAGCATCCTCTAGCAAAAAAATTGCAAGATGTTTCGGTTCTTACATATGTTCCAGATTGGAATAACAATATAGAAGTATCAATTTCAAAAAATATAGAAAATAAAGATGCTACAACAGATAAAATAGAAAAGAAGCAAGAATATGAAGAAATTACATTTGATAATTTTTAAGGTGGTGAGATATTGGAAAATATACATATAAAAGAAGTTTTAAGAAGTAAAGAAGAAAAAAGAATATTAACTCGGTTCTATTACTGGCATTGAAGATGAATACTATCTAAAAAATGAACATATTGCTTGTGCGATTGTTTGGTACTATGATATAAAAATTCTTATTCCAGTAAATTTATTAGTACAAAAAAGTACAAATAAATCAATAATTAGAGGTATGTTGGGCGCTGAAGTTGACTTTATTGTGCTTGAATATGATAATATTTCAAATATAGCAATAGCAAGCAGAATCGAAGCTATGAAATTAAGAGCAAATATAGAAATTCCAAAATTAAAAGTAAATGACACAATAAAAGTACGAATTATTGCGGTTGGAATTAAGCATATTTTAGTTGATATGTATGGAAAAGAGGTAATTATAAAAGCTCAAAATTTAAAACATATTTATATTGTTAGTTGCAAGGATATATACAAAGTTGGAGAATATTTAAAAGTAAAAATAAAAAAAATTAGATATAGAAAATAACACATATGAGTTAGATGCAAAAGAATTTGAAGAAAATCCATTTAAAAATATACGAAAATACATTACGTTAAATGGAGAATATACTGGAACTGTAATTGCATTCCCCAAAGGTAATTCTGGAATATTAGTACAATTAGATAATTCAAAGGTTACAAGCTTATGTAGGATCCCAGCACGATTCAATAATTACCCACATTTTAATGATAAAGTATTAATAAAAGTAACTGAAATAAATGAAAATAAGAAATTTATATATAGTTATTTAATGAGAATAATTTAATATTTATTTGGAGGTTTTTAATGAACGATGAAGCAAAAGTTATAAATTTTATACAAGATTTTGGCTGTGCTACACTAAAACAATTACAAATATTATTTAATAGGCCAAACGATAATTTTAAAAGTATATTATCAAATAATATTGTTAGTAAAAAAAATGATATATTTATTCATAATACGGCTACTATTGATATGAAAATGATTTATGCAATAGATATTTTGTGCAAATATAAGAATAGATTTAAGTATTTTCATAAAGGTTTTGAGCCAGTATATATTACTTTTTTAAGTAAAGATAACCTATTATATAATATCATTGTAACAGATAAGGCAAATGAGAAAGGTGTTTTGAAGCTATTAAAAATAAATAGTTCTGTTATTCCTGAAGCAGACAAGTTTATTTTATTGTTTGAAGATGATAGTTGTCTAACTAATCTTATATGTAATACTCCGTTTATCTATTGTGTTTATCCTGATATGAAAATATTAAATAAAAGGAAAAATAATTGAATTTTATAAGGGATAATGATCATTATGAATGAATTCATATTAATATATTACTAAATCAAAAGCAGGTATCTTAATTCTTAATTAAAATCCTGCTTATTTTTATTTACTATGAAAAGTTATATTATTCTAAATTTCTTAAATTCATTGTATCAATAGTATCAAATAAATCTGTTATTGTATTTAAGTGGATGCCTCCGCCGATTCTATTTGATTGATATTCTTTTGGAATTTCTCGTACTAATTTTTCCTCTATTTTATCTATTTTGTTCTTGTCAGTTTCATAAATAATAAAGATTCTTGTAGTATCTAAAGCTCCATAAGAATCATATGGAATAACAGATTGATTTACTCTACCATATAATAGAGTATCAAATTTAGGTTTTATTTTCCAATGTCTTAATATTCGCTCCCTTAAATCTCTAGTAGTTTGACCAATATACAATTGATTAAAATTATCTAATACAGCAATATAAATTCCTGTTTTCTTTTTACATTCTTTTAGATCTTTTATTTCTATCATATTATATTTTTTTACTACTTTATTAATAGTTTTATCAAAAGTTTTGGGATTTATTTTTTTAATAAATTTCATATTTAAGTCATAATTTTGTAAACACATAGCTTGATATCTTTTACAGTATTCTTCAGATAATATCAATTTATTTCCAACTTTTTCGAATTTTAGTCCAGGAGGTCCTATACGAGTATAGAGCTCAGTAAATTCTAGTGTTTCTTTTTGTTTTTTCCATTCATCCCAATTTTCTAAAATATCGTTATATGCTGGAACCTTTGTGTAACTTTCTCTATCGATTTGTGCAAAATTATCTCGTGTTAAATTTAGTCGTACTTTTGTTTTATCTAATAATATACCAAAATGTAATACATGAGTCTTATCAGAATAATATTCTAATATATAACTAAAATCTCTTTCGACACTCACAATACTCACCTCAAATTCTTATTTTATTTATATCATAAAAAATGTTTATTGACAATTTTAGATTTCAAAAATTTGTTCAACATTATATTGCTGCTTATATTCTGTTATTGCTTGCATTACTTTTTTCTCTAAACTCTGGGCTTAAAATATAAGGTAGATATACAATATTCAAATTATCATTGTTGCAAAACATATAATTAAAAAACTCTTCTATATCATAGTTCTTATTCATGTAGTCATTTATTGCATGTATAAACCAGCTCATATAAAAGTTAAAATCATCATTTTTATATGCTTCTATATTAAAATTCATTAAAAAATCTTTTTCTTTCTTCAAAAAATATTTTAGAAATTTTTCTTCTTTAATTTTTTTAAAATCTGTATTCATTTTTATTCCTCCTAATAGTGCGACAAAACTTTGTTTTATTATTAATATAATGGTATCTTCTTAGAAAAATTATTACAGAAATTATATATTTTATTGCTCATTTTCTATTATATTTATATATTTATTTATTAAATGTGAGAAATACCTTATATTTGATGGGAGCGTTAATCTTTTAAGTTCTTTAATAGTTAGCATATCATAATATACTACGTTCTTGGTACAAATATATCTTACAATATCATCTTGTGAAATGTGATGAATTGTTAAATAACTATAATCAAATACAATTAGTGAAAGAATTGTAGCTTCTTTTTTAGAAATATCTTTATAATATGCTAAAATATTTTTTTGGATTTCTTTTATATGGTTTCTTGATGTTGTTCCTCGTAAAATTTGATTATATTCATTGAATTTTGACTGAAACAAAACTTCTTCATCTATTTTAGATGAAATATTAAATATCTTTTCGACATTTATGTTTTCTTTGCTTATAACTTTTTCTAGTTCTGAACTCATGTTTTTTCTCCTTTTATATGTGAAAACTATAATTTTTATTATTCATTTAATATTTTTTATAGTTTAAAACTATAATATTGTGTAAAATTATAGTTCTAAGCTAATTCAATTTTAAATTATATTTTAATATACTATCATGTGGGGGTAGTATTATGAAAAATATAGAGAGTACAGCTAGCGCTGGTAATACTACACTAGGGAAGAACATTAGAAATATTAGAAAATCACTTAATTTAACACAAGAAGAATTTGCAGAAAAATTAAACTTAAACCCACAATTTATTTCACAAGTAGAGAACGGGAAAGTAGGAATAAGTATAGATACGCTAATAAATATCTGTAATCTAGCGAATTGTTCATCTGCTACAATTTTTCATGGAGTTCTAAAGTCTCCTAGTGCGATTGAGAATTATGAGCTTTTAACTAATAGAGATAAGTCCATAATAGATCAAATGATTACTTGCCTTTTAAATACTAAATAATTAAATTCACTAACAATTATTGGGGATAGTTGTTGGTGTTTTTTTATTTAGGTAAAAACTTGAAATATTTATTATTAAAAAATTCCCTCCTTTCATGAATAAATTTATAAAAAATAAAAAAAATAGCAATAGCGTTAGTCTCTGTTACATACTAACACAAAATTTGTATTAAAATCAAGAAAAAAGAAGTGTGAGGGATTTTTTTGAAAAAATATAATGATAAGGCTAATATAATTGGAAATCTCTTAATTGAGCATAGAAAACAAATGGGATTATCGAAGGAGGAAGTTTGTAGAAGAGTTCAATTATATGGTGTTTATATACACCGAGTGGAATTATATAGAATGGAAAAGGGGATAAGCGTTATAAAAGATTTTGAACTTGTAGCTTTATGCAATGTGTTGAATATAGATTACAATAATGAAGTCAAGAAAATTATAGGATAAAATTAAAAGATAGCAAAAATTGCTGTTTTAATTTTTTTATTAATCATTATAGAGAATTTTGGGAGATATTTGATTAAGAAACTTATGTACAGATTTTTGGCATTAGATAGTATGAAGATAATTTTAGAAGGAATGAAACATATAGGATATAATGATAAAAGATACAAACAAAATAAAAAATTATATTTTACTAAATATATCGGAAAGTTTATACAAACTTTCCGATATGTTTTTTAATTTTATTACATGCATTTTCAATTCTAGTAACAAAATCTGGCATGTTTTTTATGTTAGAAGCGTCATCTAATAATAATTCTTTTAGCAAATTTGATTCTTCTTCTGTTAATTTTTCATTTTCAAGAATATTTAAAACTAATTTGTCTGCTCTAATTTCTAGGTCATCCTCAGAATAATATCCATCTGAAACAAAAAGTATATCCATTTGCAACTTCAGCCATCAAAGCATCATATTCACTAGCATTAAATTTTCGTATTATTTCTTCAATTTTTTTATTTCTAGCTTCATTTTCTTCTTCTGCATTTTTTAGCTTTTCTTCAAGTTCTGGATCTGAAACTGTTTTTTCTTCTAAAATGTCATTTGAAGTTCTTATATAGGCTTCTTCTGGAACATTTTGAAGTATTGGCTCTGGTACATCAGGAACTACTTTAACTTTTTCGATTATTGTAGAAAATGATTTTATACTAACTGGAATTATAATTAAAGCTAAGGTAGTTAAAACTATTACTATTTTTCTACTTTTCATATCTATTTCCTCCGTTCTTATTCTCCTCCAACAATTTTACCTGTTGTTGCATCTATAAAATACGTAAAAGCATCTTCTTCATAAGGTAAATTTTTAGATTTTTCAAATTCTAATTTAACTTTCCAAACTTTTCTAACTCTTTCTTCAACACGGTAATATTCAAGTTTTTCTACCGGGTAAAGAGGCTCTGTTCTTGCTTTGTAATAATGTTCAAAGTCATTTTCCCTTAGATATTCGTACCCATTCATCTTTACTATATCTAAATTTGTGGCAACATTTTTTATAGTGTATCCTATATTTAATTTCTTTTCTTTATCAAGAGCTATCTCTTTTGCCGTCGACTCGTTTATCATTATATCTGTATTTTCCGGAGCTTTGTCTGTAAATATAAAATAATATAATTCATTTACTTCAGGAATTATGCCTATTGTTATTTCTTCGTATATGTTAACTACTCCATCATATTCTTTATTATATTTACGCTCCAAATATTGGCATCTGCAGAATTTTCTGAATTGTATTTAATATCAATATGACTGTATTTTGACGTATCATATCCATATTTTAGACATATTTCACTTGCTAAGTTTTTAATTTGTTCTTCTGTGCCTCGATAATTGTCTATATTTTTATATGCGGCATCAGTAAATATTTTAAAGTTTTTTGAATCTTTTGCATCTAAATCAATCAAAAACTTATTTTCTGTTGTTGCCCTATAGAATAGGCTAGTGTCTGATGGATTGTCTATTAATTCTATTGACTGTATTTTTTCATTTTCGTATCCGAATTTTTTTAAAATTTGATTGATTTGTGCTTCTGCATCCTTTTCTGAAATAATATTTTCATAGTTGTTGGTATTGATGTTTTTAGAATGCCATATTTCATATTCTTCATTTTCTATGCGTTCACCATTGGCTCCATAAAATTCTCCGATTTTCTCTGGATTTTTCCAAATTTTTTCGGCTATTTTTGTTGTTGCAAATACGGTCCCGGTTGATAATAATAATACAGCAGATGTTTTTATAATAGTTGATAGTATTTGTTTTATTGAATTCTTAGATTTCTTAGCATTGTTATTAAAGGCATTTTTTATGACATATTCACATTTGACTGGAATTTCTACTTTTTCTGATAAATCATTGAATAGTTTTTTATCTAACTCATCCATAATTAAATCCTCCAATATTCTTCATAAAATTTTTTTATTTTATTCTTTATTCGATTTCTTTTGGTTCTAACAGTGTTTTCTTTCATATTTAATATTTCACCTATTTCTTTATCAGTGTATTTTTCCATATAATATAAAAAGAATAATAGTACCATCTTCTTCGCTCAACTTATCACAAATAAATTTAAAATCTATTTGTTCTTCAGTTTTATCTGGACTAACTAAAGTACTTCCAACTGTTTCATAAGAATCTTCTCTCTTATATTTTTTCATTTTATAAATTTTATTACATTCATTAATTAAAATTTTTATAATCCAAGTTTTAAAATATTCATTATGTTTTAGCTTTTTTAATGATTTATATGCAGATAACATAGTGTCTTGGATTACATCAAAAACGTCATCATCATTTTTTAATCTAATTTTTGCAATTTTATATAATTCATCTTGCATTTGCAACATGAGTTCTGTAAAAGCTAATTTATCACCGCTTTTGGCTTTTTTTATAAGGTCTTCCATTTATTTCTCCTTTTGGTTTTCTAGCTAGATATACTTATTAGATACATTTTACAATAAATTCATTTCATTTTCATAGAACTTTTTATTACATAAACAACAATAGCGCAGATAATGCAAATGATAAGTGATAAAATATACAGAATAAATTGAAAATTATAGTATTATATGGTATAAAGAATAATAAGAATGATATTTTTTTGGAGGTAAACTATGAAAAAAAGGGGAATTATTATAACTGTTATAATATGTGTTGTAATACTAGCTTGTGCTACTGTATTTTCTATAGTTAAATTTGATGTTTGGAATCCATTCTCATCTTGCTTTGGAATGTTAAGAATCTTATTTACAGATACAGAATATACAATAGTGCAACATATTCCAAATAAAGTAGGTTTCAGCAAAACATTAGATACATCAGATAAAGGTGGAGGACAATACTTAGAAGAGTATATGGCTAAGAGAGGTTTTCATATTGTACCAGAGGAGCAACTAGGAGGAGTGCTAGTGTTTAGTAATGGGCAAGAGAAGGAATATATCGTTTTTTCAACTAATAAATATTATTCAAAGTGGGTATGGGAAAAATAAATTATTAAGAATAATTTGATTAAAGTATGACAAACTTATTTAAGTATAGAAATATTTAATAGGAGAAAAATGTTTCTCCTATTTTACATATAAAAAGAATTAAAGAAACAAAAAGATGCATCGTAAAAGAATATTATTTTTTTTGTAACAAAATCGCATTAACAGATACATAATAAATGAAAGGAGAAATAATGTGCAGAACATAGGTGAAATTTATGAAAAGTACGGCAGTATAGTTTATAAGTATGTATTTTGTCTAACAGGAAATAAAGAAATGGCTGAAGAAATTACACAAGAAACTTTTTTAGTAGCAACTAAAAATATTGAAAAATTTAGAGGTGAATGCAAACTATCAACATGGTTATGTCAAATAAGCAAATATATATGGTATAAAGAGGTAAAAAGAGAAAAAATAAATGAAACATGTTCAATGGATATAATACAAGAATCGGTTTGCAATAAAATTTCTATTGAAGAAGAGATATGTAATAAGAATGAAAAAATCAAGGTATTTAAAATAATACAAACATTTGACGAAAATACAAAGAATGTAATGTATTTAAGAATATTTGGAAATTTTGAATATAAAGAAATTGCAGAAATTATGAACAAAACACCGAATTGGGCAAGAATAACTTTTTTTAGAGGCAAACAAAAACTTAAGGAGGAAATGAGTAAATGAAATTGAATTGTGATATTGTTAAGGATTTATTATTTAATTATAATGATGGAGTGCTGAGCAAAACATCGAAAGATGCTATTGAAGAACATTTAAAAAATTGTGAAGATTGCAATAATTACCTAAAAGAAATAAAAAGTGAGTCAAAGGAAACTGATGAAATAAAAATGATTAATTCTTTAAAATTAGTAAAAAAATATATAAATAAAAAAAAAATACAATAATATTTATATTTATTATCATATTATTATTATTTATAATATTTAATGTAAATGTATTTAAAAACTATAATAGCATTGCTTCAACTATGGAAATCTATTTACAAAAGGACATAACAGAAGAGGAAATAACAAATATAAAAAAAGTAATAATTGATAAGAGCAATAATGTTGAAATAGGATATATCTACGAAAATGGAGAAGGCAGTACCAATAATATAACAGTTATTGACGTAAAAACAGATACAAAAGTTGATTCAATAGTAGAGAGCATCAAAGACATGAAAGGAATAGCGAATATAGTAACTCATTTGAATTATAATCCATATAAGTTATTCATAGATAAAATATTGAAAAAGGAAATTTTATAGTTGTATTGATAATATTTTAATAAAGATTATTTATTGACAAATTTTATGCCTAGCTTTACAATGTAAATGGAAATGGAGGAAGTTTTGTGGATATAAATAAAGAATTATTAAAGGGAAGTACAACCATGTTAGTATTAAGCCTTTTAGAGAATGAAGATATGTATGGGTATCAAATGATAAAGAGATTGAGTCTGAGGTCACAGAATATATTTCAATTAAAAGAAGGAACATTATATCCAATATTACATAATTTAGAATCTAGTAATCTCATAAATTCATATTGGGATGAATCGTCTGGGAAAAAAAGAAAGTATTATTCCATAACAAAAAAAGGAAAAGAATGTTTAAAAAAGAAAAAAGAAGAATGGGAAAAATTTGAAATAGGTGTTAATGCTGTTGTGGGAGGAAAATTATTTGAATATTAATCAATTTTTAAATGTTGTTTGTACACAGATAAGATATAGACCAGCACGTAATGAAATAGCCAATGAATTAAAAGCTCATCTTTTGGAAATAAAAGATGAGCTTTTGGCCCAAGGAATTGAGGAAAGCATTGCAGAAGAAAATGCTGTACAAAGAATGGGAAAGGCAGAAGAAATTGGTAAACAATTAAATAAAATACATAGACCAAGAATAAATTGGATTTTGATTATAGTAACTGCAATTTTTATATTTTTAGGAGTTGTAAATTTAATTAACAAGCAAATAATTACACATAATGGATACATTGGAAAGATATTTAAATATATAATACTAGGAATAGGAGCTGGTGTAATTGTATATTTACTAGATTACAAAAAGATAAAAAAATATTCATGGCATATATACATTATTGCAACACTAGTAATGCTATTAACATTTATGGGAGTGGGGTATAAAATTAACGAAAGAATATATATTAGGATTTTTAGTATATATTTTTCTCCTTCTGAAATTGCAGTTCCGTTATACTTAATTTCTTTTGCTGGATATATGACAGATATAAATAGTAAAAAAGCTCTAAATCAAGTGTTAAAGATTTTGCTACTAGAGGTTATGCCTTTAATATTACTAAAAATTGGTTGTTCAATAGAAGGGATAGCAATATTAAGTATAGCTTATTTTATATATGGATGTGAAATAATATTGCATACAGAGGATAAAGTAAAAAGAAAATATACCGTTTTTTGTTTAATATTATTAATTGGAATATTAAGTTTTAGTAAATCAATTATGGTTGATACTAATAATATAAGTGTAGAAGATAAAAAAATGGCGATAATAAAAAATGATATAATGAAAAATTCAAAATTTGTGGGAGAAACTGAAACTTCGTGTTTTAAAGAAAATGAACTATTTATTTGTGGGCAAAGTAATTATACTTTCCTATATATAATTGGAAAAATGGGAATATTATTTGGAATGATACTAATAATATTAATAGTGGTAATTATTGCTACTATAATATATATATTAAGAAATATAAAAGATGTATATGGAAAGTATCTGGTCATTGGGGCAGGCGTAAGTTTAATTTTTGAATTAACAACTAATGTAATTATGAATGTTAGTGACAATGTTATATTTAAAGTAAATTTTCCGTTTTTAACAGATGGTTTAATATATTTTGTTATAAATTGTATTTGCATTGCAATAATATTGGCGGTTTATAGAAGAAAAGATATTTATATGTATAATAATTGTGAATATCAAAATAAATAAAAAGATTATGGAATATATCGACAAATTAAATATTATACTATATAATACTATGCATAGGATACCTATGTATATCTAAATTGTCAATTTGCTTTTTCTTTAAAGCAAATTTGATAATAGAAGCATTCGGAGAAATAGGAGGAAAACATATGAAAAAATTTAAGGCATTTGTATCTATTTTTCTGGCTGTGCTGTGTTTGACGACATCTGTTGGCACGGTGGCGGCTTTTGCGGAAGAACCGAAGAATACTGGTTTGGTACGCGAAAATGAAGAAGCTGAGACCAAGAGTCCGAGAATAAACGTGGAGGAACTTGATCCGAACATCAAGATTGTTGTCACTGAAATTACAGAGGATTCGGATGTTCCGATGCCTTTGGATCTTCGGAGGACAAACACCTACTTTAAATTTACCGGAGGTATGGAAGGCAAAACCAGATATTATCAGGGAAATCACTTCAGTGTGGACCTTACAACTTCCTGCGAAAAAGCAGGAAACTTTGAATTGAAACTGGTAAAGACGGGAGTCTGGGCAGACAAGACCGTTGGAAGGGTTGAACTGCCGAGAAATGGTTCGTTCCATGTTGAATTTCTGAATATCTACAAGCCGGGTAACTATCGTTTTGATTTTAATCAGGTTGGCTGGGGTTCGTACTATCAGACCGGTGATATGACTATTTGGGATTGGGACTAACAATACCTATAAGAGTTCTATTACTGAGTCACGAATAGCAAGTAACTAAACAATCTCCGAATGCTTCATCCCATTTTATGGGAGCGAGGGACCAATCTCCTACAATTGGTTCCCTTTCTTTTTTTATAATTTATTAGCCAAATCAAGTAAAGTTTCTTTTTTTGTTCTTAGATAGCCTTTTGTTGTGTTAATATTACTATGTCCCAGTTGGTTGGCAACTTGCTCTATGCTATAGCCGGCATTATGCAAAGCATTAGTTGCAAAAAAATCTCTTAATAAATGAGGATGTAAATCAGATATCTTGCATAATTCTTTATATTTGTCTAAAAGTCTATTAGAGAAATTGCGTGATATTGGTTGCACAGTATTCTTGCTTTTCTGACTTAAGAATAAATATGGATTATTTACTGCAATTTTATTTCGTTCTTCTAAATAGTCTGTTAATGCTGTGTACATTATATTATTTATAACTACTGTTCTAAATTTGTTACCTTTTCCAAAAACATAAATGGTCCTTTCATCAAGTTTTATATCTTTTACTTTTAAATTTGCTAATTCACTTGCTCGCAGGCCTGAATAACACAAAATTGAAATAATACAAAAGTCTCTTTTTGATGTCTTATTGTCAATTGATGTATAATGCTTTAACTTGTTAATATCTTGAACAGACAAAGTTTCTTCTGATGGTATAGGTGGTTGAATCTTTATATAATCTTTGTCTGTTATAACTTCATCAGTTTGTATTTTTTCTTTAATTAAAAAGTTATTATATGTACGAAGTGAAGTTAGTTTTCTATTTATTGTTTTGGGAGAAATGGAATTATTTAATAAATATTGCTTATACATTATTATGTCGGCAAATACCAATTTGTTTAAATCATCTCCATAAGAATCTTTATAATACTTTTCATAAAGCACTACATCACTATAATAACTATCAATAGAATTTTGTGATAACCTTAGTTCTTGCATATAATCTTTAAATTTATCTATCATAAAATCACTCCTTTTAATTATGTTACATTTTAGTATAACAATTTATAATGATTATGTTACATTTTTAATATAGATTTTGTGAAATATAGACTTAAAATGTATCATAATCGCAGTTATGTTACATTTATTTTTAGTGATAATTTTGCTCTATATATTTAATATAGAGCAGGTAAAATTATTGACAAAAATCTATTTTGTTTCTTAAAGATGCTAAACACATTGAAAATCCGTCGTTGATACCGTATTTGTAGAATAGACGATGTTCAAGAAAGAAACATTCATTATAATTGTCATCTCTAATATCAAGTAACTCATGAAATTTTTCACGATTTGAATCATCAAGAATTGTGTCAATAAATTTTATTAGTTCAGTTTGGCTCTGTTTTGCTTTTTTCTTTAAAACTTCAAGGTCATTATTACTATTAATATCAAATAAGCCATCATTAAGTTTTTGTTGAAAAAGTAAGTCAAAATTATCTTCATCCTCCATGTTTCCACCTCCAATATTGTTATTGTATAAAAAAAATCAGAATAAAGGAACGTTGAAGTAAAAAGTTTTTTAACTTGCATAAACTTGATGTAAGCAGGCAAGAATTTTTATTGTACAATACCACAAAGGAGATTGAAATGGGTTATCGAAAATTGAATGGAAACTTTAATATTATTTCAAAAAATCTATATAAGTATAGAACACTAAGAGGCTATTCTCAGCCAGATTTAAGTCGAGAATTAGCCTTAGAGGGAGTTACGTTATATAATAATGATATATATAAAATTGAGCATAATAAACGTACAGTAAAGGACTATGAACTATATGCTTTAATGAAAGTTTTAAATGTAACTTTTGAAGAGATGACAAATGATTCCGAAAAATTATTCATAAAATAAAGCTATTATTCTTTAGAGAATATAAATAGCTTTATTTTTTTTATTATTTTTTTTTGAAAAAACTTTCTTTTGGTAATACTAATGAATCCGTATTAACATCTAGCTTTGGATTATCTAATAAATTCTGAGCATCATCTTGAATTGTTGATATGAGTTTAGTTGTATTAATTGGTTTTGAAAAGAAATTTACTCCGAGACTTAAGCATTCAGCGGTGATAGCATCTCCACTTATAACGTAAGTAAGTGGTAACATTTTTTTACTTTCTTTGTATTTTTTTAATACTTCTAAACCTGAAAGCTCTGGCATTTGATTATCTGTGATTAAAACATCTGTATTTTCTATCTCTAAAAGTGATAATAATTCTTTTCCATCTTTAGCAGTTCCGATTATTTCAAAATTGTCTATTTTTTTTAGATTTTCAATAAGAGAATTTAAAATAATTTCTTGGTCATCAGCAACTATAATTTTAATTTTTTTCATAAGTTATCCTCCTTAATATTTTGCTTGCATAAACTTGATGTAAATATTATATATTATACATCATATTTTTTAAATAGTCTGTCGAAATTTGTAATAAAATAAAAAAGATATAAATTTTATAGAAAAAGCTTGAAAAATGAACAAAAAAATAAAAATTACACTAAATATTGAAACAAATTTTAAACATTAATATAATATAGATGTGTATTAAGATTATGTTATAGTTTTACTATAACTATCTATAAAGAGAAAATCTTTATAGCATAATTACTAAAATATAGTTAGTAATAATTACATCTGTATTTATTAGAATACAGCATAATTTTGGGTTACGACATAGTTCATATATAAATTATTTGCTATGTTTAAAATAAATGAGAAAGTAAACATTAAGTGACTCCCTATACTTAATTTACTTTCTATTTTTTTGCCCATAAATAAAAGAAAGGAGGATTTTAAAAAATCTTTTTACACAAATATTCAATTAAAATTGAAAGGAGATTTTTATTATGAGAAGTGGTTTTGACTTAGAGCTATATGGAGAAACATTTAAAAATTGCTTTATAGAGAGTTCTTTGTATAGAAACGGAAACTTACAATTAAGCATTTATGGTTTAGATACAAATGTAAATCAAGTATCACATTTGGCAGATATTACATTAAATCAAAATGTTGTAGATTTATCAGATGATACAATAATTGTTGACAACAAATTTAAACCAACATTAGTACCTCAATTAGAGAAATTGGGAATTTTAGCAGAAAAAATTAAAATGTGTATCATTGATAATGTTTTTTATCCTATTTATACAATAAATTTTTCAAAGATAAATGGTCAAAAACATTATGAAAATGAATTACTTGCAGCATAACAAGAAATGAAAGGATTGAGATAATATGGAACAAGTAACAAGAACAAATTTACCAATAGTTGGGCGAATCCAACATGGAGAGCAGCAACTTGTAAATCATAAAAAGAGGGTTGCTGAATTGGGATATTTTATTGCTAAAACTAAAAATAGTAATATGGACTTTTTACTAAATAGATTTGAAGAAAAATATCATAAAAAAAAATCATATTTAACTATACAGTTTTTCGACGAAAATCCATTAACTATACGTAAAATTAGGTACAACCAGGGAGGAGCTGTTTGTTATTGTATGGCTGGAACTTCAAAAGGAAAGCAAAAGATATCTAACAAATGGCAAGATATTGAATGCCGTTCTGATTGTAAATATTGTATTAAACAAGAAGGAGCTAGCAAAGCTATATGTAACTATGAGGGTACTCTAAAATTTATGATACCTGAAATAAGCCAGGACAGAATATGGATTATGAAAATTACTGGCCAACAATCAATTTCAAATTTAGAAGCATATATTAATTTTCAAAAATATCTAGGAAATTCTATAAAAGGAAATTATACAATATTTTTAAATCAAATTGAGCAAACAAATTCCGAAGGAAAAAAATTTAATAATTATGTCATAGACATTGTAAAGGCAGAAAATTTTAATTCAAATAATAATTTAATTTCTAAAAATAATACAGACAAAGAAAGTACGCAAGTAGCCAATAAACAAAATAATTCTAATTCTATAAAAATGCAAGAAAAATCAGAGGATAATTCAAAACAACTTATTAACTCAAAGGAGCAATTAGATAATAAATCTAGTTTAGACAATAATATAGATGATAATGCATCTATAAATGGTATGGAGACAACAACACAACAAAAACAACCGAAAAATACCGAAAATAAAATTAAGAACTACAAAGAACATTGTTTTTTATTTGATACAGAATATAAAAAACTTTAAGAAAGATGGTAAAGATGTAGAATACTTAATTGCAAAGGTAACTAATATAGACGATAAAATAATAGATGTGGTTGTTAAACCAGAGTTTAGAGAAGAATTAGAAAAATGTGATGTGGGAACAGAACTCATTATTGATTTAGAAGAATTTAATGAGAATATTGTGTCGAAAAATATTGAGTTTGTACAAAAAATACCAAAAAAAGTAGCAGCATAAAAATGGCTACTACAAATTTTAATAAAACACTATACAAATAATATATAGTAAATATATATAAATGTCAAGTTTTAAGAAAGATTGAGAGGAAAAATTATGAAATATTTTACATATAAAAAGTATGAAGATTGTTATTTTAAAGTAAACGCCTACCTAGCTGATAAAGAGGCGATGGCAATATCTATATATAACAAAGAAGAAGGACCTATTACATGTTGTACTGTATATAGTGATTTATATTTATATACAGAGGGACTTGTAACAATAAAAAATTATAGTGAAAATTCACATTTAACGGATTTTCTAATGGAATTGGGTGTTGTTACCGAAATAATCATGAGACAACCATGCAATCCGATTGTACAAGATACATTAAATAGCAATAATCCTCAAACTATTGATTTATGTGATATAGATATAAAAAAATTAAAAGAATACAGTAAGGAATGGAATTATACACATGATGTATAACAAATTTAAAAATAATGAAATAGTTATGGTAACTGGATTCGGGAAGGAAAATGGAACATATTATGAAAAGAAAATTGCAAAAGTGATTTGTCGTGATCCATTTTTTTTAGATTATAATGTAAGATTTAAAGATGGAAAGAGGATTGGGTTGACGTAGATTGTTTAGAAAAATTGGAAGGAGAAAATTAGATATGAAAATCACATACATAAAAACAATAGGTTTTCGAAAATTTGAAAATGAATTTGAAACTGAATTATTTGATATAACATCTATTACTGGAGGAAATGCAAAAGGAAAAACCAATATTTTATATGCTATTGTTTGGGGTTTTTTAGGTTGTAACTTAACTGGTGATGATAAAGTCTATATTGGAAATAAAAATGCTGACAATTGTTATGTAGAATTACATTTTATTGATAATATGGGAATTAGTCATACTCTTAAAAGGTTAAAAAACAAATACAATAATAAAAAAGAACTTATTACTATTAGATGAAAAAAATATTAGTCAAGAAGATTTGACAAGTTATTATAGTGATAAAAAATTATTTTTATCTATTGTGAATTCAAATTATTTTATTAGTCGTTCAACTGCAGACCAAAAAGCATTACTTGATAAATACTTGCCAGAAATTGATATTAACGAAATATATAATAAATTAGATGACGAAGATAAAAGTATTTTAGAAGGATGCCCTAGAAATGTTATACAATACATTCAAGAATTGAATGACAATAAAAAAATATATGAAGATAAAATAAAAAATCTACAAGGAAAAATTGCCTATGCAGAAAATTATATTAGTGAAAAATTAGATAGTTCAAAAACTTTTGATAAACAAGAAGAACTCTCACTAGCAATGCAAGAACTATCGTTTTTGAAATCTGACCAAAAAGTTGAAGCAAGAAAAAGACAACAAAAAATTGTTGATAACTTAAATTCTCAAATAATTACATATCAAAATCAAATAGATATATTAAATACTAATATGATAGATGGAAAAAAAGACTTATATTTCAATAAAAAATGAACCGGTATCATATTGCCCAATGTGTAAGCAAAAACTGTCGGATGAGGGGCGTTTAGTTACTATAAAAAATATGAAAGATAGTTTAGAGAATGAATATTCAAAGAAAATAAAACTTGAAACAGAATTGCAAGAGCTGAAAAAGAAATCTGGCTGTTGAAAAGTGTAAATTATATGCACTTGGAAATGAAAATTTAGATGACCAAAATAACAGAATTAAAGAACTAGAGGACCAAATTAAATTGTTAGAACAAGAAAAGTCTGAAATAGACCAATATAATACTTCAATTAATATAAAAAAAGAAAATATACAAAAGGCAAAAGATGATATACAAATATTCAAAAAAAATATTAACGACTTATATGATAATATTGATTCTAATAAGAAGGCTAAGGACGTTGCACAAAAACTGCTAATCAATTATATTGAAGCAAAAATGCAATTTGCAACGAAACATTTAAAAAATGTTAATATTAAATATTATACCATTCTAAAACAGATAGTGGAGAAATTAAACAGGATTTTATTATTACATGCAAAGGCAACGATTTCAAAAATTTATCCAGGTCGGAAACTATTGCTACTTCACTGGAAATTAGCAATATGTTAAATAAAATTTCTGGTGTAAAATTACCACTCTTCATCGATGATAGTGAATCTTGTGCAGATTATGATTTTATTGAAGATTTTTCAAATGATAATCAAATTTTTATTGCAAAGGTTGAAAAAGGAAAAAGTTTAGAAATAGCAGATTACAGTTGTAATAATGCTCAATTTATAAAAGCAGCTTAAATGGAAGGTATTTTAATACCTTCTTAAATTTATATATGAAAGGAAGAAAGAAAATGGAAATAAAGGATTTAAAAGAATATATTCGTGAAGCAGAGAGTAAGGCTTGGCATGGAAGCCCTTATATAATAAAAATTATAACTAATGATGAAGTTATAGAGATTGAAGGGTATATCATAGAAAGCGGATATGAAAGTTTTACTTCAGCAAGTAAAATATCATTAAATGATGAGTGTTTGTTTGGAACCGATGCTCGTAATGTTAGCAGTTACCATAACGAAGTTTATAGTTTCGGAAAGTTTAAATACATGGATGAAGCATTAAACTATGTGATTGAAATATTAAAAAATAAAGATTACAAAATATTACGAAAATAATGGAGGAAAACTTATGAAAATCAAAGGTTTGCTGGTAATGCCAGGAAAAGAAGTACAAAAAAAGTTAAAATTCCTGCAAATATAAAATTTATAAAATCTCTATTAGGAGAAGATTTGCAAGAGATTATAGTAGATGAAAGTACAGCTATTTATATATCAAGTAAAGGAGACTATACAGAATATAATAGATTTTTTAATGGGTATATATTAATTGGAACTTTTTTGGTTGTATCAATAAAAAAAAACAATAGAAGAGTTTCTATGAAAAATAAAGCTATTAGGAAATATATGAATATATTCAAGTTATAAAAACATAAAAAGAAAATAGAACATTTTCAAGAAAAGATTTTAGAAGAATATTACTATAATCAAAGAAAAATGAAAGAAGCAACTAGACAACATAATAAAAGTTTTATACTTGATGATGTTGCATAAAGGAGGAGTTTGCATAATGGAATATGAAACAATATTTTTACTAAATATAAACCTTATGGAAAAAGAAACAAAAAGAGATACTCAATAAGGTAGTTGAATGCATTTCAAAAAATGGGAATATAATCAGTATTCAAGAAATTGGAAGAAAAACTTTGTTTTATCCAATAAAAAAACAAAAACAAGCATATTATTATGAAATAGATTTTAAAGCAACCCCCCAATGTATTTCTGAACTGGAACGATTATATAGAATTACAGATGAAGTTTTAAAATTTATTACAATAAAAATTAATGAATAAGGAAAGGAAATAAAAATATGAATAAGGTAACTTTAATTGGTAGACTTACAAAAGATGTAGAACTTAGATATACTCAAACAAATAATACAGCAGTTGCTTATTTTAGCATCGCTGTAAATCGTAAATTTGTCAAAACTGGTGAAGAAAGACAAGCTGACTTTTTTAATATTATTGCATGGAATAAACTTGCAGAAAATATTTCAAAATATTTATTTAAAGGAAATCAAGTTGCAATTTCTGGTAGATTAGAAACAAGGTCTTGGGATGACAAAAATGGCCAAAAACATTATGTAGCAGAAGTTATTGCCGAAGAAGTAGATTTTATAGAAAGTAAAAATAAACAAAATAGTGATGCAATACTAAATTTCCCCACTCCAGTAAATAAAAATGATGATGATACATCAGATTTTATAAGTAACAGTGATGATTTACCATTTTAGAAGGAGGACTATGGATGTTTAAGCAATTTTTTATAAATAAGTACTTCAAAAAACTAAGTAATACTAAATTTTTAAAAAACGATGAAGATGCTATTATTGGTAGGGCAAAAGATGTTATAAAAAATCTTCAAGACCAAATCAATTATGTAGAAAATTCACACAATGATATTGATGAGGAAAATAGAGATTTTATAGTTGAAGAATCAAATTTTTTAATAGAAGAAATAAAAAAAGAGCATCATAATAAAAATGATGTAATAGGATTGAATAATCATCCAATGGAAGGCTTTTATGTTTTACAAAATACAGACACATTATATGAAGACTTAAAGGATTATTACAATGAATTGGAGGAAAAAAGTGAATGAATACTAATATTATAAGTGTTAAGTATGAGGACGACTTCTGTCCTCGTACGTTTAATGGTCGAGAATATTCTTATTATACAAATGAAATATTAAATGTTGGAGATTTAGTTGAAACACCAACAAAATATGGTACTAAAATTGCAAAGGTAACTAGAATAAATGTACCAGAGAATGAAATTATAAATATCAAACCATATATGAAAACAATTACTCGAAAAATAGATAGAAATAGATATATCAATTTTTATGAAATTCAGGAAGTTGCAGCATAATGAATGAAAAACAGATTGCAAAAATTTTAGTGCATAAATTACTTGATATGGGATTTGTCGTGCACAGATATAATGCAATAACAACAAATTCAATTTATTTGAAAGTGGATTATGGAGTATGTTGTAATTCGAATAGCTGATCATAATGGAAAGAAAAAATATCATTATAGATTTAATGTTGTAAAAGGTTATAGTGGAGATAAGATTATTTATTTTAAAAATCTTATCTCTTATTTTTTTACTTTTTGAAGAGTTGGCACAGCTATTAAATATGGTAGAAAAAAAAACGAACGAGAATCAAAAATTAGAAGATATGGTTTAGAAAACTACAAATTATATATGAAAAAAGAAAAAAAACAAGAAAATGAGCTATTTAAAAGGTTTAGAAAGGTAGCTTGAATGTGGAGGGAGATAAAATAAAATGAACGGTTTTGATAGATTAAGGGAACAGGTAAAAGATCAAGAAGATTCAGCATTAAAGCAAGTCATTGAATACTTAATATCTCGTGATGATATGGAACAAAAATATCTAAATGAGGAAAAGAATATTAAAGAAATGTGTAATTTTATCAAGGAAAAAGGCAAAGTACATGCTAAAAATGGCTGGAATTTTATTACTAATGAAGTTGTTTTCGCATGGGCTATTATGTACTGGGCTTTACCAAATGCTTTCTTAAAAATAAATACACCAAAGGAAACAAAAAATATTGTGACTGAGGAAAAAACTACTAAAAATAATGTTGTATCAATAAATACAGCAAAAAAAAAGTACTTGAGGAGAAAAAGCAGGTTGAGCAATTAACTCTATTTGGAGGTGTTACACAATGAAACAAGAAGAAATTGATGCGTTAATGCTGAAAATAGATAAAAAATGTAAATTTCAAAATACTGGGATAAATTTATTAAAGAAAACTCTAAAATGCATCATCTTATTATAAAAGATAAGGAAAAGAAAAAAAAAATTATATTGCTCTAACTGTAATAGATATTTCACTGATAAAACAATAAAAGTATGGGATTATGTGGAATGTCCTCATTGCCACAAAATGTCATGCGTATATGGAATAAATTATCATCGAAAATCTTTTGAACAGTCTATTGTATTAGTTCAAAGAATGGATAAGCAAGTTGTTATAAGAATTTTTGAAATATATTCTTGCTTTAATGAAGGAAAAAAAAAGAATACAAAGAAATTGCATAGAGTATGCAAGAATATTGCCTGGTATCGGTAGATTTATGGGAAATAATGTTTATATCAATATGTTTGGAATTATGCGTGTATACCACAATTATAAAAAAATTAGTTGGTCGCAATATAAAGGTCATAAGTATTTAACAGATCATCCTACATATCCATATAACAAGAAAAAAAACTTGTAAAAGGTACAATTATGGAATATGCACCCATTGAAGAATTTATGGCAAGATTTGCATACTGTAATTACAATTATTTAGATGTATTAGAACTTGCTGCTTATGGAAGTTTTGAACTGTTATGGAACATGAAATTGTATAATTTATGTTTTTATTCTAAAGCATTAAACAAAAATGGTAGTTTTTATAAAAGATTTAAAGTACCTAAAAGTTTCTTAAAATTTATGCAAGATAATAATGTTACATATAAGGAATTGATGTTATTACAGCTATTCAAAAAAACTGACAAGAAATTAATTAAAGATTATAGTTGTATTAATATTAACTATTTAAGATTTTTAATTAAAAATAATATACTAGATGACTTTTTAAATTCTGGTACGAAAATTAATTATATAAATATGAGCCTTATAAAAGATATTAGTAAATATGTTTCACTAAAAAAACTAATGCAATATAAAAAAGGATTAAATAACCTAAATATCTACAGAGATTATTTAGAAATGGCTGAAAAACTTAGTTATAATTATAAATCAAATAAAGATTTATTCCCAAGAAATTTAATTGCAAGACATGATAAAATGCAAATTAAAATTAAAGCCACAGAAGATATGAATACACAATTTAAGGCATATCTAAGATATTTAGAATTATCAAAATATACTTATTCAGATAATAAATATATTATTTTCCCTGCACCAAGTATTGATAGTATGAAAGATGAAGGAAAGCAACAAGGAAATTGTGTAGGTTATATGTATCTTAATCCTTATATAACAGGTCAAACTGAAATATTTTTTGTTAGAAAGCTAGAAGATGTTGCAAAATCATTTATAACGCTCGAATATAAAAATGGAAAAGTTGTTCAAAAAGAACTTCAACATCATGATCGAAATTTTAACGATGAACAACTTGAATTTATTAATAAATGGCTAGGATTTAGAAGTTTTACAGATAAAAAAGGAAAAAAAGTTAAAAACAAGGCTACATTTAAGGTTACAAAGTATAATCTAAGAAAAATAGCTGCATAGAATGGAGGAAAAAATATGTATCATAAAAGAAGTTATAATAAAAGTAATAATTTTCAAAAGAAAACAAAAGAAATATTTGATAAAATTGTTGAAAATTTACAAACTATTGTCGATAACGGAGAATATGAAAAGTTTTTAAAATTTCAAAAAAATTTTAGGGATTATAGTTTTAATAACCTTATTTTAATTTTTAGTCAATTTCCAGATGCTACAAAAGTTGCTCGGTAAAGCTAAATGGGCGAAACTGAAAAGAGAACTTACAAAAAATGCAAAAAAAAATATGGATAGTAGCGCCTATTCCTAGAAAGTATGATAAAAAAGTAAAAGTTATTGAAAATGGCGAAGAAATAGAAAAAATCGAAGCAGTAAAATATAATGCTTATAGATATGTGTATGTTTATGATATTTCTCATACTACTGGAAAAGCTATACCATTACAATCTGAAAGAATAAATTGTGATGATAAAGCTTCTTTTTATAATAAATTAAAGAAATTTAGTAATGTTCCAGTTATAGAGAAAGAGTTATTTGGAGGAAGATTAGGTTACTATAGTGAAAAAGAAAATTTAATTGCAATAAAAAACACTTTATCTATAAATGATAAAGCATCAGTTTTATTATATGAAATAGCACATAGCTTATATGACGACTTTGATTATTCAAAAGATAGGGATTTATCTGAAGTATTTGTTGAATCGGTTGCCTATATTGTAGCTGATTACTTTGGATTAGATACATCGCATTGTAGTTTTAATTATATTATTAAATGGGCTAAAGGTGAAACTAAAACAGTTCTTGAATTAGGTGGAAAGATACAAAAATGTGCAAATGAATTTATTGAAAAATTAGAAAATTTTGAAATGCAGGAGTTACAAATTGCTGCATAAAATGGAGGTAAATGGTTATGCAAAATAATAAAAAATGTGAATTATATGAAAAATTAGAAATGTTAGAAAGCAAAAAAATGGCTTATTTAGAAGTAAACGACAAAGCAGGTGCTAGGAGAATTGCTAGACAAATTGAATATATTGAATTACAAATTGATATTTCTAATTACAACAAAATAAAGCAAGAATTAGAAATATACAAAAAGGTTGTACGCAACTATCCAGGTTTACAGCTTGAAATAAAAAATAAATTAACTGAGCAAAAAATAGTATGAAAGGGAAATTAAATATGGATGTATTAGACTACCAAGAAGTAAAAAAACATGTAGATATTTTAAATGTAGCATATCATTTATGCTTAGAAATAACAGATAATAGAAGAACTGAAGTTAAGGCGATTTGTCCGTTCTGTGGCTATAATAAAAATTCAAAGATTGCTACCTTAAGTTTAAATACTGAAAACAATAAATATTGTTGTAGTCGTTGTGGAGCAGGAGGATATTCTATTGGGTTATATGCTCGAGTAAAAGGTATAGATACTAAAAAAGCACTTCGAGAATTATTAGATAGAGAATGTTTTTCAATACAGAAAAAAGTCATATAGAAATAAGTCCAACAAATGAAATTGAAGATATTAACAAAAAAAGAAATGAAGTATATACTGATTTTTTAAATATGTTAAGACTTGAGAGAAGTAGTAAATTGCAATTGAATTATATGGGATTCTTAAATTCAACGATTGAGGAACAGATGTATAGAACAGTACCATACAAACGTATTCAAAGAAGGCTTATAGCCAATAGCTTATCAAAAAAATATGATTTGAGCGGGATTCCAGGTTTTTATCAAGAAGAGGATTTCAAATGGACCTTTTCATCAGGTCGAGGAATATTCATACCAATATTTGATGAAAATAATAAAATACAATCATTATCAATACACTTAAATGAACCATTTAATGGGACAAATGATATGTGGTTTTCTAGTAGAGATAAAATAAATGGAACAGCAACTAAAAATATTCTAATGAAAAACAATATTAATAGTGATACTAATACTATTGTTTTAACAGATAATTTTTTATTAGGAAACTATATTAAGGCAAGTTTGAATGTACCAATGATTGCATTTTCTAATATTAGTAATTCTTATCAAATATTAAAAGTTATTGAATCTACTAATGTTGATAATATTATATTTGCTTTTAAAATTGGTCAGAATGATAATTTAGACTATATTATTAATAGAATTTTTAAGGATTTAATACCTCTGGGATATAATCTTGAAACTAAGCCAATAAAAGATTTTAAAGATGTGTTAGATGAAAATTTTTTAACATTATATTCGTTAAGAAAAATAGCATAAATTATGTGTAAAAGGATTATTGTATAGCCTACTCTTAAATAAGAGTAGGCTATATTTAAAATTTGTATGTTCGTTCTTTTTTAGTTTAAAATAATACGTATTTCTATGTATAAAATCAAAATTGCACACATTATCATAAGCAATAATATTAAATTAGAACAAGAAGTTAATTACTAATGAAGAAATAAAATTGGTTATTTTCTTACATAAGTATTATTTCTGTTGATTTCATATTTCATATAAATAACTAAATTCAGAGTAGGCTTCACTATTTTTAAAACCATATTGTGTATCGACTTGTACATATTTTTTGTTGCTTTTTAGATCCCAATATAATCTAGTTTTTTGCCCTTTTATTTCAGTATCTTTTTCTGTTATCTGTTTTTTGGCAATATTTTTAATTTCGATTAAATCAGCTACTTTCAAATCACTTATTTTTTCTATGTTAGATTCATTAGATGCCATACTATTGTTAGAGATACTATTACTATTTGATACACTATTATCAGCTATTTGAGTTACATAGCCATTTTTTACAACAACAGTATAACTAGAATTGGTAAAAAATTCACCTATTTTATATGTAAATTCAATTGTATAATATGTTCCATTATTTTTTATATCATAAACATTTACTTCATAATCATTAATATTAAATGAAGGGTTGAGTGTTTTTATAGCTTCCACGATATTATCTAAATTTGTTCCTTTTCCGTCATATTTATACAGTGGACTATTAAAATAAGTTATGTTACTTTCGTCAATATCATCTTTTAAACTATTGCTTTCCATAACGGATATATTTGAATGTTTAAAAGTGCTACTTGCTTCGCCAAAAAAACTAAGATCTTTTATACCAGGTTTTTGATATGACTTGCTACCAGCATAATCTAATGCCTGATCTACTGTTCCGCCTGATGCTAATTTCGAGTTGAAGTTACTAATCCATTTATCTGCATCAGAAGCTCCAATTGACTGTTTCCATCCCATAGTAATGGTTGTCCAGCCACTTTTTTTAAATACATCATATGCTAAATTATTACTTCCATTACCAGTGTTACATGCTAAGAAAATTGCCAATTTAACATTACTCCAATTGATTTCATTTGTTCCTACATATTTTGAAGAGGGTAAATCAACTTGTAATCCAGCATAAGCAGTTGTATCAATATAACTTGGAGTTCCATGTCCAGTTAAAAAAACTATATCACTTTCTAGTCTTCTAGTTCCGTTTTGAAAATATCCAGCTAAAATACTTTTTGTTGCGCCATCAGTCGCATAATAGGAATTATATCCCATTTTCCTATAAGTAGCAGATGCATTAATTGTTGTTGAAGACATATCAACATCGCCGTAACCTTTTCCAGCCGAAAAAGCACAATTTCCTGCAGCAAATACATTTGCATTAATTCCTAAAACTGATAAAGTAGCTACTCCTATAATAGTACATTTAAAAAAGTTCTTAAAAATCATTTTTTTCCTCCTTTAATTTTAGATATAAAAACTGTGTATAAAAATAATTAACCTCCTTTCTTATTTATTTTTATAATTTATATTTATAAATTTTCTGAAACATTTTAATTATACTTGTTTGCAAGTTACATACAAAACATTTTAAAATTTTGGAAAAAATCAGCATTTCTAGTGAAAAAATATAAAAATCATATATTGTTTTACTTTCTCTTTTTATTTTTTCTAAATCGTAAGTTGCTTCTATTTTATAAGTTTGATTATGAAATTGTATAATAAGGTCCGGAATAGTTATGTGCAGATAGGACATATTAGATGTTTATGCTATTCATGTAAATGTATTTATTAAAGTGTTAATAGAATCTTTATTATAAAGTTTCTAACTTGTTAAAATAATAAAAAGAATAACAACTAATATATTTAAAATTATAAACGCATTTCCATTTTATGGTCATTATGTATCCATTTTTTTACATTATATATAAGCAAAAAATAAATTGTCAATATAATTTTTCACTGTTAAAGTTATTTTGTAAAAGAGAAAAATTAACGTTATTAATAGGGAAATATTAAATAAAGCCCTTTTTACTTTATATTCATAAGAAAGCTTATCAATTATGTGTGAAAAAATATTTTAAAATTTGTTTAGTATAGAACAATTTTGTGTCTATTATATTGAAAAAATACTATGCTTTATGATATATAGTAAATAGTAATAATAATTTGAATTTACAAATTAAATATGGAGGTTTTAGATGGATAAGAAGAAAAAAAAAAATATTTATTTTAATAGGTATATTAATAATTATTGGAGTAAGTTTTGTTATAGGTATATTTATAAGGAAAATAAATGTAAAAAAGAATGACCTAGCAATGAATGAGGCAGAAAAATTTGAAATACTTTTTTATGACAAACAGCAAACAGAGAGTTATAAAATATATACAATATTAGATAAGTCAGAAACAGAAAGGTATGACTATAATATATATGGATGTGATGGAATCGTAAATATTAGAATTGGCGGTAAGGAGTGTTCTTTAAGAGAAGCACTACTAGAAAATAAAATAACAATGGAAGAAATTATAGCAAAAGCAAATAAAGATCTCGAAGAAAAAAATATAATAGGCGATGTATATTTAGATGGTGGAAGTAAGATATATATATACAATGGTTATACAATAATTAAGTGTAATACACTAGATGGAAATAAAGACGTATATATTGGTAATAAATATATGACTATTAATGACTTAAAAATTTGAAGTATAAATAGTAGGTGGTATGAGTAAATAATGAATAAGAAAAGGCTAGTATTTATAATAATAGGTATTATTATAATGTCAATTACTGTTTTACTATTATATTTATATAATAATATTCTACATAAACAATACACTAATGCGGATTTTAAGATTGAAACTTATGTTAGTAATATTGATAAAGACAATGATGGAATAGATGATCAAACAGATATACTGAATAATGTAAAAAATTATATTTCTAAAAATCCTAAATATAAAAGTAAATATTATGAAACAGGATATCCAAATGATGAGTATGGTGTTTGTACAGATGTTGTTGCATTTGGACTAAAAGATGCAGGATATGACTTAATGGAATTAGTAAACGAAGATATTCATAATAACAGAGAAAAATACAACATTGAAACTGTTGATAAAAATATTGACTTTAGAAGAGTAAGAAATCTTGATATATATTTTAGAAATAATCATATTGCACTTACAACGGATTTATCACAAATAAAGGAATGGCAAGGTGGAGATATAATAGTATTTAAAGACCATATAGGAATAATATCAGACAAAAGAAATAAAAAGGGTATTCCACTTTTAATACATCATGCAAATCCATTACAAGTGAATTATGAGGAGGATGTTTTAGAACTGTATGGGCAAGATTATATAATAGGGCATTATAGAATTAGTTAAATATAGCGTATAATCATGAAATAGAGAAAAATTACTAATGACAAAAAATTAAGATAACTTATATTAAGCTATCCTAATTTTTTTTAGTATTTATTTCTTTAAATCTTTCCGAATTTGTTGAAGGGAAATATTCGTATCCATACAGTACCTTCAATTTTTTCTAACGGTATGCAACCAAAGTCTCTGCAATCCATACTACCAGATCTATTGTCTCCCATAGCAAATATACAATTTTGAGGAACAATAAAATCGTCAAATCCAATATTTTGATTGATTTCAGTTTTAACATCTTCTTGAAGATATTTTTCATCAAGCTCTTTATTATTTATAAATACTTTGCCGTCTTTAATTACAACATGTTCACCAGGCAAGGCAATTACTCTTTTTATATAGCTTTCTTTTCCAATCTCTAGAATATAGTAAGAGAACTTTTTTATGAAGTTTGATGGAATATACTCATATTTGGCGATTGGATTTTCTTTATCTATTTCGTCAGCAGTATAACTTATTTTACTTGGCTTTTCAAAAGTTATAATGTCTCCTCTGTTTGGTATTTCTTTCGTAGTTCTTATAATTCTACTTAACAACAGTCGTTGATTTTCCATTAATGTAGGATACATAGAAGACTTTTTTACAACAGTAGGTGTAATTATATAATATCGAATTGCTAATGCTAAGATTACTGCTATTATTATGCAGATAATCCATTCTATTATATTTTTGATTTTCATTTTATTAATCATAGTAAATATGCTCCATAAATTATTTTTATGATTTTATTGCAATCAAATAATCATTAGTTTCAACTTTTTTCTTTTTTTCCTTTGTAATAATACTCTGCATTTGTAAAATAAACATTGTAATTTTTATTTTGAAAATAATCTCTGCTAATTCTTAAAAGTTCATTAATCTCATTTTCTGATAGGCCAGCTTTCACTCTCAGCTCATAATATGAATATTTTATAATATCTTTATTTTCGGTCTCTTTTTTATTTATGAAACTAATTATAAATCGTTTTAACTCTTGTTCTGTCAATTTAATCACCCATTCTAATAAAGAAATATTTAATTTTCATTTTTTATAAGAAAATCCATTAAATCACTATATCGTATGCTTTCATTTGAAACGTCCATATTTTTTAAACTTTTGCTCATAATATAACTTGCAATATTATTTTCACATTTTTTAATTTCTTCTGGACTGTAATTTTTATTTGAAATTTCTATTCCTGCTTGTTCTAGTAATTCTTGGTTACTTTTTGATAAGTCTAATTTTAAGTTCATTTTGATTCTCCTAAATAATTTATATGTATAAAATATATCATAAACATTAGTAATAATCAAACTATTATTTACCATATTTTTATAGCAAATTGTAAAAAATTGCAAATTTATTAAAAACGACAAAATATGACAAATTTTTCAATACATATAAGATACAATTCTCGCAGGGCCTAATGACCTGCTTAAGAGAATACTGACAAAAGAATTAGTATAGATTCACAAAGGAAGTAATTTTTTTAACACAGAACATTAGGCTCTTTATTTTGAAAATATATATTTTTGTAGGAAGGAGGTTTTATTTTTCGTGTTCACTTAACACAGGTTGTTAAGCCCAAATTAAAATTTGGGAGGAACACTTATGGAAAATGAAAACCAATACAAAAATGAAAGATTTGATAGTTTTATAAATAAAACTATTATATTGTCTTCAAAAAGGTATTATAAGAGCGAAATTACAAAGGCAAATAATGAAATTAATCTTATGGACGATGAAAATTATTCTGAATATATGAAGGAATATGTAAAATATGATGATGTTTATAATGTTAATGATATAGACGCCTTTAAAAATGAATGCGAGAATATTGAGCTTGTTTATGCTTTAGAATCACTGTCAGATATTGAAATGACAGTGATTTTTTTGTTGTTTCAAAAGCAACTAACAAGTCAAGAAGCAAGTAAAATTTTGAAAATTTGCTCTGACTCTGTGACTAGAATTAAGAGGAGGGCATTCAAAAAAATCGAGAAATATTTAAAAGGAGAAAAATAACTATGAAAAATGAAAGTTTATATGAATTAGGAAAAAAAGGCGCAAAAAGGTGACGAGATAGCACTTCTTAAAATAATTAATCAAAAAAGGAAAATGATAGAGAAATATTCATATTGTGACGAAGATCGATATCAATATATTATTGAAAGATTAATTATTGGAATAAAGAAATATAAATTTTAAAAAAAATTATTATTTCGGTCGGATTATAGCAAATATTTGTATGTTGATATAGTGAAGGGCAAATTTTAAGAAAGCACTATATAAACAAAAAAAAAAGGACAGTTAGGATATGCTCTTATCTGTCCTTTTACCTTATTTTATGGAAAGGAGATTTAAGATGTTTTTAAAATTTGTATTATTAGGAATAAGCCTTACTTTAATAATGTTCTTTTTTGATGTTTTATTACCAAAAATCAAGTTAAAAATTAGACTTCATAAAGAACTTAAAGATAGAAAGAAAAAAAGAAAGAGGCATTTAAAAACAAGATGAAAGAATTAGAGATAAAATAATTTCTCTAATAGTATTATCATATCAAAATAATGTCGACAAAAAATTAACTATAGGAGATTAGATGGAAAGTTCAAAAGAGCAAATTATAAAATATTTTTTTTAATGAACATTTAAAAGTAAAGGACATAGCAGAGAGAATGAATGTATCATCTAGTTATGTTACACGAATTATTAAGCAAGATAAAAGATATTCCGAAGAAAAAGAATATAGATACAATAAATCAAAAGAAAAAAGAAAACTAGATCAAAATAATTTTATAAAACATAAACGAGAACAAAAGATGATTGATGATAATTATGCTTTTGTACAAGAACAACATAGACAAGCCGTATTGGAACTTTCAAAATCTAAACATTTAAGTGATGAAAGTTATAGAAAATGGAATATTAGTGCATATAAATATAACCCTTCAAAACATAGGTATGAATTTGATGAAAAATTAGGTCGATCTGCTGATGTACCAAAATATGTAAAGGAAAGGTAAAAAATATGGAAGAAAAATTATTGAAAATTTTTAAATTAGCCAATAAATTAGATGCACAACAAAATAAAATCTATGCTGAGATTGAGTATAGTGCACATAACTCACAAAAACTTGAAATTAGTATAAGGTCAAAGAAAGATTTTTCATACATTGAAAAATATGAAATTTATCTTGGAAATACTACTAACGAGAAGATGAATGAAATGGTTACTTTATTTGAAACATTTGTCGGAGGTGTATTACATGAATAAAAGAGAAGCTATTGCTTATGGGCAAATAACTTTTGAAAGTATGATGCGTTCTGACTTTAAGGGAGAATTAAGTGTCGAAAATTTTGGACTAGAAATGAAGCAAGCTTTTAAAATATACCCAAGGAGTATTGTACTAAATATTGCAGAAGGCAAAGTTTATGCAGAAAAGAAGTTACAAGAATTAAAAAATGGATGTGATGAGAACAATGGATGAAAACGAGAATACTGAAATGCTAAGTTCTTATCAAGATATATTGGTATTTGATGAATTAGTAGAAATATTAAATGTAGGAAGAAATACGACTTATGAATTATTAAGGAATAAAGAAATATATTCAAAAAAAAAAATTGGCAAAGAATATAAAATACCAAAAATATGTGTAATAGATTATATATATAATAAAAAGACAACAGATTTTTCAAATGTTTTAAAAAATTACAGAGACTTATTAGATTATAAAGAAGTAAGAACCATTTTGAGAAATCCCAGTCGAAATACATTATATAAAATTCTAAGAAATAAGAAAATTTATTTTATAAGGGTAGCTAGAGAGTATAGAATTCCTAAATCTAGTCTAATAAAATATATTTTTAATAATTACACTTGAACATTGTAGAAATCTATCTGGATATGATAAAATATCTAATATATTATCATATTAGATAGATTTTTTCTAGTTTATTAGAAGGAGGGAAAATTTTGAAAACAAAGAAAGAACTATCTGAAAGAATAGAAAAAATTAATAAATTAGAATTAACAGGAAGCATACAAGTGAAGAAAGGCAGATATTATGTAGTAATAAGTTACACAGATGAAACTGGAAAATCAAAGCCAAAGTGGAGAGCAACAGGATTAGATGCTGCGCCAGGAAATAAAAAGGCGGCTAAAAATAAAATTCCAGAAATTATAAAATTATTCAAAGAGGAATTGATAGAAGAGGCTAATAAAGAATATCAGAGAGAGATGATACCATTACAACCTGAACAGTTACAAGTGGAATATGAAAATCTTGAAAGTGATATAGATGATGATAACACTGGTAAAGGATTGAATCCGCAAAGGATAGTTAAGTATAAAGGTATGTCTTTTCTAGAATACATAAGGGAATCCCTTGAAGAATTTGCACATCAAATTGAAGCTACTACATATGATTCTTGGATTGCTATTTATAGAAGTAGAATGACAGATTATTTTAGAGTAATAACTTTGCAAGAAAGAACAACTATGATGGATCCAGATGTGGAAAGACCAATTTATTATAAGACTGTTCCAAAACTAGTAGATATAACGCAGTTTGATATTGAAGATTTTTTTCAGTGGTTATATGACTGTAAATTAAAAGGCTCTAGTGTAGATAAATATTATACTGTTTTAAAGTTAGTATTTGATAGAGCAGTTAGACAAAAAATTATTAATAAATTGGATAATCCTATAACTGATGTACCTAAGCCAAAAATCCTACCTTATATAGGAGATTATTATAAACCATCAGAACTAAAAAAACTTTTTGATATCGTAAGAGGAGATATTATAGAAGTACCAGTTTTATTTGGGGGTATATATGGTTTAAGACGTAGTGAAATCTTGGGAATAAAATGGGATGCTATCGATTTTGAAAAAGGTACATTTGTTATAAAACATACTGTTACAAAAGTAACTGGAATAGGCGAAAACCAAGTAATTCAATGTAAAAACTTGACAAAAAGTAGATATGGCTATAGAACATATCCTTTAACACTTGAATTAAGGAAGGCATTATCAAAACAAAAAATACAAATTGAAATAAACAAGAGATTTGTTTTTAAAGATGAATATGTGCAACAAACTAAGGATTATGTTTGCTTAAGAGAAAATGGAGAATTAATAAAGCCAGATTACCTTACAAAAAGATTTCAAAAATTGGCTACGGGAAAAGATTTGAAAAAAATAAGATTTCATGACCTTAGACATAGTGTAGGAAGTTTATTAGCAGCCAATAATGCCAACCTAAGGCAAATTCAAGACTATTTAGGACAAGGAAGTATAAAGTCAACAGAGAGATACTCTCATTTACAATATGATAATAAAGAAGATTCTATTGGAATAATAAAGAATGCAATAAATAGATAAAAAAATATTTACCTATTAACCTAAGTAAATATTAAATAATTGTAAATATAATTTAAAATTTTTTTTAGAACTTTTTTTTAGAACTGTATTTTTGTCAAGAGAACTACTGTTTGCATAGATATGATTATTATTAAAATAAAAATCAAATGACAAAAAAATATACGTAAATTTGCTAAAACCGTTAAACCTTACAGCACTAATATATTTGTGGAGCAGATAGCGGGAATCGAACCCGCAAATCTTCCTTGGCAAGGAAGTATTTTACCATTAAATTATGTCTGCAAATTTCATAAAATTATTTCTGCTATAAATAGACCGTGGGCTTGGCAAGGCAGCGCTCTATCAACTGAGCTATTCCCGCAGGAATATTTTATGTTACAGAAGTAACAAGCAGTTATTATAATATCAAAAACTTTTGCCTTTGTCAAGCAATTATTGACTTTTTCTTTAAATTAAGGTATAATAGTAACAGTTGTTGCCCGTAAAGGGTGAAGAAGAGATTTGATAAAAATATTACATTATTACTATATGTTAGTGCGGAAATTTTTAATATAGTAAATTGTAAATAATAAATAAAAAAAAATAATATATCTAGAGAGGTGTAGATATATGTATTTTTGTGCATAATTAATATAATATTGTATGAAAAATAAATAGTACGGATCAAATAAACACTAATATATTGGTGTAACAACAATAAAAAGAAAGAAAGAGGAAAATGACAGAAGAAAATTTAAATAATAATGAGATTCAAAGTACAGATGAAGTAAAAGTACTAAAAGAACACCTAGAAGAGGTGGATATCATAGAAATTATAAGAACACAGAAAAAACAGAGGAAAGAGAAAAAGCTGTAAGAACAAGAAAATCAACAAGAACACCAAGAGCATCAAGGGGATTAAAAAGCGAAGGTGCAAAAGTTGAAAAGGGACTTATTAAGGTTGAACATAGATCAATAGCAAAAAGAGATGAGTTTAGATTTAAGAGACCTTCTATAAAGATTATTCCTTTAGGTGGTATCGAGGAAATTGGAAAGAATATTACAGTTTTCGAATATGATAATGATATCATCGTTGTAGATTGTGGACTTGAGTTCCCAACAGATGATATGCTTGGAATAGATTTGGTTATACCAGATGTTTCATATCTTGTAAAGAATAAAGAAAAGGTTAGAGGAATTGTTATAACACACGGCCACACGAGGACCACATCGGATCAATTCCTTATGTACTAAAACAGATTAATGTTCCGATTTATGCAACAAAATTAACTTGTGGTTTAATAAAAGGAAAATTAGAAGAACATCATTTGTTGAGATCAACAAAACTTGTAGAAGTTGATCAAGGACAAACTATAAAGCTTGGAAAATTCTCAGTTGAATTTATTAGAAGTTGCCACAGTATTCCAGATTCAGTAATGCTTGCAATTACTACACCAGTTGGAACAATTCTTCATACAGGAGACTTTAAAATAGACTATACTCCAATCGATGGAAAGCAGATGGATTTAGGAAGAATTGCTGAACTAGGAAATAAGGGAATATTAGCACTTATGTCTGATAGTACAAACTCTGAAAGAAAAGGATTTACAATGTCTGAAAAATCTGTTGGAGCAGTTTTCGATAAATTATTTATGAACTGCAAGAAGAGAATTGTTGTAGCAACATTCGCTTCAAATGTCCACAGAGTTCAACAAATTGTGGATTCAGCCGTTAAATATGGCAGAAAGATTGCGGTTTGTGGTAGAAGTATGATAAATATGATTGAAAATGCAAGAGCTTTAGGATATATAGATGCTCCAGAAAATATTTTCATTGATATTGATTTAATCAAAAATTATAATGATGAGCAATTAGTAATAATAACAACAGGTAGCCAAGGTGAAACAATGTCAGCTTTAACAAGAATGGCTGCAGGAGAGCACAAGAAAGTTACTATTACACCAAATGATTTAGTAATAATTTCTGCAAATGCTATACCAGGAAATGAGAAACTTGTTTCAAAGGTTATAGATGATTTAATGAAGATTGGCGCAGAGGTTGTATATAGTGCCTTAGCAGATGTTCACGTATCTGGACACGCTTGCCAAGAAGAGCAAAAGTTGATATTATCTTTAGCAAAACCACAATACTTCATACCAGTTCATGGTGAGTATAGACAATTAATGGCACATGCTGAAACAGCAAAAGAACTTGGAATTCCAGCAAAGAATATATTTATAACGCATAACGGAAGAATACTAGAATTAAGCAGAGATGAAGCAAAATTCACAACATCAGTTCCATCTGGCAAAGTTTTAGTAGACGGTTTAGGTGTTGGAGATGTTGGAAACATAGTATTAAGAGATAGACAACATTTATCTCAAGATGGATTGATTGTTATAGTATTAACAATGGATTCATCAACAGGAGAAATAGTATCTGGACCAGATGTAATTTCACGTGGATTCGTTTATGTAAGAGAATCTGAAAACTTAATGGAAGATGTTAAAAACGTAATTAAACAAGAAGTTGCAGGATTCGAACAAAAACATATAACAGATTGGTCAACAATAAAATCTACATTAAAAGATGATTTAAGAGATTATATATTCCAAAGAACAAAAAGAGACCCAATGATATTACCAATTATAATGGAAGTATAGAAGACAAAAGGAACGTCCCTATTGGGCAAAGATAAAAGGAGTAAGATTATGGATTATAAGGATTTAGCGGATTTAATTTTTCCAGATGCAAAACCAATAGAGTTTTACGAAGAGAAATATCCTGAAAGAGATTTACCTGAAGGAGCTATGGTTGTGAGAATTGGACCTAGCCCAACTGGTTCTGTTCACATTGGAACTATATACCAAGCTCTAATTGCAAGAACTATTGCAGATAGAACTAATGGTGTGTTCTTTATGAGAGTTGAGGATACGGACCAAAAAAGAGAAGTTAAAAATGGAATTAATGATATAATTGATTCTTTAAAATATTTCGACGTTCTTCCTGATGAGGGAATGGATACAGAAACAACTTGGCATGGAGAATATGGACCTTATAGACAATCTATGAGAAGAGAGATTTATAAAGCTTATGCTAAATATTTGCTTGAACAAGGAAAAGCATACCCATGTTTTGCTACTGCAGAAGAGCTTGAGGAGATGAGAAAAACTCAAGAGGCTGCTGGTGTTAAACCTGGCTATTATGGAGTTTGGGCTAAGTATAGAAATTTGACTGTTGAAGAGGCAGCAGAAAAAATAAAGAATGGTGAGCATTATATAATTCGTTTAAGATCAAATGGAAGCGAAGAGAGGAAGATTAAGGTTCATGATGTTATAAAGGGAAATGTTATATTCCCAGAAAATGACCAAGATATAGTAATAATTAAGGCTGATGGACTTCCTACTTATCATTTTGCACATGCTGTTGATGACCACTTAATGCATACAACACATGTAATAAGAGGAGACGAATGGTTATCTTCTGTTCCAATTCATGTTCAATTATTCCAAATGTTAGGATTCAAGGCTCCTAAATATGCACACACTGCAACAATACTTAAAAATGATAATGGAAATAAGAGAAAGATAAGTAAGAGAAAAGACCCAGAGGCATCAGCAAATTACTACAAAGAGATTGGTATTCCAGTTGAGGCTGTAAAGGAATATTTATTAAATATTGCAAATTCAAATTTCGAAATTTGGAGAAAACAAAATCCAGATAAATCAATAAAAGAATTTGATTTCCAATTAACAAAGATGAGTGTTAGTGGAGCTTTATTCGATATGGTTAAGCTTTTAGATATAGGAAAGAACGTTATATCTAAATATACAGCTGAGCAGGTTTATAATGAGGCTCATAAATGGGCTGAGACTTACGACAATGAGTTATTAGAACTTTTGAACAATAAAGAATATTCTATTAAAGTTCTAAATATTGAACGCGGAAAAGCTAAACCTCGTAGAGATATTGCAAAATGGTCAGATGTTAAATATTGCATTGAATACATGTATGATGACAAATTCTTTGCAAGCAATGATGAATACGAATTTGACAAGATAAATGATAAAGAAGAAATCAAGAAGATTTTAAATTTATATATGTC
>VOFC01003967.1_pt1 | contig 52965 bp, 79 predicted proteins | sample 5384161 | NCBI WGS metagenome assembly VOFC01 (sample SAMN12384722, study PRJNA508395) | human gut metagenome | isolation source: healthy gut B | host: Homo sapiens | reverse complement strand
TTCATCTATATCACGTAAATCCCTGGTCAAATAAATCAATCCTTTGGAATTGCCAAACCAGATTGTTCCCCTGAAGCATCTATAACAGGGCAACAGGTAATAAAAAACAGAACTCGGTAATCCATCCACTAAAAGTATAAGAACAATTGTACTTTTTTATCATAACGGTACAAGCCAGATTCGTACCAATCCACAGCCACCCTTCACGGTCTTCGATCATAAACATGGCATCTTTCCCTTCCAAAAGAGTACCCGGCTGGAATCTTCGGAAATGAGTCATCGACAAATCGGAAATAAAATAGGGCCTTTATCCGAAGGAAATAAAGCTCGTGGGAAGAGTCTTCATATACTGTCCTGATTTTCTCTTTATGTATAAAGCCTTCGAGGGAATACATCTGATTTTATACTACGAGTGGAAGGATCCCAGATACATAAACCGGTAGCCGTACAAATCCAGCCTTTTCCAGAATCAAAGCATATATCAAGCACATTACCTTCCAGGAGTTTGGAATTCGAACTGGTATAGTGATTGAGTTGTTCGCCGTCTTTATACTGATACAACCCCATTGAAGTGGCAATCCACAGACAACCGTCATTGTCCGACCTGATGCAGAAAACATGTCCTTTCACAAAAGGAGACTCGAAGGTTCAAAAACACGGGTAGTTAATGTAGAAGAATCCGGTATATACATGCCACCACCATACGTACCGATATAATACTTTCCCTGAAACGGGTAAATACACATTATCATATTAGAGCGCAATTGAGGTGACTTGAAACCTCTAAAACGCCGATTCTTCTCATCAACATAGAACAAACCATTGCGGGAACCTATCAATCTTTCATTCTCATTGATAACTATGGCCTGTACCGGTATGTCTTTGAGTCAAAATAAGGAGAATAAGAATAGGTAGAGAAAAGCCCGCTCTTCTGATACAGTGTATAATCAAGTCCCAACTGATAGAATCCAACCCATATCAATCCTTCCCTATCCACCAGCAATGAATAGACTGAGTTAGAGCGGATTCCGCCATTAGTACCGGGTTCATAGCAGAAAGATTTCATAACCTTATTTTTTGTGACAGATAAAAATGGACCCATTTCCGTCTGTTCCAACATAAAGTATATCTTTTTCCGTCACCCGACAAAAGAGGAAATTACATTGCATCCCAAATCAATCCAATTATCCCTGAACTTCCTTTTCGATATATCGAAAACAACCACTCCATGTTCCATTGTTCCTAAATAGAGCCTGGAACCAATTCGTTGCCATTTTCCGATAAGTATAATCCTGTCTATCATTGTCACCGTATGGACATAAAAGTTATTTTTTCGTAGACAGATTCATTGAATATATAGTTTGAGCGGGTCAGAATCCAGTAATGTATTTTTCTCCCATATTTCAAATCGACTATGAAATTATCCGATGACCACATATCCGGCATTGATAGTAATCTGCTTCATTTCATTATTTTTGCAGACAAACAATCCTTTTTTTCGCTGCCAATATATAAGGTTCCTGCGCATCGGTCAATAAAGAACGAACTCCGAATTTTTTATCACTTCAGCAACAAACGGTTCTAATTTACCGGATTCTTTATTTATCCGCCAAAGGCCCATATCGTTTCCCACCCAAATCTGATTGCCTTGCGTTTCTGCAACATTCACCCATTTCAGTTTCTCATCATCTCCGAATATCGGATAATGCTTGAAACGGAAGCCATCAAAACATTCAAACTGACGTAGCTGTTCCAATCCAAAGATAACCTACGGAGTCTTTATACAAGGCACCAACCGTTAAATCAGATAATCCATTTGTTTCTTGACAGACCGCGAAAAGCCAATAAGAAATAGGATAGGCAGACAGAAAAAAGAAATAAATATAAGGCTTGTTATATGTCGTATCAGATTATTCATAGGATTCATATTTGATAAAACAATGCAAACCTACATAAAAATATCCTAATTTTATGTAGGTTTATACAAAAAAAACACATTCCTCATTAAAAAATGAGTGTTAATCTACCAGCTTTATACTCAATTGGGATTGTTTATAAACAACAGGAATTCTCTTATTATTAACCTCTACTCTTACAGGCTTTTTTTACTCCTGAAACTGGCATTTATCTTCGGCTGTCCGTTTATCCAAAGATCAAGTTTCTTATCTTCTTCCTTTTGAATGACAAACAACTTGGCCAAAGAAGAAAAATAGGTTTCCTTATCACGTCTTAATGCACTTCCATAGCAGATAAAGAAATCTGTGGCGTCTTTGGCTTCCGTTCCTTCAGGATAAAGAGACTGCAAACATATAAGCATCTGTCATCCAGCCGTCGGGCATAATCCATGAGTTGCTGTGCATCAGCCTGCCGTCTGCTAATTGATTAATATAAAGATCGGTCACTTTACCTTTGTGGCGGATACGAAGACCAATCAGTCCTGCCCTTCCCGCCGTTCCATTTGCGGCAGATCTTTTCATCAGGAGTATCCTTCAAAATAATAGCTGTCAGTCCCTTCTACACGGTTCACTTCTCGGCTGGTAAATGGAATGAATAATATGTTTTCGGTTCCTTTCAGATCTTCAGTTGGAGCCTGTATTTCTTCCCAATACAAATCTTCCGGATAATCGTGCACAAAATCGGACTTAGCAAGCAAACGGGGATAAAGAGGACGAATCACAACGGAAGAATTACCATTCGTCACATTCACGTCAACTCCCGACTTTTATAAGTCCCATTGGTATGCCATAACCATTGAAAACGACCGACCTTATGCGTCTTTAAATCATCAATCATGTAAATCACATCATCCATCCAAAGAAAATGACGGAAATTACGGCTGAAATTGTTTGAAACGGGCCCCGTTCCATTAGCCAGGACATATTTCACATTTCCCGCATCCAAAGATGATATAAATATCCTCGCAAAGTAGAGCCGCTATACTGTTGCTTTCACGAGGTTGTCCCTCGCCATTGAACAGTACTACATTATGCGCCTGGCTTTGAAAGAAATAGTTTCGATAAGCAGGATTAGGGATACCAGCAATTTCCACCATCTTTTTTATAATGTCCACTCCTTTGTGAAATATAATAAAGGAATTGGCGTCCGCATGGGAATGATTCCACGTATGACCGCTTTTCACAGCAAGCATCGTAGCATCCTTCTCCCACGAATTGCGCATCGTAGCCCAGCCAAAATCAGAAAATAATTGAGAAGTCGGTAATTGAGGTATAGCGGGTGCCTTACTCAAATCAGGGGTATAGAGAAAGCCCATCGGACGATTCAGGAAAAAGCCATCACGATGTTGTCCTTGTTCCACTTGACTGATATACCATAGAATAACAGGATCTTTTATACCTAATGCATACAATAACATCATGCTGGATTCGGCTGATACATTTTTATGACTATCACCAAAGTTAAGACTATACAGCATGCCGGTACGCGGGTAACATACTTGCGAAAAGTAGTTGGGAAGTTTTGCCAATTGGGGATATTGCCGGGATTTTGTCCCGGATGAGTGTTTATCCAAGCGATACGGAAACAATAGGGCTTCCTGAATACCAAAGTTTGGCATAATTCAAACTTTCATACATTCCTCCGACCTCATCAAAACTTTTTGCTTTCTGTTGCAATACATCACCGGCAAAGTCGAACCATTCGGGAAGAGATTCGTGAAGTTGTTCCACCCAATCTTTTTACTTCGGGAGAGTTCATTCTGTGAAGGCTTATGCTAATATTCCACCCTGGCATACGCAGGAAGTCCACCAGTTATGTCCCCATTGAATTCAAAAAGAATGGATTCGAGCAGGTTCCAACAGCCAGTCGCCCAAGGCAGGCTCTACAGGGCAATCGTTTCAAGCCTTCGGCAATCTTTTTTCTTTCCGAAGATGAAATTATGTTATAAGCCGCATCATAACCTATAGCGCACAGGAAACTCTTATGTGCCAACCCCAGATTGCGAACGCCAGACTGGAATACGTGCCATCATTTCCATATCTCCCCAGGATTCGGCTTTCACAGCTTTCAAAAGAATCTCTTTGATTAATTTGCATACTTTTTATTATCCGTCATCAGATAAGCCAACGACAAATAATCCAGTTTGATTGAAATCTTTCTTTTGTAAAGCTTCATCGGCGGTTTTTGAATATCCTCCCAGGCTTCCCGCAATTTCGGTTCATTCTGCATACGTTGTTTTACCTGCTGAATGCGTTGAGGGGTATACAAAAGTGAAGGATGATTTATCTTTTGTGCAGATACAAACGATGCTAATAATATTCCGATCAGGCATAGAACTATTTGTTTCATGATATTTATTGCTTTTTCATTTTACTGTTCAATATTGATTAAAAATTCTTCTAAAGCTGCATTGAATTCCTCCGGTCGCTCCATATTCATCATGTGCCCGCAATCCTCTATGACCTTCAGCTTTCCATTAGGTAGATATTCCAATATGGGAGGATTTTTTGAGAATTTGTTATCAGAAGAATGACCTTCTACAATTAAGGCAGGTACGGCAGGGGTGACTCTTCTTCAATTTTCAATAGCATCCAGCCCCTGCTACTACCCGTACTTCTTTGTGTAGCGGTTGCCATGCATCCCATTCGTCAATCATCTGCCACAAAGGCGCATGCATCCGCTCACGTTGAACTTCCACCGGATTTCATTAATCCTTCAAACCACTCTTTCTTCATCACCTCCACTCCTTTCTTTTTCAGGGCAGCTATTTCTTCATCACACACCTTTGCTTCTTCTTTAGTCATCGGTTCACTGGGCCCTTTCGATTTCCGGATGTTTCCACTGGCTAAAAAAGCCGATAACATCCGGTCTGGGAAATACGCCAACATATCAGCAGTGATAAATCCCCCCAAAGAAAGCCCGACAATATGCGCTTTTTGAGATGTAAAGAGTCCATTAAAGTAACCAGATCTTCAACATGCATAAATTGATAATCTTCTGTTTGGGCAGAAGAAATGCCGTATCCTCTTAAATCATAGCGAATGACATGATACTTTTTCGCAAACACAGAAAAATTGTTCATCCCACATACGATGGTCGAGCGAATGACCGTGAACAAAATGATCGGTTCACCCTGACCGGCTTCTTCATAGTATAGAGAGCCGTTTCCTACATTGATACGTCCTTGTTTGACAACCAATGGCTTGCCTTTCAGTATTTCTGAAACAGTCCGTGAAATGACAGGGCTGCCGAAGAAAGAAGAGAAACCGTCTTCTTTAGCAGAAGAACCTGTTACATGAGAAATGAAGAATCCGTAAACTTTATCGTGTTTATTTATCCAGGGGTAAGCGCCAGCCCATCCCGGTGAACTAATCTGATAGGCTTCACCTGTCTTTTTATCTATCAGTTCACGCCATTCTCCCAATCCGTAGATTCCATTGTGGGATTGTCCTAGTCCTTTCGCTACATAATTATCCGAGTCATGCGAAGGGATGATGGCATCTTTCACTTGGTCGGCCTGCATCTCCTTTATTGTTTCTGCTGATATAATTTGCTTGCCATCATACATTCCATCGTGATAAATCATGGACAGGAAGTGAAGATAATCATTCATTGTAGTACACAGTCCGCCCCCTAACATAGGTGCATGTCCGCCGTCCGTGTTGATTGGGGTAAAATGAGAGTTTTCATCTCCAAAGGTTGCGCCAGCAGTTCTTGAAAAAGAGCCTCAAACTCCTCTCCCATCGCCACTTCTGCCGTTCTTCCGGCAATTTGCATGGCAAGTCCACCATATTCAAAACGAGTGCCGGAGTAAAGACTGTATCCAAAGGAAGAATTTCAGTGACTGCCGAATCCAAATGATTATAGTTATCTACACGGGGCTCGGGAAGATATGGACGTACTCCTGATGTATGGGATAATAATTGCCGGAGAGAGAATCTTACCTTTAGCATCGTCTTTAAATTCCGGCAACCATTTTTCACCGGATCATCCCATCCCAAATCAGTACGGTCTACCACTGCGCCAATGACAGCAGCCGCTACCCATTTCCCGGCAGAAGCGACATATACTTTTGTATCGGGCGTATAGTCCCGATAGTTCTTCCGGAAAATGACGGTATCATTCTTCACTACACAAATGGATGCTCCGGGGTAATATCCCTTGCCTACCCATCCTTGGATAACAGAATCCAAAAAGAAGAGAAGTCATACTGACTTTCCTGACCGGATGATAATTTTTGCAAGAACCGGACAAAAAGCCTCAGATACTTAACAAAAAATTACAATTAATAAACGATTATTCATTTCGTTGTTTACATCTATTCTTCTGATTGTAAAAATCCCAATATACGACATAGCGCTGGCGATGCAAATCGTATAGCGGACGAATCACATCTCCTTGTTCTGTCGTAAATTTCAGTTCTTTTCCTGTACGTTGCAAAAGCACGTTCCGGATGTTTCTTATCTAGTTTCAAAGAGGTACGCAAATCGGCTGGGACATGAAAATTATAAGTATAATAATCATTATAAAGAGCAGGATTTGAGAAAGGGGTGCAGGGAGCTTGCATATCTTCCGTTCCCCGTTCTCCCGCAATACCAACGGGCCATATAACAGGGCTGCCTTATCCGGGTTATCCGGAGTAGTTTCCAGTTTGATTTGCATCGGATAAGTAGCCGAGATACGATCATTATCTTTCCAGTCACGGGTGATAGCGATGTAAGAACCCGGCTTTTGTTTTACTGCCATTTTTTACCGTTCACAAGAACTTTTTACATCCTTACTCCATGAAGGATATCTTAAATAAACAGTAGTGCGAACCGGTTTTCGGCACGAATAGTTAACAGGGTCTGTTTCCTCTTTCGGAAAATTCCGTTTCCTGAAGAAGAGTTAATCCTTTTTTTCTTTCCAGGTTACCTGTGAAGGGATAAACAGATTTACATATATTCCCTGATTGTTGTGGTAGTAGATAGCTTCTCCAAACTTTGCATGATTTTCGAATCCGCTACCGACACAACACCAAAAGAGTTCTCTTTTGGTGCTATACAGTTTATGAGAACCGGAAAGCAAAGGCAAAAAATAAGTACCATTCCTGTTTCAGGGTCTTGTTGTCCCAGGATATGATTATATAATGCCCTTTCATAATAATCGGCAATAGATGAATCGCCCGTCCAACAAAAAGATGGCGGCTAAGTTTGAACATATTATAAGTACAACAGGTTTCTCCGGTATAGCCGGTCAAATGTTTAGAGAACTTCTTCGGATCGAAAAAATGCTCTTTATCACTGCTGCATCCCGGAGCAAAGGTGTGATGGTCAATCATGGTATGCCAGAAAAACTCTGAAAGTTTTTTCTCGTCTCATTCTGTGGTCAATTCATAGTTGCGAGCTTCTGCAATTACTTTCGGGATAAATGTATTTGTATGTTTGGTTCCCAAATCATCCCGAAGTTCTTTCAGTGGGTCGATCACGTCATTATGATAGAAATATTCCGCCAACCAGCGATAACGTTCATCTCCCGTCATAGAATATAAATTATAGAATGACTCATTGATACCACCAAATTCATTGCGTATCATGAGTTTGCGTGTCTCTTCACTAAGCGGTTTCAGTTTGTTATAAGCCCAGTCGCACATTTTGGTCACCGACACTCAAAGCCTGCTGATTATCTGCATATAAGTATTGGTCTATCAGACCGGAATAAAAGTTTATGCAAGGTATACCAAGGTGCCCAAACACTCTTTCCACGGATATTACGGTTTATCAATTCTTCGGGAAAAGCACTTAGATATCCCCTTTCAAAGCGTTCTGAACTTCGTCAGCCCGTTGACAAGGCTATCCCCTTTCAGCTTGAAAATTTCACTTCCGGTAGCGGCATACATCAAAGCGTAAGCCGAAAGCAGATGTCCGGTAGTATGGCCGCGAAGCTCACAGTCCAAAGATTCCCAACCACCAAGTTTTTCACTGTCATATAACCGCCTTCACGACCGGCAAAAGACTCCGGCATTTGTCCGGAAACTATGTAACAGGCGATTACGTCGATAGAGGTCATCAAGCGGAATCCCGCAACATATTGTCACGAAAACGACTTGGCAATAAACGGATGTCTTTCAAATCAAAACTTTCTACCTGAAGGGGAGCCACTGTTTCCTTTTTTCATTTTCCCTGTGCTGTCCGGGGTACACAGATTGAGCTGACACTATACCCGATACTGTCAATAACCAAACAAGATTGCCGTAACTAAAACTTTCTTATTCATATTATTTCTATCTTTTTATCTATAAGATACGAACAAGGTGCCTTAAACACTCAAAGCCACAAAATTATTTAATTAAGCTAAATTCTTTAATTTAAAGCCCACTTTCTTATAAAATTCATCTGAAACGTCCTATCTTTATTCCCCAAATCAAAGAAAAGGAGCTACATGGATTTACGTACGGCAAATGTTACAAGATATATTCTTCCTCTGCGTGAGGGGGCTCATTGCCTGCTTTGGCTGAAGCTGACGATGAGTTCAAATATGTCGTAAAATTCAGAGGAGCAGGCCACGGAACCAAAGCGCTGATTGCCGAACTAATTGGTGGGGAGATAGCCCGTGCACTGGGTTTCAGAGTCCCCGAAATAGTTTTTCTGAACCTGGACGAGGCTTTCGGCCGGACGGAAGCGGATGAAGAAATACAGGATTTACTGCAATGGAGCCGTGGATTGAATATCGGTTTGCATTTCCTTTCCGGTTCGTTGACTTTTGATCCGATAGTACATCAAGTAGATGGAAGAACGGCTTCGCAAAGTAGTATGGCTGGATGCCTTGCTGACTAACGTAGACCGTACCATTAAAAATAACCAATATGTTGATATGGCACAAAGAACTATGGCTGATAGATCATGGGGCGTCCTTTATTTCCACCATTCCTGGACTAACTGGCAAAAAAACAGGCACTGGTTCCTTTTGTACAAAATAAAAGACCATGTATTATTGCCGTTTGCCGATAAACTGGAAGAGGTAGATATCAATTCAGACAGATATTGACTTCTGGATAAAATCCGTGAGATAGTCAATGCTATTCCCCGATGACTGGTTGAACTGGACAGAAGGCACAGAAACTCCACAAGACCTGAGAGATATTTATATTCGATTCTTAGAAGAAAGGATGAAACATTCCGAAACATTTGTAAATGAAGCGCAAAAATGCAAGAAAGGCACTTATATGAATACGCAGTCATCCGTTTCGTTCCTAAAGTAGAACGGGAGGAGTTTATCAATATGGGGATTGTGTTGTTTTCCAAACAAGCCAAATACCTGAAATCCCTCTATACGATAGATGAGAACAAACTAAAACTGTTTTCTTCCGAACTGGATATGAATTGCCTGAAAAGAAGGGTTACAGGTCTTTGACAAGATATGCATGGGAAATAAAGAGGGAGGAGCCATAGCCAATATGGATATTCCTGACAGATTTCGTTGGCTGACTGCAGTAAAAAGTTCCTGCATACAAGTATCTCGCCCACATCCGGGATTTTCTACTGATTTAGATAAGACTTTTGGAAAGATTGTTCAAGGAATTAGTACTCTGATTCCTTGAACAATCTCTTTCGTCAGATTAACGGACAGTAATATAAAAACTCTGCTCTACTGCTTCAGCAGTCTGCACTTTAGGTTCTCCGCTACGCCCATATTGCCAGGCTACCACTGTCACCTTTACCGGAAATTTTGCACGCGGGGGAATTTTAGTCAATACCAGTTTATCCCCCTTTATCTCTGCCGGCCCTTCTTTTACATAATAGTAAACCGGAAGGCCGGAGTCAGCAGTTCCATTTAAACTTATTTTTTTCACTGAAGCCTTTACATCGGATAGTTTCGGGAAAATTATACGTTGGGATATCCCTTCCTTATTCCGGTAAGGAATACGAATCTCTACCTGCTGAACGGCACTCCGGTATTTATGATCCTGTTTTACGGAAGCCATCAGACAGATGCCTCCTGTACGTTTAGGATTATCCAATCCCATCCGATAGAAACGAACAGTAAAAGTTGTATCATTCACCACTTCCACCGGACCGCAAATTCTCGACATTCGAATGGGATGCGTACTGTGTTCTTTTGAATATTCGTTCCTTAACGTATCTGTGTACACTGCTTTCAGGTGGAAAGTGACTCCGTCCGCTCGGGTTGAAAAGAAGGAGACATACGTACATGGGATTTCGGATTGAAAGTGATCAGTTTTCCTTTTTGCTCAAAGCCGATATACTGCTCTGTCTTTCCACGCTCATTGGCGTAATATTTTTCTGTGGCATCTGCCATTTCCTTATCAAAATACCAAAACGCATGGTTCTTGTCTCCTTTATACTTATCATAGGAAGCGGCTTCGGCTGTAGGCTTTTCATTCTTTCGCCAACGGTCTGCCAGCCAACCATTCTTTGCTTCTACCGGAATTAACTGAACCTGAGTATCCGATAACGAATGTTTCGGCAACCGGTATTCCACTGCCTTTTTCAGAAAAAGGGAAAGATAATCAATCAATTCATCGGATATGTCGAAATGTCCGTGTCCTGCATCAGCAAGAAATGAAAGGGGAGCATTCGGATATTCACGACGATAATCGAAAGAGGTTATCAACCGGTCTTCCCACCATTCGTCCTCTCCCATTACCATTAATGAGGGGATACCTTCAATCGTACGAGTTCCCCAATCCAAATTCGCATGCCCGTAACCAGTCAAATGAGTTCTGGGAGAATCACCGTGAATAGAGAGTACAGCCAATGTACGTTCAGGGATTCCAGGCGGCAAAGTTCCACGGATAAGTAGCCATTGCCGAGTGTCCGATAGGTATAACCGGGGCAAACTCCAGTTCTGTATATCCGCTTATTTCAGACAAGTTCTTCATCATTGTTTCAAAGATTTGTTGGGTACCTTTTGTCACGTCCCAGCGTTGGTCTATTCCGGAGTGATCCATATCTCTGCAATTCCCAGTTTGCCCATATTCTTCCGAAATTCAGGATGCTCGAAAATTGTTTCTTCGGTCATATTGTGTTGCCCGATGATGACGGCACGGACTTGTTTACAGTTTTCCGGTATCCATAGATAGGCAGAAGGGTGGGCGTTTGTCTCTTCTGAAATCAGCTCTTTTATTTCTACGGACCACTGCCAAGAGCTGCTGCAACTCTCGGGTAGTTTGCATGAACAGAGATAACAATACAACAAGAAAAATATTTATTCATAATGCTTCTTTTAATTGATTTAACTTCCTATACTACGAATATGAAGAACAAAATATACTCAAAAAACGACTATATATATGAAGAGATTAAATGCAAAGATAGGTTATCCGTAAAAATGGTAGCAAAACCCGTAATCTATATAAAACAGATTACCTTTTTACAGACTAACTTTGCATAGAGGAAATAAAGATAATAAAAACATTAGAATATGCTTTTATTTTAATATACTCGATTATGGAAAAAGTAAAGTTGAACAATGGCATTGAAATGCCTATTTTAGGTTATGGTGTTTATCAGGTTACTCCTGAAGAGTGTGAACGTTGTGTATCAGATGCAATTAGTGTGGGTTATCGCTCTATTGATACGGCACAAGCCTATCATAATGAGGAAGGTGTAGGAAATGCAATCAGCAAATGCGGTGTACCACGTGGGGAACTGTTCATCACTACAAAAGTATGGATTTCAAATGCCGGTTACGAAAAGCTAAAGCTTCTATTGATGAATCACTTCACAAGTTAAAGAGTGATTATATAGACTTTACTGCTCATTCATCAGCCATTCGGTGATTATTATGGAACTTACCGGGCTATGGAAGAAGCATACAAGGCCGGAAAACTCCGTGCGATCGGTGTCAGCAACTTCTATCCTGACCGTTTTGTTGACTTGGCAGAATTCTGTGAAATTACTCCTGCCGTCAATCAGGTAGAGACACACGTTTTCAATCAACAGATAAAGTTGCAGGAAGTAATGAAAGAATATGGTACTAAAATTATGTCATGGGGACCGTTTGCTGAAGGACGAAACGACTTCTTCACCAACCCGACTCTCCAGGAAATCGGTAAAGAATATGGCAAATCAGTGGCACAGGTCGCACTGCGTTATCTGATTCAACGCGATATTATCGTGATTCCTAAATCGACTCATAAAGAACGTATGATTGAGAATTTCAATGTTTTCGATTTTTCGTTAACACCGGACGATATGGCGGCTATCGCTGCGCTTGATACAGCTAAAACGCTCTTCTTCTCCCATTATGATCCGGAGATGGTGAAGTGGTTGATTAATTATAGTAAATAACAGTTCATTCAAATATTTGTTATGACAAGATTTGACGGATCAAAAGACAGAATTTGTTTTATGTTATTTCTTAATTCATACAACCCGTGGAATCATAATGTGCCTTTTATTTCCTGCTTTTAAACAGCTATATTTATTTTCCAGCGGGTGAAATGCAACGCGGCTCCGCCACTCGCTTTAGCTTCAAAACAAGTTTATCTCCGGCTTTTATCTTCTTATGGGTACTGCGTACTTTCGTTCGTGTATTCAGCTCGTCATCATCTTCGTACAGGTGAAGCATGTACTTCTTACCCGGTTCCAAAAATCCGTAGTCAATGTAATTGTGCGGGCTTCCGTATTCGTCATTGCTCCTAACAAACCAGTCATTCCCCGAACGACGTGCCTGAACGATATATTCACCAATCTCTCCATCTAACGCGCGGCTGTCATCCCATACACTCGGAATTGCTTTCCAAAATTCCAGTTCTTCTTCTCCCTGATAGAATTCCGGTCTGTCATACCAAAACATAAATTGCAAAGGACTGTAATACACAGCTGCCATCGCCAACTGATGTGCTTTCGTATTCTTCACCCGGTTATTGAAATAGCAAAGCGTATAGTCTCCTGCACCTGCCAGATAGCGGGTGAAAGGAAGAGTCGTATTGTGTGTGGCATCCGGCATCTCTTCATTTCCACGAATACCCTCCTGTGTCATCAGGTTAGGATAAGTACGGCTGAAACCTGTCGGACGATATTCGTCATGAATATCTACCATCAGACCGTATTCTCCACATTGACGAACTGCATCATGTAACCAGGTACTCCAACGCTGATTACCAATCTGTACAAAACCGAATTTAACTCCTTTCAGCCCCCATTTCTTATACAATGGCAATAAAGAATCTAGCTGTTGAACTAATGCGCGTTGATTGACATACACCATTAATCCAATGCCTTTCGATTCGGCATATTTACACAAAGCAGGGTATATCAAGGTCTTTATCAGGAGAAACAGTAGTAGCGTCCGAACTCATCTTCATTTCCGGTCCGTACCAACCTGCATCCATGTGCACATACTGAATACCGCGCTCTGCCGCAAAGTCAATAGCCGCTTTCACTCTCTTGCTTTAAGTCTCCAGAACGGAATACTTTCCCCGGGTTTAATCCAAGAAGTATCAGCCAGTTTGCAAGCCGGATTCAGATTCAAGACAATATCATTGTTGTTAATCAAATCGACCGGACGTTCGCCAACCATGATTACACGCCACGGAGTACTATAAGGAGAAATAATATCGACGCTACTATACAGGCTTGTCTCCAAAGTGGAAGGTTTCTCTGCCGATAAACGGAATTTACCACGAACATAATCCACCATTTCTGCTTCCAACAAAGCTACTGATAATCCATCAGGAAGTTTCAATGTCAATGGACGCTCACTCTCCTCTTTGCCCCATCCTTTCAACGGACGAAGTTCATAAAGGTCCTTGCGCCCAACGTTCATAATACGCCATCGTTCCTTCAGGCATTGTGAAGCTAGTCTGCTCACCGACGATATGCAAGAAAAGACCGTTTGTCATTTCCGGAAAAAGATAACGGAAAGCAACTCCTTCATTATAGGCGCGAACTATGATATTCATAAAGTAGTTCTTACGCTTATCATAACCACCGTCCTGATTGCCTTTTCCTTCCCCTTTCTTGAACTTCAAAGTCATCTCATTATAGCAATCACGAACCTCCGCACGCTCGCCATATACAGGTTTCCATATTTCGTCCGTTTTTTGATGTTCAGTCCCTGTCAACTTCAAATTCTCACACCAAAAAATGACAAGTATCATTCGGTATACCCAACGCCGATTCAAATAACTGATTTTCAATCAGAACACCCAGTTTACTTTCTTCAATCACCGGACGATTCTTATAAGTCAAGGTATAATACATTTGTGCATTATCCTCTCCCACCGCACGTTGATAAAAGGTAAAACGATAAGCTCCATCGGGAGACGTCAGTTCCTGACGGGTTTCTGTCATCACATCTTGCGCTTTTATCAATGCCGGTATCACCAACAACAAAAGCAAAATTCTTTTTCTTCATTCTATTTACGTTCATGTTTATTCATCTTTTCTATTATATACGAACGAGGAAGAAATTATACTCAAATGTTTATTGCCTGAAAAGCTTATTCCATCTGCTCTCTATATAAAGTCGGTGTCATTCCTGTCACCCTTTTAAAAATGCGGTTAAAATGTACAGGTGATTCAAATCCGCAAGTAGCACTGATTTGAGATATATTCATCATACTACTATTCAATAGTTTACAAGCATATCCGATACGCATATCAAGTACATACTCTTTGAATGTTTTTCCTGTGTTTTCTTTTAAAGTATCGGCAGAAAGCAGTAGGGTTCATCGCTGTATAAGAACAATTTCATCCAGACCGATAGACTCGGTATAATGTTTATTCAAATAGGCAATCACTTTTTCCATTCTTTCATTACGCATAATCGAAGGAGACGGAGTATAATGAGAAGTAGTCAGATACTTCCTGTGATTACTGGTAGCCATCATTTGTAGGAGTGAAAGCAACAGGATGATTTGATCTACTCCTTTGGCAGAAGGTATTTGTTTTAATAGCTTAATGATTTTCCCCGAACGGGTAATTGTGAATTTAATTCCTCTGCAAGCATCCTCCAATAAATTCCTGATAGGAATAAACTGGGAGTATTGAGATATAGAATAATGCATAAAGTCTTTTTCAAACTGAATATTGACTCCTCTTACTTTCAGTTCGGATTTTTCTTCGTTATCAGATTCTTCCCCGTCGTCCGGTGGACTTTGCATACTATGAGGCAGTTCGGAACCGAAAAGAATCAAATCACCTGTTGAATAGGAGATAATGCTGTCACCCACCAGACAATCCCCTTCTCCCTTCTCCACATAAATAATTTCATACTCACTATGAAAATGCCACGGATACGTGAAACGCGGATATTCATAAAAGCGGGCACGGACGGGATTAGAAGTCGTAATAGTCAACTTCTCATTCATTATCTTCTTCTCATAAATCTCCTTTCTAAACTGCTTTTTGCAAAGATAGGTAAATATCTTGCAAAAATACGCATCATAGCATGTGTAAAAACCCGCTATTTTTGCATCCATCATAAAAAACATTTGATAGAACCATGAACGAATTATTTAGTATTGCCGGTAAAGTCGCTGTTATTACCGGAGCAGGTGGTGTACTGGGCGGAAATATTGCCCAACACTTTGTACAGCAAGGGAGCAAAAGTTGTAGCTATTGACATTCGTCAGGACAACTGGACAACCGCGTAGCTGAACTTAAGCAATACGGTGACGATGTAATCGGTATCATTGGTAATGTACTTGACATCGCCAGCCTGGAGAAAGTAGCCGAAGAAGTTGTAGCCAAATGGGGAAAGATCGATATTCTATTGAACATTGCCGGTGGCAATATGCCGGGAGCTACTCTCGAGCCAGATCAGCACTTCTATGATATGGATATCTCTTGCTGGGAAAAAGTGACTAATCTGAATATGAATGGTACAGTTTATCCGTCTATGATATTCGGTAAGGTAATGGCAAAACAAGGCAAAGGATGCATCATCAATGTATCTTCTATGGCTGCTTATAGCGCTATCACCCGTGTACCGGGTTATTCTCGGCTGCTAAAACGGCAGTAGCCAACTTCACCCAATGGCTGGCAAGCGAAATGGCACTTAAATACGGTGATGGTATCCGTGTAAACGCTATTGCACCGGGTTTCTTCATCGGCGACCAAAACCGTCGTGTACTCATCAACCCAGATGGTTCATTGACAGATAGAAGCAAGAAAGTATTGGCTAAAACCCAATGAAACGTTTCGGTGACATCAAAGAGTTGAATGGTGCAGTGCATTTCCTGTGTAGTGAAGCCGCTAGCTTCGTAACCGGAGCAATGTTACCTATTGATGGTGGTTTCAGTGCATTCAGCGGAGTTTAAGCAATAAATAATAGCCTGTTATAAAGAGAAAGACTATGATGGAAAAGACTTGGAGATGGTTCGGCAAAAGGATAAGATAACCTTGCCGATGCTCCGACAAATAGGGGGTAGAAGGGATTGTCACTGCCCTGCATGATGTACCGAATGGTGAAATATGGACAGTAGAAGCTATTAACGATTTGAAATCATACATCGAATCTTATGGTTTACGTTGGTCGGTAGTGGAAAGTCTTCCTGTATGTGAAGCAATCAAATACGCAGGAGCGGAACGTGAACAGTTGATTGAGAACTACAAAGTAAGCCTTGCCAATTTGGGTAAATGCGGCATAAAGACAGTGTGTTATAATTTCATGCCCGTTATCGACTGGATACGTACAGACTTGCAACACCCCTGGCCGGACGGAACCAGTTCACTTTATTACGACCGTATTCGCTTTGCTTATTTCGATATCCGAATCTTGGAACGTGAAGGAGCTGAAAAGATTACACCGAAGAAGAACTTCGGAAAGTTGCCGAATTGGATAAGGTTATCACAGAAGAAGAGAAAAGATGCCCTGATTGATACAATCATTGTCAAGACACAAGGTTTTGTCAACGGTAATATCAAGGAAGGAGATAAAAAATCCGGTTGCCATCTTCAAGCGGTTACTCGCCCTGTACAAAGATATAGACCGGGATACTTTGCGTGAGAATATGCGCTACTTCTTATCTGCCATCATGCCCGTATGCGAAGAATATGGAGTTAATATGTGCGTACATCCCGATGACCCTCCATTCCAGGTATTAGGTTTACCACGTATCGTTACCAATGAAAGTGATATTGAATGGTTCTGAATGCCGTAGATAATCCTCATAACGGGTTGACTTTCTGTGCAGGCTCTTTGAGTGCAGGCGAACATAATGATACACGTGAGTTGGCCAAGAAATTTGTCAAAAAGGACTCATTTCGTACATCTGCGCAGCACGGCTGCCATGCAAGGTGGAAACTTTATTGAAAGCTCCCATCTCACGGGAAGAGGACATCTGATTGACCTTATCCGTATCTTCGAAAATGAGAATCCGGGATTACCGATGCGTGTAGACCACGGACGAATGATGCTGGGTGACGAAGACAAAGGCTACAACCCGGGATATTCTTTTCACGGACGTATGCTGGCTCTTGCACAAGTAGAAGGAATGATGGCTGTAGTGGATGATGAGAAAAAAACGACAGATAATATTATAATCATCACAGTGCTGATATAGTCAGAGCTTCGTCAGAGCAATAACCTCATTATTTGTTTCAAGGCGGGGAAACATTTTGTTTCGAGGCACGAAACTGATGGTTTCCCCGCCTTGAAACTTTAGTTCCAAAGGCTCGAAACTCCAGTTCCAATAGCGGGAAACTATAGTTTCTAAAGCAGGTAAATTCTATCTCAAAGGCAAGAAACGACTATTCCTCCGGACTTTTAGTTATGATCCTATAATTCCGATACAATAAAATACAGCGGACTGTCCTCTCAATAGCTAAACCTTTCAATGCCAATGCATACTTATATCATTTGGTAAGTGAATCGGCAGTGTGAGAGTAAGTTTTACCCTCACACTACCCTCACCTTTACCCTCACCCACGAAAGTACGATGGATAAAGAGATTGAGAGTCGGGTGAGAGTGTGAGGGTAAAATCAGCACAATCTTTTATTTGTTAGCTACTTTATCTGTATCTTCCCTACAAAATCTTTTTTTATCTATATTCAGTTCTTCCAAAGAAGTGATCCGTTTGCCGTTCAACATTATGTTCTCAAACAAAATATTCTCAACCTTCCTATTCTTATCATAACCTTCCATCAAAGAAGGATTGATATATTTCCCGGTACATGAAATATTACGGAACGTTATGTTTCTGACACCTCTGCCGGGACCTGTGTTATACTTTTGGTTATACATCACCCGAAGATGAAACAGCTGTCCTTCCTGAATATGTTCCACACGAATATCCTCAAAAGTGATGTTTTGTGCAAGATTATGGTCGCCCACATTGATAGCCATACAACCTTGATAATCACGGTCATCTTCATCATGTTCCAAGATATCGATATTCTTGAACAATATATCTTCTAAAACCTCATCTCCTGTTTTCGTATTTCCATGCGTACCTATATTGATAGGATGCGCAATATCCGCCCATAGAGTAGAATTCAGAACACGAACATTACGACAATCTCCATAAAAATTCCAACGATGTGTATAAAGAGCTATACAATCATCCGAATTACGGAGAAATACATCATCAATCGTCACATCCGAGCAAGACATAAAATCCAACCCGTCACTCCAACCCTGATAACTGAATGATTTCAGATTCTTGATAGTAATTCCCTGTGATTGTCCACCGGAAACTGTATAGTGACGGGAGTTAACGACTGTAATTCCATCAATCAGTATATTCTTGGAGTATGCCACCGATATTCCCTGCTGCGGTTCAAGCAACATCCCATGCCCCAGAATTTTCACATTCTCTACACTGTCGCAATTCAAACGCCCTTTCAGCACTGCGCCGCCTTCCAGATAGACCGTTGTATTGGAAGGGATACGGAAGCATTTGCCTGCCACATCTGTGGGTTCGTGTATGCCGGACTCAAAATACATCACATTCGGATCACTTTTATCAGGCACATTCTCAATGATCGGATTGGCAAACACATGCAGATTATTCAAACGGTCACCGTTGAACTCTACAGAGAGCTTTTGTGGTTTATCCAATGTGAACAGCAGAAAATTTCCGTCTATCTCCGGCTGAATGCCTTTTAGATAGTGGACGCACTACTGCTGAACGGAGTTCCCCGTTATTCTTTTTGCACCAGCACTTCCACTTTACCGGAAAAAATCAAACTGTACCATGGTTGCATCCGACTTCGTATCCATATCCACCTTTACATTATATTCATAAAGGTCTACCCAATCTTTTTTCACCCACTTGCCGTACTTTTACTGTATAATCGTCATTGTGGCGGGCATAGTAGATGCCTTGTGGCACCGGATAGATGACAATTTCTGCCTGTATAACTCCTGAAGTCATTACAAGTAAAAATGTAAGCGCTATTCGTATCAATCTATTCATCTTGAATTATTCATTTATTGTGCATACATCAATGTACCAAGTCCAAGTACATCATACCCGCCGGAGTTAGCATCATAATAACCGCCTCCTCCTTCTATTCCTACATATTCGGTAGCAATCTTAGTATATTTGAGATTATCATCCGAGATGTTTTTTATCCCTTTGTAATGATAATAAGGCAACGCCCATATCGCACGTTTGATCCATTTACCACCACCAAGTGTTGTTTGTTCTTCCGGAATCGGATATCCCCATTGACTCTGTTTTTTGCCATATATAAGTAGTATATGGTACAGTCTCATTAGTGTAATTACAACAAGCAGCATATTCGCAGGCCCGTAGGAAGAGATTATCATCATAAGCAAAGAAATCGTCTCCCTGGCTCCATGCCAACTGACAGATAACTCCCATCAATCCAACACACATCAACGTGTGCCCTTGGTCACGTCCACTTTCCTGCCATTGAGCAAAGTTATAGTCCGGTGCATAATCGTGATAGATAGCACGACGTAAACGTCCGTTTGTATCACCCGTCTGCAAATGGTCGATACCTTCATTATAAATATCACGACGATCGGTTACAATGCCGATAGCCATTTTAGCCGCTATATTACAAAGACACCAGTTAGCCCAATAGTGTAACGCATTCGTATCGTGATGACGTTTCAGAAAATCATCATTAGCGGGATAGAACACTTTAAGCAACCAATTCTGGAACGCTGCGAAGTCCGCACGATCCCATCCTTCATAATCCCTCAATAATTCACCGGCAATAGCAAATTCATAACCATAAAGTCCTGCGGCAAGCGATAAATTCGTATTACCTGTTACACCTACACAAGTCTGTACCCACTTATTCAGATTCTCCACTGCTTTTGCCGCATATTCATCATCTTGCTCAATCTTCCAACGAAGCGCCTGCTGATATGCAATAGTGGCCCCTCTGGCTGCATTCATATAATTTTCATCACCGGAAACTCCACGTTTAATCCATTCCGTAGGATAAGTATCTGCCGTCTTCTGCGAAAAACTGACTTTCTACTAATAATTGATAAGCACTTGCCCAAGGCTCTTCTCCGGCAGCTTTTTATCCCGGATACGCTGGAAGTCTTCCTCTGTATGCAACCCTTCATGCAGCATGGGTTCCGTTGACGGTTTAAGTTCAACCTGTTCCAAATTTACATTATTATCAGGAAGAGGAATTTTATTCAAATCAGTTTCCACATTGACACCCGGAAGGTCAATGCCGTCCCCACATCCTGCCAAAAACAGGGTAGCGAATACCGCGGCTATATAATATATCTTTTCATCATATTTTTGGTTTAATGGTACACCGCATCTACCATTGATTACGGTGCACCCAATTATAGTCTATTGCTCTACTAACTCTAATTTGAAATTATCTATCTTAGCCCGTCCTTGTTTTACTGTAATCGTACATACAAAACCAATGACAACATCGGTAGGCTCTTCAACAAGAATATCAACTACGACATCACCCGTACCCGAAATAGAAGCGTTTGCCAGACTCTTACTTGGTATATCACTCGTATTTGCCATCTCATGACCTTTACAAACCGCAACATAACCGGTAAAACCTCTGCCATCATATTCATAAACGTGTGCCGTCAACTTATATTTTCCTTTTTGAAGATGAGAAGTCTGATATACCTTACCATCATTTTTAGGATTGTCAAATCCCCAATCTGTTTGTAAAGCCAAACCTGCATCACTTCCATCACCATATTTCGTTTTAAATGCCAAATCAACAGCAGCACCTCCTTCACCAGCAGTCAAGTTAGAGTTCTGAACTATCCAATAAGCAGCTTTTGCCCACTCTCCTTTTTATGGAATCCTTTATCCCCACCTTCTTTTTTTACATATTCAAAAGGCTGTTTATAGTTCATGAGTACATATTGAGAAATATCTCCATCCACCGGCAGAGGTTGTAACATATCACTCTCTACGGGTTGTGCAATGCCTTCAAACACCATTGTTACTTTTCCACCATTGAAACCTTTGTGGAACCATTACAGTAATAGAAGTCGTAGTAATCTCTTTAACCGTAACGGGTACGGATATTCCCTCAAAAGTAACTGTAACAGAATTCTTATCCGTTCCAAAACCTTTTCCTGTAAATGTTATTTCCTGTCCGGCTTTTACTAATGTACCATAAGGATAAATATACGGTGTTTCAACAGAAGTGATTTCCGGAGTTGCCCAAACCTCAAATGTGGCTGATTCGCCCATCTCTATTTCCTTACCCTGAATTATCAGTTTAATCTTCACCGGAGCTTCAGATGAAACTCCTTTGGAACATTCACTACGATATTACCCTTATCATTCAGTGTCACTTTATCACAAACTGTTTCTCCGAAAAGACCTGAATATTTTCAGCTTTCGTACCAAAGTTCTGACCAATGATCGTTACTTCCGCATTAATATATCCGGCTTTCGTTGAAATGCCTGTTACTGTAGGCATCGGTAATACCGTATATTTCAACTGTGTCCCGATAGTTTCAAACGGAGTAATGACAGTAATTGTATAATCTCCGGCTTCCAACGAAGCAGGTACAGTGAGTAGAATACTCTTATCTGTCAAATTATCTGTATCTATTGCAGCTTCTACAGGTTCTCCGCCAGCTTTAAAGAAAGTTACTTTCAAAGGCTCCAACCCTTCAACAGACTTATCCAGCAATTCTTGCAAAAGATTGGTTCCTGTTATTGCAAATTTACTGCCAGCAAAACCTGATAGAACCGGTTCGTCTTCCTTAGGAGTATCGAGCGTTGCATGCTTCAACACAGTGAAAGGATAAGAAGCCAAATCAATCGTTTGTTCTGCCATAATAAGTGTCATAACTCCACTGACAGCTGTCTCGGGAACTTTGGCCGTAAATTCGGTATCAGTAGGTGTACCCACAATTTCTGCCTTGTCTGTGGAAGTCCCGAAAGTCAAAGTATACAGTGTTTTAGAAGAAACAAATTCTTGTCCTTCGAAAACGATACTGGCACCCGGAAAACCATAAGAAGGTTTCACTACGCTGACACCCGGCTTACCAAGTACACGATAAACTAGATCAGTCTCCACACGTTGCCCGAAAACCTCAACGGTTATCTTTCCGTTTGTTGCCGATTCCGGCACTTTCGCAAGGATAGCATCATCGGCGCAAGAGACTACTACTGCCTCTTGGGAACCGATAAATACTTTCACATCTTCTGTTATGATACCAAAATCACTGCCACTAACGGTAAACTCATTCCCAACATATCCTTCTACGGGATCTATCTTTGTTACAGTCGCCACAGGATCAGTGTAACTCATTGGAACAATTTCTTCATTATCCTCGTCACAAGCAGCTAATGCGAAAAAGCGAGAGAAAACGGAAAACAGATAGTTATATATTTTCTTCATAATCTTAATTATATTATCACGATGAATTACTCTTTTTTTTTTTCCACATCATTCAAGAATCAATTTCAATTCTGTCACCTTAAAGTATGAATTACCTTTAGCCAGAGAAGTCAGGAATCCAATGACAACATCCGTTGTCTCCGTCACTTCAAATGAAGGTGTTACCAAAATACCCGAGTCATCATTTGTTCCAGCTTTGTCATAGATCGCACAAACTCCATTTAGTTGCTCAAGATCAGCGACATTCGGTATATCACTTTCACTATCTCCTTTAGCTATCAATACGGAAATAAAGTTCCCGCATCACTTACTACCATCGTATATGCATAAGTGACTTCCAGTCTGTATTTACCAGGACGGAGCGTAGCAACTTGCCACATTTTCCCATTCGTATAAGCTTCTTTATCCCATCCATTCTGGAATGCTAATGTGAAGCCCTCTGCTGCTTTATACTGCATTCCGGTAACAGTAGTATTATTTTTTGCATTGAAAGATGCCTTATTCTGATTCCATACTGCCGGAGTCCACCATTCACCGTTCTTCCAATTTTCATCATTTGCCTTGGCAAACGGCTGCTTGTAGTTTTGAAGGTAAAGCACTGTCACATCACCTTTTGAGTTAGGATTAAACATTGCACTACCTGTCATTGTATATCCATGAATAGTTACAGTCACATTACCTGTTTTATAATCTGCAGGAGTTGTCGCAACAATAGTAGACTCATCCACCAGTTCAAATTCGGCCGGTGTTCCATTGAAGCTGACAGAAATATCAGATGGATCCGTACCAAAAGTTCTCACCTGTTATAGTGACCTTGTCTCCCGTATCGGCTACCCCTTCACCGTCTTCACTATCAGAAGTCACTGTAATGACACGTGGCGTAGGCAGTACTGTATAATGACCGATATTCTCCACCTTTTTATTATAAATCTGTAAAGACAGATTGCCTGTTACTGCAGTTTCCGGCACTTCCACTACCAAACGGTTATTTTTGCAATCGAGTACTTTATTGGATTGGGCTTCACCGAAGAAAACTTTCACTGCTTCAGCACGGTCACCAAAATTGGTTCCCGTAATAACTACCTGTGTAGTGACATATCCGTCCGTAGGATAAATGCTCTCCACTACTGGCACAGGATAATCATAAACTCTATACTTGGGGGTCTTGCTCACAACCGGAGAAAAGTGCGGAAACACAAGCAAGTATTGCCAAGTGAAATGTATATTTGAATAAAAAAACTTCATATAATCTATGGTATTATACGTTAAACGATTGAATGATTAATATCCCGGATTTTGTACCAGATTTGAATTCAGGTTGATTTGATTTCTTGGAATTGCCCACAAATAATCTCCCTTAGTAAATGCGCAGTCGGATGATTTGAGAAGCACTACACAAGGTAGTTTACCTTTACCTGTCTCTACTTCTTCCGTCCCTTTCGTAAAAATAGCCGGATTGAAAGCACTGGTAGCATTCCCGTTTTCGTCTATAAATGCCGTCGGATAGCTGGCATTACCTACTACCGCACCGCAACGAGACTCATTCAGATTCTTCTCCGCAATACCCCCAACGTTTCAGGTCGTCACAACGGAAACCTTCCATATAGAGTTCCAAAGCACGTTCACGGCGGATCTCATCCAGCATTACCTGATTGACTGTCTTACTCGCATTTGCCGGCACTCCTTCCTGAATTCGCTTTGCCAATGCATTTGTTAGGTTAGCAATTCCCGCACGGGCACGGATTTTATTTATCGACTTATTCAACTGGTCATCTGATATTTCACCATAGCGTTCCATCACAGCTTCAGCATAATTCAAGTATACTTCTGCCAACCGAAGTACCGGATAATTGGCCGATTCATCTTTACTTTGGCGTTGAATATCAGTAATAGCAAATTTGGAAACACCATACCCACAGTTCTCAACTGTCAGGCTCGTAGAATATGAACCCACATAAGAGGTCAAACGGAAATCCCGGTTCTGAAATTCGTCCCCGGATTCTTTATATCCCTGAAACTTATCAGACATACTGACCGGAAGCCCGTCAGTGCATAAAAACATATCAATTAATTTCCGACTGGGACGCATATCCGTATAAATCACCTGATTCAAAGCAACCTGTCCTTTACGCGTTTCCTGACTATATACAGAAGCTATGATAAATTCCTTGTTCGTCGCTCTTCCGGCACCGGCAGGATTACTGGCTTCTTCTTCAATATTAAACAGGTAACGGCTACTCAAATTTTTCATTGCTGTCACATTATTATAATTCCAAAGAGAATAAGCAGCATCCCCCATCACTGTTTTCGGATAGTTGAACAGATTCTTCCAGGAAAGCATTTACCTGATCGGAAGCCGGACCGGCAGAACCTTCAAAATCAGTAGAAGTGCCATTGTACTTACGCCAGGTAGCTTCATAAAGTAACACGCGAGCCTTAAATGCCTGTGCAGCCTGTTTGCTGATTTTACCTTTGTCGGCAGAGGTTATATTCTGTTCCAACGGCAACCCTGCGATAGCCTCATCCAAATCGGAAAGAATCAAGTTGACAACCTCATAACGGCTGTTACGTTTTCCATATAACTCCGGTGAAGTCACGTCGAGAACTTTCGTAACGACAGGCACTCCACCAAAAAACTTCAATAAGTAAAAAATAGTTATAGGCACGGAAAAAATGACCTTCGGCTAATTCTTTTTTTTAATATCCGCTAAATTACCTGTATAGGAAGAAACTGCTCTTTCAAACATGTGATTAGTGGCACGAATATTACCATAGCAATTACCCCAACGGCTATCGTCATTAGGAACTCCCATCACACCGGTCCCCACACCATACGAATATCTGAAACAAGTAGAAAGATCGGATGCCGCATCCATGTGATCGAATATACTTCCATAGGAAGACTGCCATCCCAATAATTGCCCGTAAAGCCCGTTAGCATATTCACGGAAATGCTCCGGAGTTTTGAAATAAATCACATCTGTCTTGGCATCCAGTGGTTCCAAGTCAAGGAACGTATTCACGCATGAAGAAAATCCCAATGCGCAGGTGCAAATTAATATATAGTTCGTTATCTTTTTCATATCTTCTATTCTGTATTTAATTTTCCATAGCTACTATAAAGTGATGTTCAGACCGAACGACCAAGTACGTGCAAACGGGTATCCACTGTTGTTGGAGGCTGCTCCCATTTCCGGTCGAAACCGTCTCGAATACTGGTAGCTTCCCATAAATCATTACCAGAGAAGTAAACACGTACTTTTTTTTCCAGTTTCACCTTGCGAGTCCATATCTGCGGCAATGTGTAGCCGACTATTAATGTTTTCAAACGGATATAGCGGTTATTCTGCATCATAAAGTCGTTATTCTGATAATTCCAGCGTGCGAGATTCGCATTGGTAGTCAAGCGAGGAATTCAGCATTCGGATTGCTCTCTGTCCATGTCTTTCCCAAATATGTCGGGTTCTGATTGGCAGTACGTGTTTGAAAAGGATAAGCCATCCAGTCATTACGGATAACATACTGCTTGCCGACACCTTGGAACATTGCGTTCACATCAATACCTTTCCATGATCCTCCCAGTGTGAAACCGAAAACAAAATGTGGATTGGAGTCACCGAGATATTGCAAATCGCTATTCTCATTCCCTGCACCGGAAATCTTATAATCACCATTCAAATCCAAACGTTTGGTATCACCCGGACGCAACCGGCTTGCACTTCCTGCTCCTACACCAGTCAAATCTTCTTTACCCTCTCCATAGAGTGCATAATAGCGGTCTACTTCTGCCTGATCTTTAAAGTAACCATCTGTGCGATAAAGAAAGTACGAATTCAACGGATACCCATTCACGGCTGCATTCCAACCAGCCCCATAAGAATCTGCTCCTTCCATCTCTTTCAACAGACTCTTTGTATCACCAATATTAAAGTTGGCATAGTAAGAAAAGTCTTTAATCTGATCGCGCCATCCAATAGTGAATTCCCAACCTTTTACATTCAAATGACCACTATTCGTTTTAGGAGCTTTACCTCCTAATACACCCGGATATGTGACATTTACCAACATACCGGTATTATCTTTTATAAAATAATCGAATGTAGCTTTCAAACGATTATCGAAAAAGTTAAGATCGATACCAAAGTTTTTCTGTGAAACTTTCTCCCAAGTACGGTCATAAGAAATTAAACCGCCAAAACCTGAAGATACCTGATTGGCAGGTATAGTTCCAAAACCGGCTGTTCCAAGAGAGACAGTAGACACATAATCGTAATCACCCAGCCCGACATCATTACCCGAACTACCGTAACTTAAACGCAACTTACCAAAAGAAAGAACAGGTTTTAAAAATTCTACAAATTGTTCTTCCGAGAATGCCCATCCCAAAGAGACAGAACCAAAGCTTTTGAAACGATAACCGGGGCAAACTTGGAATTTCCGTCACGACGCCCCATCAATTCAACCATATATTTTTCCGCATAGTTATAATTCAAACGGGCAATATATGAATAGGTACCATTATGAGTCTTTCCTCCACCGTTACCCTGTGTACCCGTAGCCAAATTCAAATCGTAAATTCCGGCATCCTCAAACTTCTCACGGGCGGTAACAACTTTCTTAGTCACCCATTTCTCGGCATTGATGCCGAACATAGCATCTATATTATGTACTTCGGCAAATGTACGCTTATATTTCAATAACCCTGAATAGTACTGATACCGGGCATTATTTGCCTGTACCAAATATCCCGGCTGATGGGAATCTTTAAAAATTCAGCACATCTTGCGGAGTACTAAGGGTTTGTGTTGTTTCATATACTAACTTCGCCGTCTGCTCGCCGAACCAATTGTAACACTGTACCGGAAGCGAATAGCGTTCTCTGCGATATTCCTCATTTTGAAATGAAGCAGTACCCTCGAAAGTGATTCCTTTCCAAATATCCACCAATGCTTTAAAATCGACACGAGTAGTCAACTTCTCTCTCTCGTCACGTCCACCATCCGTTGTAGCTGCTGCCGCATTGCGATCACCTACATTACCGAAGTTAGCGTACCATTGTCCATAGGGATTTTTGCCGGGAAAAACGGAGCATCGTTTCCGTAAAGTGTACGGTCGATACCATGTGTGGGTGTTTCGGTATTTGTTTTAATCATACTGGCTAAAGTCTCCAGTTTGAACCAATCAGTCAATTTGATGCCGTAGTTTAAGCGCAAGTTCAACTGTTTCTGTCCGTCATAGGCTGTAGCCAGATTAGCCTGGTTATCAGCATAAGCTAATGAAATGCGGTAATCGGATTTATCCGTAGAACCTGCTACACTCAAGTTATGCTGGTAAGAATAACGGCGGGCAAACAATTCATCCAGGCGATTGGCATTACCAACGAACATCGTACCCCCAATCGGCTACAGTCGACTCATAAATACCTTCAATGCCTTGAGCCATCTTCTTCAGGTTTTTCTTCTCCCCAGCCCCACCAGTCATGTTCCGGCATTTCTTTTATTGGCTTCCAGCCACATGGAAGCATATTCCTGCATACTGGGAGAGAAAGCCATAATACCATTGGTAGTGAAACGCATATTGAAGCCATAATCAACCGTTGTCTTGCCTTTACCTTTTTGGTAGTAACCAAGATAACGCCATTAGCTGCTTTCGCCCCATAAATGGAAGCTGAACCGTCTTTCAATACACTAATATTCTCAATATCATCCGAGTTTAGATTTTTGGAATGACTCTGAATTCAATACGGGTACTCCATCCACAATAATCAACGGACTACCGCCATTGACAGATGTCAGACCACGAATCTGGAAATTTAAACCTTCATTACCCGGACGTGAGGAAGAACGAGTGACTACCAAACCCGGAGTGGCTCCTTGCAGAGCAGCACCGACATTGGTAATGGCACGACTTTCCAATACCTGGCTACCAATTTGTTCTACCGCCCCTGTCAACGTCGCTTTTTCTGCGTGCCATAACCCACTACAACAACCTCGTCCAGTGCATTATTATCTTCCTTTAATACCACTTTTAAAATCAGAGCGGTCATGAAGGTTAATAATCTGATCTACATATCCGATATAGCTAACTTTTTATCTGTTTGGCATCAGCAGGAATATTCAGCGTAAACCGACCGTCAATATCGGTAATTACTCCTGCATTACTTCCTACGACCACTACATTACAACCAATTAGTGGTTCACCATTCGCATCTGTCACAAGTCCTTTGATGGTGCGGCTCGTCTGACTACCATCAAACTCTCTTCTACAGAATCATTTGCATAGAGCAATACACCGGGCGAACCACCCAGTAGCATGGCGAAAGCCAATGCGACTCCTTTTGAACATAAGAATTTGGATTTAATTTCCATAATACTATTAAATTGTTAAAGTTAATATGTGTTTTTCCGAATCTGGTATTTAACCGACTTTGGAGAATTCATTTTTCAAATAAGTACGAACCGTTTTACGAGCCAGTAATAATTGACATTCTACTGTACGGGGAGATAAGGACAGCTTTCCTGCAATGGCAGGACAAGAGAGTTCATGATTGAAACTAAGTTCATAAATCTGACGGCGTTTGACAGGAAGAGCTTCCATAACCTGGTCATGCATCTTCTTTAGTTCACGAAAATGAATGGTATCTTCTGTGGTATTCCGACTGGTGTCTTCCATCCTATTATATATGTAGGCGACGAAATCTTCCTGTTTATAATAACGACGGATTTTATCGGTTACTATATTGCGAGCGATGGTAAAAAGCAAAGACCAGACTGTATCTTTGTTCACAAATACCCTGTGTTCCCATAAGCGGACAAAGACATCCTGTGCCAAATCTTCCGCTTCATGCGGATGGCAAATGCGGATAGCGATATAGTTCTTGATATACTCCTGATATTTCAGGTAGCATTCTGAAAAGAAGTCGTCAAATGTAGCTTGCTGTTTACTCATGGCATTAAATTTATCCGTTTAACGATGATACAAAAGTAGGAACAAGTTTCAAATTCAAATATCACAAAAGTAACAGATAACAAAACTATCGTAACAAGCGTGTATTTTTGCAAAAAACTTCCCATTTCATCGGGATAAATCTAACCGTCACACCAATAAAAAAAGGGATGTCGTTACATTTGACGCCTCCCCTGTTCTTATATTTGCATGGATGAAAGCTTTCATCCGGAAGGATTCATTATTTATTTTCCTGTGATGCCTGGAAATCCGGTATACGTTTTTTACGTTCGCACCTTTCATCACACCTCTTTTGATCGCTTCATTCGTATCGGTGATTTCTTTCTTCACACGTTTATAGTATTCTTTTGTCAGTCCTTTCTCTACTGCTTCCGATTCTGTTACTGCCCAAAGATACTGATAATCCATCAACATCAAATCCGGTGCCACTATTTTAAAAGAAAACACTATCATTTGCAAATTTTTCACGTAAGTCTCCCAAATAGATGGTATCTGCAGGATTTACCTCCTTAACATTTGCATTATTTTTTGAACTGCTACCTCCGCAAGAGGATAACATCAAACCTCCTACCAATGAAATTAAAACTAATACTTTCATATCAACATATATTATAAAATAAAACTTCTTCTGCCCCAATGTGAACAAGAACTTAAAATTATCTCACTTATTCAGCGCAAATGTAATAATTAAACTACAAACACAAGCACAATGTCATTCTTTTCTTCCCGATTCCTCGGCATATTGTTTGGGGAAGCATACCGAACATTTCTCTAAAACACTTCGAGAAATAACTGGGTGAACTGAATCCTACCCGGTTCGCTATTTCAACAATCGGCAACTGACTTCCTTGTAATAACTGTGCCGCCCGTTTCAAACGGATGCTGCGAATAAAGTCCGTCGGTGTGTGTCCGGTGATGGATTGTAGCTTGCGGTAAAGGCTCATACGCACCATCCCCAGATCACCGCTCAATTCTTCTACGCCATATTCCGGATTGTCCATGTTCTTTTCTATGTATTCCAGACACTTCTGTATGAGCTGTTCGTCTACTGAAGTAATGGTGATAGCACTCGGATTTATTTCTATGTTCTTACGGAATTCTTGTTTTCTCTTTTCCTGTTGCTCTATCAGCTTTTCAATGCGTACCATCAGCATATCAAAGTTGAAAGGTTTCGACATATAAGAGTCTGCTCCTACTTCATAGCTGTTAATCTTGATATCATCGGCAGTGCGGGCCGTCAACAATATCACAGGTATATGGGAAGTCTGCACGTTCGTCTTGATCCGACGGCAAAGTTCGATACCGTTAACTTTCGGCATCATAATGTCGCTGATAATCAGGTTTGGATTTTCCTCTATTGCTTTTCGCTCTCCTTCCTCACCGTCTGCCGCTTCAATGATCTGATAGAAATCTTCCAACTGTTCTTTCAGGAAAGTACGGAACTCCTGATTGTCCTCCACTAACAACAGTTTCTTCAGGTTATCATCAACTGTAGATGTAGTGGTTTCTTTCTCTTTAACATCTGATGCTTCCGTTCCGATGATTTCTTCCGGCAGTTCGTCCGGTTCCGGTTTCAGGTCCATCGGCAACCAAACAGTGAATACTGATCCACGATCTATCTGACTGTCCACTTTAATACGGCCACCATGTATATTTACATATTCCCTTACCAAATGAAGTCCGATGCCACTGCCTATTTTTTCGTCCCTTCATTTCCTACCTGATAGAAACGGTCAAAGATATAAGGAAGGTCTGATTCGGATATTCCGATTCCAGTATCAGATACGGATATTCTCACGTAGTTTCTTTCTTCTATCTCTTCTGTCGCGAGCTGTAAGTTCACTGTGCCTCCCTGCGGTGTATATTTGAAAGCGTTGGACAAGAGATTATTCACAATCTTATGTACCTTATCCCGGTCGAAGAACATATAAAGCGCTCTATGTTCCGATTGGTTCACAAAGTTAAGGTGCTTCTCTACTGCCATTGGCATGAAGTTGTTATAGGCCGAAACAATAAATTCCTCCATATCGCCGTTCATCAGATGCAACCTCTCTCCTTTCATTTCCAGTTTGCGGAAATCGAGTAGCTGATTCACCAATGACAATAGGTTTTGAGCATTCTTATAGATGGTATTCAGTTGTTTTTTCATCGCATCGTCTGTCAATCGACGTATCATCATATCCAATGGTGTGATAATCAGCGTCAGCGGAGTGCGGAGTTCATGGCTTATATTTGTGAAGAAACGGAATTTCATCTGATCCAGTTCTTCTTTCTGCTTCAACGCTTCCTCTTCTTGCATACGAATCATCTTCTGCCGGTTGCGGCGGTTTATTACGTAAATCAGCCCGAAGATTAAGAGAATAACTAAAATTGCATAGAAAACACGAGCGGCCAGTGTATCCCAAAACGGGGGATGAATTACAATTTTGAATGCAGACTCCGGTCCCCATATCCGGTCGTTTCCGGCAGCGGACACACGGAAGATGTATTCGCCCGAAGGGGAGATTATTATAGACCACACGTCCTTGTCCATTCTCAAAAAGGGTTTCCGTCCATTCTTTGTCAAATCCTTCCAGTTGGTAACGGAAAGAGGTTTGAGAAGGATTAGGGAAGTTCAGACCAGAGAACTCGAGATGTGATATAGTTCTCATCATATTTTAATTGTACTTCGTCCGAATAACTTAATGCTTTGTCAAATAAGACACGTCCGTTATATATTTCGCCCGAAACAACCGGAACATTAAACAAGCGGAATGAGGTAAACAGAGGACGATTGAGGCACTGATTATCTATCATGTTTTCTGGCGAGAAAGCGAGAAAGCCGTTCATCAGCCCCAGAAAAAGCTGATTATCCCTAGTCATTAACGAAGGGAAACTATATAAATCATCCTGACGGATTTCATCTTCCGACAGACAGCTGATTACATGAAAACTGTATTTATCTGCTCTTCTGTCTACTTTTATCTTATAAATAGAAGTGACTGTCGAAATCCATATATCATGGTTCTTATCTTCCACTACGTTCAGGATAGCTTTAGACAGACCTTCTTCTTTTCCCTAATGTGTAGCTTTTGCCCATTGTAAGTCAAAACGCTCAAAGCCATATTGTGTAGCAAACCATAAAGTTCCCTCATGGTCTTTGAGGATCTGATTATACTTGATACTTCCCTGATTGAAAATAGAATTAGCCTGCCCGTCTTCCTCCGGTATCCATATTTTATTCGTTGCAGGATCGTAAATGTAGAGTCCGTTATCACTGCCTACGACCAACCGGGATTGATTATCTATGGCCAATGCATTCGCTACTTTATATTTTTTTGAGTTCGGGAAACTGTTCGGACAATAAGTTTATTTGCCCGTTTTCAGGATTGAATAATCCTACACCACCATATATACTTACCCACAATCGACCGGAAGAATCTTCGACCATGACACGGATATTACTGAAATCCAATTCATTCTGATAATCCGTATCGGGATAATCGTAAGATTGTACCTTTCCATGATCTATGCAGTAGAGCCCATCGTGGTATGTTCCGACCCAAACACGCTTCTTGCTGTCCTCATAAAGTACACGGCAATTCTTCTGACTGAATTCATGATAGAATCTGTTCATGCTTTTTAGTCTCCGGTTCATAGCGATAGACACCCTGCGTAGTACCCATCAGAATTTCTCCTTTAGATGTTTCGAGCATACAGCGGATTTCCTCTCCTTTTCCAGTCGCCATTTATCATCTTCTTATTGTACAGCACTATTTTATTCATGCTGGGATGATAATAACACATTCCCTGATTATAAAAGTCCTATCCAAACGGAATTATTTTCCCGGTCGCAATAGATGCTTTGAATACCGTTTCGTACTGTATTACCTGATAATAAAGGAATATCCAGTGTCCGGGTTACAGAGAAATTGTGCATATCAATGACATAGAATCCATCGATAACGGTTCCTACCCATGCATTTCCGCCTTTATCCACGTCCATAGAAGTAAACCATGAATAGTGTCCGAGTTGGATACCTGAAATTTGGTTCCATTTTTTTATTATAGACATCATAATAGCCTACTCCACGATCCCACATCAACCAAAAAGTCACCATTATCGAGTATCTTCAAAACCACACGGTCATCCGGTTTCAGTTGGTCTTTCAGGAAATCAAGTTGATGCACGAAACGTTTCTTTTTCTAAATCGTAGCAACGGATAGCCCTTTCTGATGAACCATCCAACTGTATTTTCCATGACTTTCTACCCGAGTAATCCTCCATAGTATTCCATAAACTCATCATTCCTACAAACCTGTTCGATTGACTTTGTCTCTGCATCGTACATATAGACAGAGGAACCCGGCGTCAGAAACCAACAATGTTTCTCTGAATCAATAATCAGGTCCGCCACTTTATCCTTTAAGCCGGAATTGTTGAAATAAAGAATCTACGTTATAGATGTACTGTTCGGTAGTCAAATCGAAGACACGCAGGCTCTTGCGTTCTTTCATCCACAAACGTTTGTCGGCATCAATATATTGTTCGGGAATAATATGGTTATATGCTATCGAATATTCGCCATGAATATTGAAAGGAAATTTGAATAGTTCGCACCATCATACAGGCTTAATAACACAGTACTTCGCACACCGATACGTCCGTCGGGAATGGGGAAAACGCTTTTTACATAGTTATCCGGTAATCCTTCGACAACTCCAATCTGGCGGAATACATAAGGGGATTCTTGCGAGCTAATATAACCCGGATACAATAATCCCATTAGTATGATTAACAAACATATTCGAATTTTCATGGCCATCTTTTTTTTTGTAGTACTATATTTTAAAGTACGAACGAAAAATCAAATCCCCTTATCCTGCTTTACTATTATTTTCTGAATTTCGAGTTTATCTCCGGCTTGCTCTATCTGTAAACGAAGTACACAAGCTCCTGCGGGAAGAGTGAGTTTTTCTATTTCTCTTTCCGTCCATTGTACAGAGCTGGGTAATTGCATGGGTTCTGTCTTTACTTCCGAATCAGAAGCTACGGACAATAAAGAATTTCCTTTTGATTGATAAACAAGATAAACGGTATAATCTCCATTGGTAGGAATACTTACAGTATAATTCATCCATTCTCCATCTTCTATTTGGGTAACGACGTAATTATCTTCTTCTTTTTCGTAGCTCTACTGCTCCGTCAGGTCTGTATTCGTTGCCACGTTTCTTTCCTACATTGTGATAGGTATGCCCTTCGGGATCTTCCGCAAGACAATAATAATCGTAATCGGCAGCCGATATTTCACAAGGTAGCAAATGAATTCCTGATACACGCTTTCCCGTAGAGAAAGAAACGGGATCGCCTGCCATCCAGGGAGTCAATCGCTTGGTCAATGTTCCCCAGCCAGTCCATTCATAAAACCAGTTGGGTGCTATCCCCCAGTTTTCGCAACCGTGATGTTCTATCATATAATCACGGTAACGTTTCAACCAGGTATAGTTGTTCTCCGGCAATCCAGCACGTACTGCATAATGCGCCAATGCCATTTCACGAGTTCCGCCACTACCTGCTACGTCTCCACGTCCGTGAGGAGATACGGCTACGGATTCCCAACGTCCACTACGACTCCTTATTTGCAGAAACTTCCCGTTCTCAAAGGTAACTTCATTTGAATTCTTACTATAACTTGTCGGTTCCCAAGGCTCTTTTTTTGCTCTTCATAGGTCTGACTTTAGAGAGGTTATAACGATAGTTCCATTCCAAACCAAGAAGCAAACGGTTATTGAGACAATTATACAAAGAATCTCCCTGATTCCATGCCATTTCTGCGATAGCTACATAATTGTGGATACCTGCCAATACATGTCCCTGGTCGCGACTCGACTCCCTGACATTGACCGTTTGATAGATATAATACTGTAGCTGTTCATCGTATCCATAATCTGAAATCTTGTTTTCTCTCCTTCCAATTTATAATCAAGCTATGGTTGGTGATTTCTAATCGGTTCTTTGCTAGTGACCGTCGGTCCTGAAGGATAAGGTAAATCATCCGGTCGATGCTTCATTCCCAATAAATAACGGTAAGCACGGTCATAATTACTTCGTTATCTAGAAGTAAATCCCCATTGCCATCATTCCACGAGCAGCGAAAAGTCCTTGATTACCAAACCTTGCGGCATCGAAATTAAAAATATTCCAATAGAATGTAACCCGTTCTTTGAATCATCCCAGTAATTTGCATATTTGGAAGAGAAATCTTCCGTATTGCTATATCCAGGATAGACCAACATATTTTTAAAACGTTGCTGGTCTTCTACTTTCCAACCGGAATAATCACGCATTAATTCGGCGGCATCAATTAAAGGTAAATCTTTCCGTTATCTAATGGTCCTGTTCCACGACTACTTGTATTGGTATAATAAAATTAGCATTCAGATATTCGACCGCTTTAGGGCATAAGCCTCATCGCCCGTCAGATGCCAAAAGCAATGCTAAGTCATGTGCCCGCCTGCCATCTACTCCGATAGTAGCATTAAAACGTCCTTCTCTGATTTGTTTTCCCCCGATTGATAACTTGCGTATTGAGTGAAGAATAGGAGATTCCTTTAATTTCAGAAAAGTAGAATAATAAGGCTCGTGTTTCGCCTTGACCATAGCTTTCATCCGGTCTAAATCACCTTGGGTATAGGTGATTCCGGGATGGATAAAGTTACGTCGTTGCGCTTGCTCCATCTTGAATATTCCCAATCCATACAATCCCAATAATCCATATAATTTTTGTTAATCCATAGTGCGATTCGTTTTTTTTTATACAAGTGATAAGCAAAGATAGTATTTAGTAATAGAAAGGAGTTCAAAAGTGAATGAAACATTTACTTTGATTAGCTATAAACCCAGGAATAAAACTCTTGTATTTATACTCATGGTTCTCTTCCAGACTCCTTAATTCTGATTCCAGTGCAGCTTTGCTCTCATCTATTAATAGATAAGTTATTATCTTCCTATTGCAAAGTTCTTTCCTTCTAATACTAAAAAGTTACTCTTATCTAATAAAATCTATAATTGCAAGCTTTGATTATAAAAACGAAAGTTTCATTTATATAATTGCAAGTTCTAATTATATAAAATGAAACTTTTTATAGTTTATGTTTAACCTAAAGAAAGTTTGATATTAGAAGAAAAAAAAAAGAAGTTTGCACCTAATACAAAAGAGATTTTTCCATTCATACTTCATATACCAGATTATGCTATTTGACTGTGATATTCTTTATGTATTCATTCGTGATAAAATCATCTATATTTTTCATCTTCATACCGTTGATAATCACATTATCGAAGATGATATTCTTGACGGAACGTTCTTTATCAAACCCTTTCAATAGAGATGGATTCTCCCCTACTCCATTATAAATGATATTCCGAAAAATAATATCTTCAATTCCCCCGGCCGGGTTGCTTATCATACTTTGAATTGAAACGAACATTAATATGAAACAATCTTCCCTCCTGAATATTCTCTACACGGATATCCTCAAATAATACTTTTTGCGTACCAAGTTTTTATCACCGCAATCCACTGCCATACAGCCCTGATAAAGAAGATCATCTTCATCATGTTCCAGAATATCGACATTACGGACAGTTATATTCTCAAGAATCTCTCCAACCTTATCGTCCGGGTTACCGTGTCCTCAATGTTGATCGGATGAGCAATATCCGCCCAAAGGATTGAATTCTGTAAAGTCACGTTACGACTTCCTCCGTAATAGTTCCAGCGATGGGCATAGATGGCAATACAATCATCACTGTTCCGCATAAAAACATTGTCTATTAATACGTCACTGCAACACATCAGATCTATGCCATCACTCCATCCTTTACAACTAAAAGACTTTTAAATTATTCATGGTCAACCCTGTAGACTCACCACCAAATACTGTATAGTGATCTGGATTTATAACTGTAATACCGTCAATCCATATATTTTTTTTAGAATGAGTAACTTCTATTCCACGGATCGGATGGTCGAGAATACCACGCCCGACAATGCGTACATTTTCAGCTTTGTCAATCAATAATTTAGCTTTTACAACAGCTCCGGGAGCTAAATAAACAGTAGTATTGGAAGGAATCTGTATCTGTGTATTCGGCAAATCTTTCGGACGATGGACACCCGGTCCGAAATACATTACTTTGTCACTGCTTTCAGTATAAGTTTCTATTTCTAAAGGATTAGCAAACAAATGAAGATTATGCAAACGATCACCGTTAAACTCAATCGACAGGCATTGAGGTCTAGTGAGTGTAAAAAAAAGATAGCATTGTGGTTTACCGTATGTTGTATACCTATTGCTAACGGACGGATTTTCACATCCTGAATGGTGCCATTGTTCTTTTTCACCATCACTTCTACGGGACTGCCTATATCAAACTGTACCATTGAAGCAGATTGTACCCGATCCATATCTACTTGGACTTCATATTCGAATACATCTTTCCATTCACCACCTGCTTCACGTACTTTGACTGTATAATCATCATTATGTGGCATACCAGTGTTCAATCCTTCCGGATAGGTTACTAATTGGGCATTCCCGAATGTCGAAAAATGCAATAGCTATTGCTAACAAACATTTTCTTTTACCTGATAAAACTCCTACTATATTCATATCACTAAACTATGTTATATTTTTAATTATTCTGTTTATTGAAGTTCTTTCTAAAACTATACTTCCTATTCCACCCAGGTTGGCAAACTGGTAACAGAAACTATAGAAAAAAATAACCAATGCAAAAAAATCTCCTTTATTGTCTATTACGAACAATAAAGGGAGATTTACCTAGAACATTCAGTTTTTTCAGTCTTCTTATTTTTTTACTTTTTACATACGGTTCTGCATATTGAGTCGGTAGTGCTCTCGACATGTCTTTGAAACATTTAGTAAAACTAGTATAAAATACACCTTCCTATTCTTTATTATAGCTTTATTCGAACGGAACTGCCAAGTACTAGAATATGAATTGAAAACGTCCCTGTACTACACTAAAGTTTGTGCTTTCGATCTCTTTGATATGCGAGCCGGGGGATGAAGTAGCTATAATTCAATTTGACAGCAATGTGTTTATTGATATAGTAATTCAATCCGAAGGAGAGGTCTTTCTGTGTTCCGCCTTTTTATTCCGGCATCATTCAGAGAGAGAATTGAAACGGGCACATAGTTCGAGTGCTTTTCCTTCCGGTCTTCCGGGACAGGCTACTTCTTCGTCATACAGATAATTCTGTCCCAACAATAGCCAGGAACATTGCAGATAAGCTCCTTGTGCCGTATAGTTCTCAAAACCCTTTTCCCGTTTTACATGGGCGCGGATGTATTCACCCTGAAGAAAGAATTTATGATAGTAAATTAGCAGTTCGGTTCCTATTTTAAATTGGGATGCTGCATGATCTACATCTGCTTGTATTAATGTACGATTATCAATCGTGCTCACGCCCGGAGATTTATAAGTAAACGTATTCCTGTTCTCATCTTCGGGAAGCGTGCCGTCCGGTGTACGATGGATAGCTGCTAATCCTATATGTACCAGTTTCGCTTGCTCATAAAGTGGACGGTAAACCAAACGTCCGTCAATGGCATATCCTTGCGATGCGTTTTTCAGGTTGCTCAAATCATTATCGGTAAAGAATCCGCCACACAGATAGTAATATTGGGTACGATAGAATAGGCTACTCCCATACGTCGGCTATTTGTCAATGCCAGCACAGCTCCCGGAGATTGGTTGAAGCGAAGATCAAATGTACTACAAATCATATCGAGACTGAATGGCTCATAGAATTGTCCTATCTGAATGGAACTATTCTTATAGGAATAGGTGGCAAAAGCATCTTTGATGGCTACTTTGTTTCCGGCATATCCCATTTCCAGTTTCATTCCCCAGTTCTGATAGGTAGCTTTTTACACCGATGCGAAGGTCATTAAATTCCGTGCCGTTGCCAAAGTTATTCGGATTCTTCAGATACACTCCTCCATCCATTAATAGACGCCCGGTGATTTTATATTGTATGCCATCGGGCAGATTCTGTGCCGTTATCCGGGAAGTCGTTAGTATTAGAGATAGAAGGAAGGAGAATTTCAAATATAGTCCTATTATTTTCATCGTCCACCTTTTATCAAATTTGTGAAAAAAGTAGTTGGCTCCATACCTTCTCCCGTAAATTTTATCCCAAGTTGCTCATTTCGGCTTCTTTCGCTTTCTTCAGTTGTTTCTCTTTTTTATAGCGCTGTATCAGGTAAATCATGGAGCAGGTGAAAGCAACCGTACAGATCAGTCCTACGTAACCGGATAATATATTATAAAATTCCAACCAGTTTATGTCTGCATGGGCAAATTCTTTGAACATCAAGACAAGTACAGTTCCCGTATATCCGATAAAATCAATGGTCACAATGAAGAAACCGACATTTCCTTTTATCTTGAAACAAGCGATGAAGCGGTCGAAAAAAATGCTTTGAAAACAGAGGTAGGCAATATACAGACAGAGACTTTGGACAAACAGCCAGGTGATTGCATCCAATTGCAGAGAATCATAATTGAAAGATATAAAACTCATGGTGGCTGTCCCAAGTACGACCAATCCCAGCAGGGCAACCAAAACTTTTATGTTACTTTTCACAAAGACCATCGCTCCGAATAACGCCAGAATTATTAATGTAACGACTGTATCTACCTGCGCAAACATCCATGAGGACTGTCCGTTCATATCAATAATCTTCACCAGGAAATCTTCCTTAATATCTCTAAGCACTACCAACATTAGGTTAGCTACAAACAATAATACAAGAAATGGCATAAAGTCGATGAACAGTTCTTTCCGTTGCTTGCCATTCAGAGTTACACGACTACTTTTTTGTTCTATATCTTGTGCCGTAGGTTGTGGCAAACGGGTTAAGCTATATCCCAAAAGAGCCAATAAAGGAAGTGCAAAAGCACCGATAAGTGCCGGCATCCAAAATTCGCTGACGTTCAATGTATTCATAACGAACAATCCGATGGATTTTGCCGTTCCCGAACTTGATAACAATACTGATTCCTAAAAGACTGGCCAAAATATCCGTAGTGCGGCGACCTTCGATAAAACTGAAAATAACTCCCCACATACAGCCCAATGACAATCCATTGAAGAACATGGCAAACATATTATAAGGAGTGGGAAGTGCTCCGAACGCAACCAATGACAATTCCGCTACGGCAATGGAAACGAGTATAAACTTCAGGCGATTCTCTCTCTTCAATTCGGAAATCAACTTGATACCTATAAACTTGGCTATCAGATAACCTGCTATCTGAATGATAGTAACCAGTACTTTATAATCAAAGCCGAATGCTTCTATCCCGTCAAAAGTAGCAGCTGTGAAAAGGTTTGCGCAATGTATAAACCAGTGAGTAAGAAAGAAGGGCTGCTCCACCTGCCCATAGAATAAAGAGGAAATCGGCTAATCTTCTGTTTGAACTTAGTTTCGATATTGCTTCAGTAATCGTTTTTCATACGTTTTTCGTTTTTAATTTCTGGAGCAAAAGTAGAGGAGAATAGCAAGGGAGAAAATGAATTCTAAAGATTCATTTTATTCATTATCAGGTAGAAATGGAAGTAATATTAATGTAACGTTTATGTAACCGTAATTTCTTGAAATGGAATACAAAAAGGGTTGCACAATCACTAATCCGGTATTGCGCAACCCTTTTTATTCGATTTCTTATTTTTCTTCTTATTGGAAAGTAGGCATCTTGAATCTGTATAATAATCCACCCACCATGGAAGTTACACGGTCAGGTCTTCCCTGTTCGGAGCCATCGTATGTATCGGTACGGATACCGATTTTAGGTTCGGCGTACAGATACAAAGAAGAAGCCACCTTCAGTTTTACCTGCACACCAGCATCCAGTCCCGGCACTGCTCGGAACTTACCATAACGGCGTACCAGTCCGGCCGTAACTCCCACAAAAGGAACAACATCTATCACATGGTCGGGGGCTGTATCCTTTTGCCAATGTGGCCAGACTCATCATATAATCCATACCCAAACCGGCATAATGAAGATTCATCTTCGACGACGTTTTGGCCTTGTACATAATGTTCCATTTACCCGCCATGCAGATAACGGAGTGTACCATTTACCTATGCTTCCTTTTTGCTTCTACACCTGCATTCTTCACCAAATCTTTGTTGGCTACGAGCAAGCTACCCAATCCAAGTGCACCGGAGATGAAGTAACGCTTGTCATCCTGACCAAACACGCTGCGATTGGCTGCTTTTGAATAAGGAACAAAGCGATAGTGGAAACCTGCATTGACTCCTACCATTACGTCTTTCTGCATAAAGCCCAGATTACCTTCAATGAATTTATCTCCATACAAGCGAATCTGCGGTTCAATGTACAAACCGAGAAAATCATTCACATGCCATAATCCCTGTATGCCTGCATTAATACCCAGTTGGAACTTATGGTCTGATTTGGAAGTATAAGCAAGGTTGACACCTACCGAACCTATTAAATCAAAGATACGATCGGAATTATATCCACTCATGGTAGACGTTATGTTCCACAAGTAATCAAGACCGCCACTGACGCTGGCATGTCTAAGTTTGCCCGCTTTAACACTTCCCGGAACTACATAGTTCGTAAAGAATCCACACGTACCCACCAGGCGCAAACCGGAATAAGGGCTCAACCACTTACCGATAGAGACAGAAGCCTGCGGACCTAAAGAACCAAGGTTTTCAAGATTCGTCTTATTCAGGAACATTTGCACACCGATTCCCGAAGTCATAAACAGATTGTCTGCGATGTGATTGCTTGAGAATCCGTTCTTCGGACGTGCCGCACGGTCAATCGTATGATAAGTCAAACCAAAATTCAACTCTCCGAGCTGATCCGTATTGCCACCTACTCCGCGACCTCCTGCATATCTCTTATTATACACATTGAGGCGAGGTTCTATAAATAAATCCACAGAACGGTTGATACGGAAACTTCCTTGCACACCGACTCCTATTCCCGGAGCATACTTGGCGGTTTTATCCACTCCTTTCGTACCTGCCAGGTTAACTCCGGCAATACCGATCAGACTAAATATTCTGTCTTCATCATATCCCCAAAGAACATTATTGATATTCAACAGATAGTCCGCATGCAGATCCACATGTTTAAAGTAGCCGCTTGCGCTGCCCGAAGGAGTATCCGAAAGTCCAACTGTTCCGGACAAACGCAGACCGGAAGAAGGACTGAACCATTTACCGATTCCGGCAGAGAACTGGGGACCTAATCCTTTAATCGTATTCTTGATTCCCGGAACTTTCAGTGTACTGATACCACCGGATAAAGAGATAAACATATGATTCAGGAAGGAACTTTTATCGAAAATCATCGAAATGAATCTTAGTTCCCATCGGAGCAGCAGGCATATAGGTCAGACCTACCAGAACCGAACCAGCCATTTTATAGTTTCTCCAACTTTCCGTATACGCAAAACCGTCATTATACCATCCGATCCGCGGTTCTACAAACAAATCCAATGTAGAAGAAAGACGTACATTTCCCTGTAAACCGAGATGAGCGCCGTAATAAAGCTGACCGCCGCCTTTCAAATCCGGATACTTTTCGGAACGATCGCTATTGTCGCCCACCTTAGAATAACCGGCTTCTATACCTGCAATCCCTACTAACTCAAAACAACGGTTTGCATTGTATCCGTATGCCAGGGAGGACATATTCAACAGATAGTCCAGGCTGCCGCCACCCATTTTTATTTTAGAATCGTAGATACTCGACGGCAGATAACCCCTAAATTCACCCTATCCGAAGTCCATGAACCGGGTAATCCACTTTCCCATAAAGAGATGGGCGGTCATTCCCATTCCATCCTGACTATCTCCACTTGTTAACAAGCTGTATGGCCCTATTCCGGCAGAGAAAAAGAGATGTTCATTGAATTTATTGCTCTCGAACTTTTCATTTGCAGGCCGTTTCTGTAACATATATTGCAATGCACCATAATCCTGTGCCTGTAAGGTAACAGCAAGCATCAGGAAGATTGCCACTGCTACATATTTATTGTTGATTCTGAAGATATTCATCGTTTACTCTTGTTGTATATATCATTATTTAATTTTCTGCTCTTCTGGCAGCAAGTCAATAATATCACCATCCACCTTCGCTACTTCCAATAAAGAAGGATCAAGTTCAAGGGCCTTCTCAATGCTCATAATCGCATCACCTATTTTCTCCAGGCGGTTGGCGGCAATCGCTTTTATATAATATTCGCGGGCGGTCTCTACATCCATGGTAGAAATCTTATCCCATGCTTCCTGATTCTTCTTCATTGCCAGCAGCATCACCACCTCATTGAAAGGGGCTGGTAGCCGCCACCTTTTCGAAAGATGAATTTTTTGTATATTTCCTTCGTGCAACAAGGCAATAGCCTGATTGGACAATAACTCCACCGGTGCCGATTTACTGACAAACGGTTCGAGAATACGTGAATCCGAGTATCTTTCTGTATCGTTGCCACTGCCAGTTCATTGGCTGCATACGTAAAGTTATCATAAAGTTCAAGAGCTTCCCTGCAATACTTTTCCCTTTCGTCGGGAGTTTTTGCTGTCGTAATCATACGGTAATATTCGAAACGGGTAAGTTCCTTCGATTCTTTCTGTAAAGTTCTCCAATCTCGTAGTCCGTTAAAGAACGGAAGATTGAATAACCATAGGTATATTGCACCTTTCTCAATTTAGGCAAATAAGTAGCCGCAAAGTTCCTTGTAGAAAGGTTTCGATTTCAAGACCCCATTCAATCGGTAAGGAGTAGCTGTATATTGTTTGATTAAGTCCTCTACTTCTTTAGCCAGTTCCGGCTTGGAGTTTTTTTTCAGCAATTCTGCTACCTCCTTCCAGGAGGCAACCGATGCATCCGATTTCACTTCCAACAGTTTACGTGTTTCCGGGTCCAGTTGTGCCAGTATACGTCCCAAGGCTTTATCCGTACGCAATTTTGCCAGACGAAGATTCGTCTCGTAAGAACCGTCCGGCGAAGCCACCCCCGTAATATGAAAACTCTTCAAAGAGGCATCCGGATTCGTCTCAATACTACGTAATTCCTGATTCAATCGGTTCAGTTCCACTTGATTCTGTGGATTCTTATCATCCAGGTCGGCTTTACCTACCAAGAAGGTCAAGTTTACCTCGCCTTTCGTATCCCGCAACTGCATCACAGGTTTCGGAAGATATTTCTCATCCGTCAGGCTGAAAGCGGAGAATTTATACTCCAAGAAGCGAAGCGGGTTGACCGTTCCGCGTGCAATGGAGAAAGAGTCACGATAAATGATATTCCGGTAATTTTCCATCGCCAGATGCACATCTGCACGGTAGTCATGTTGCAGATATTCTATATAGATAGAATCATGGTAAGCAATAATATCCCCCTTGCGCGAAGAAGTAGTTTTCACACGGATATAATCGTGCAAAGGATCTTTATCCATATCATAATCGTACATTCGATTTTGCGTTGTATTATAAAGTATCCCCGTCAAATACAACAGGACGCATCAACAGACGCTTTTTCAGTGTCACATCATAAATGGAAGGCTGCAATACCAAGCGACGATGTGAGTTAAACATCTCCTTAGGCACCGGGACACGAGTTTTCAGATGGAAATAATTACCCTTGATTTCGATGTCCGTAGGTTCCGGAATCACTTTGTCCTTCACTTTGGAAGTAATTGTAACTTCGTCCAGTTCGATGACGGCATCTTTCAATACTACATTCAGAATCTGCTTTCCTGCCACCTTCACTGTTTTGTCTTCATAACCGACACATGTAAACTTCAACGAGCCGTTTTTCTCAACTAAGACACTGTAACGACCATCCTCGTCGGACATTTCTATACGTTCGTCATTGACCGGATTCAACACATTTACATTCGGAACACTTTTTCCCTGCGGGTTTGTGATATGCCCCTGCACGCGGATCCGTTGGGCGGATACATTCATACCGACGAACATCATCGCCACGAGAAGTATACCTGTTAATCTATCACGTTTCAAATTGATTTTCATTCTCTTTTCTGACTAGCTAATGTTCGTTATCGAATAATATAAACAAAGGATACCCCCCAGTTTGACAGGTGCAATGGTGGTCTTACTATCGTTGACCGCACCCGGTTTCGAGTACCCTTATCATACTTAAACTGACGGTAGCGCAACACACCCACTCCGGCAGTTGCTTCGATGTTCCAATGATCGCCCAGCACCCATGCGTATCCATAGGTCAAACCGGCGGCGTATGCATCGCCTTTGTGATGCACATCTTTTACCATCATATCAAAATTATTCACGAAAGCGGTGATTCCAAGAAAATGACTCACCATCGGACGATTTAGCCAGTAACGAACTTCAGGCTGAAAATGCGTGAAAGTCGTTTTAAAGTTGTCTGTACTGATTGGGTTCGCAGCAATCCCCATGTTTAAGGAGACATGACTACCCAATACAAATTCTGCTTCTACATTCGGACTGGCGGTCAGCCAACCCAATGCATTTGTCTTTACAGCCACCCGTTGTGCGTGCACATGTACACCACAACATAATAACAGAAATGATAACGCAGCTATTACCCTGCGACCATTTCTCATCACATATACCATCATTTATTTCCCACTAAATATTTCCCACTCAATATTTCCCCACAAAAAAGGGCCTACTGTCCATTTTATTTCAGGATCAAAGGTAACACAATCCGAACAAACAACTGATTATCAGAATTATACATAAAATATCTGGTTATATTTTTAACTTTTGAATAAAAGTAGTACATTTGTATAACCAAAAAGAAATTTATGACGAAAACCTATTGTTTTGTCGGATAGACAAGCTGGTCATTTTGAAAAAACCGTATCCGCCACAGGAGGCATTGGAAGCAATGGCTGCTTTCTGCGACGCCTGAAAATATATAACCATGAACGTATTGTTTGTCCGTTATTTACAAAGTATTCCACAGGACGGAAGTAAAAGCAATGGCTGTGGAGGAACACAACATATCCGTTTGCCAGCCTAACGACATGGTAAAAAAAGATATTCTATGATTTCCTGCACGTGAATGTTATTCCGACTGTTTCGTTCGAGGAAGCAACAAGCAAGGAGGTGATCCAGATGACACCTTTTATCACGGAAGAAGAAGAAAAGGAGATCCGTCCGTCTATCCCTACTTGTGAAGTAGGGCGTTGGTTCCCGGCATTTGCCGATATTACGGCCAAAGGGGATACCAAGCAGAAAGGCATTGACGAAATCATCCGTTACTTCGATATAAAACTGGAAGAGACTATGGCATTCGGTGACGGAGGCAATGACATCAGTATGCTTCGCCATGCTGCTATCGGAATTGCCATGGGACAAGCCAAAGAGGATGTGAAAGCTGCCGCCGACTATGTGACGGCTCCGATTGACGAAGACGGAATCAGCAAAGCAATGAAACATTTCGGAATTATTTGAGACAAGCAAATACGAAGATGAGCGTAGACACTGACAATGCTGCATTTCAGGATGCACTGAATCTGATTCAGTACACCCGACAGTCGGTCTTTCTGACGGGGAAAGCGGGTACGGGAAAGTCTACCTTTCTCCGGTATATCTGCGAACATACCAAGAAGAAATATGTTGTTCTTGCTCCTACCGGAATTGCTGCAATCAATGCCGGAGGAAGTACGATGCATAGTTTCTTCAAACTCCCTTTTATCCGCTATTGCCGGACGATCCAAATTTAAGTCTGCAACGCGGCCGTATCCATGAGTTCTTCAAGTACACCAAACCGCACCGGAAGTTACTGGAACAGATTGAACTGGTCATCATAGACGAAATCTCTATGGTACGGGCGGACCTCATTGATGCCATCGACCGCATCTTACGTGTATATTCTCATAATCTGCGCGAACCTTTCGGCGGCAAACAGTTGTTATTGGTAGGCGATGTTTTCCAGCTGGAACCTGTCGTGAAGAATGACGAGCGGGAGATTCTGAACCGTGCCTATCCTACTCCATACTTCTTTTCGGCAAGAGTATTCGGTCAGATAGATTTAGTTTCTATCGAACTGCAAAAGGTTTACCGGCAGACTGATCCGGTTTTTGTCGGTGTACTTGACCACATTCGTACTAATACTGCCGGAGCAGCCGACCTGCAACTGCTGAACACCCGATACGGAAGCCATATCGAAGAATCGGAAGCCGATATGTACATCACGCTTGCCACCCGAAGGGATACGGTAGATTCAATCAACGAAAAAAACTGGCCGAGCTTCCGGGAGAATCGATTACTTTTGAAGGAGTTATCGAAGGAGATTTTCCCGAAAGTAGTTTACCCACCTCACAAGAGCTAGTGCTAAAACCCGGTGCACAAATTATCTTTATCAAGAATGACTTTGACCGTCGTTGGGTAAATGGCACTATTGGCGTCATTGCCGGTATCGACGAAGAAGAAGAAACGATATACGTCATCACCGATGACGGCAAGGAATGCGATGTAAAACGGGAATCATGGCGTAACATCCGCTATCGCTACAACGAAAAGAACGAAAGAGATCGAGGAAGAAGTATTAGGTAGTTTCACTCAATATCCTATCCGGTTGGCTTGGGCAATTACAGTTCATAAGAGCCAGGGCCTGACTTTCAGCCGGGTGGTAATCGACTTCACTGGTGGAGTATTTGCCGGTGGACAAGCGTATGTCGCACTCAGCCGTTGTACTTCTCTGGATGGTATCCAACTTAAAAAAGCCTATTAACCGGGCAGATATTTTCGTCCGTCCGGAAATCGTCAACTTCGCCGGACGATTTAATAACCGGCAAACCATTGACAAGGCATTGAAACAGGCACAGGCCGATGTGCAATATGCCGCAGCCGCCCGCGCTTTCAATAAAGGTGATATGGAGGAATGTCTGGAACAATTCTTCCGTGCCATCCATTCCCGCTACGATATTGAAAAACCTGTTCCCCGCCGTCTGATTCGCCGAAAACTCGGCATTATCAACACCCTGAAAGAACAGAATAAAAACTCAAGAACAGATGCGGGAACAACAGGAACGCCTACGCCAATACGCCCATGAGTATCTGTTAATGGGAAACGAATGTATCACCCAAGCACATGATATACGTGCTGCCCTTGCCAACTACGATAAAGCGCTCAGCCTCGATCCAAACTACATAGACGCATGGATACGTAAAGGAATTACTTTATTCAATAATAAAGATTATTTCGACGCTGAAAATTGCTTTTAATACCGCAGTAAACCTTCATCCGGCAAATTTTAAAGCTGTCTATAACCGGGGAAACTCCGGTTGAAAAACAGAAAACACAGAAGGGGCCATTGCAGACCTGGACAAAGCCACCAGCCTGAAACCCGAGCATGCCGGCGCACACGAACTTTTCGGAGATGCCCTGTTAAAAGCCGGAAAAGAAGTGGAAGCTGCGTTACAATGGAGAATTGCAGAGGAACTGAAGAAAAAGAAAAAAACAATAAATATATACAAAAGGGAGGAAACGGAACCGACCGTTTTCCCTCACTGACCAATACACTGTTCCTCACCGAGAAAAGACCGTTGCTCACCGAAGAACGAATCTCCTCCACTACAACCCTTGAAGAGCCATTGCCTCAACCACTCCCTGCCATAATTCGGTGCTTTGGTTCCGCTAATTTTAAAATAAGAATCCCTAAAAAATCTCTTTATCCTTATTATGAAAAAGTTTTATTAGTTTTGTTAGTTACATATTATCAAACTCTTAAAATAAAAGCAAATGAAAAAAGTTTGAAAATCGCAGCTATCGTCGTAGGGGTAATAATCATTCTGATGCTCCTCCTTCCTTTCGCCTTCCAAGGTAAGATAGCAGGTATTGTAAAAACAGAAGGCAACAAGATGCTCAATGCACAATTTGATTTCAAGAAACTCAACATTAGCCTGTTCCGCAACTTTCCGCAGGCTTCTGTTACTCTCGAAGATTTCTGGCTGAAAAGGCGCGGGAGAATTCGCAAACGATACCCTTGTACAAGCCGGAGAGGTGACTGCCACCATCAATCTGTTCTCCCTTTTCGGAGACAGCGGTTATGACATTTCCAAAATATTCATCGAAGACACAAAGCTGCATGCCATTGTGTTGCCGGACGGACGTCCCACCAACTGGAACATTATGGAGCCGGATACGACAGCCGCTGCCGAGACTCCCGCTGCAGAAGAAGAATCTTCCCCTTTCAAAGTCAAGCTGCAACGTTTCGTCATCAAGAACATGAATTTGATTTATGACGACCAGCAAGGTAAAATGTATGCCGACATCAAGACTTTAACGCAACCTGCGCCGGAGACTTAGGCAGTGACCGCACTACGCTGAAACTGGAAGCGGAAACAAAATCCCTGACTTACAAGATGAACGGATTCCTTTCTTGGCGAATGCCAACATCTCCGCTGAAATGGATGTGGACGCCGATCTGGCCAATAACAAGTACACATTAAAGGATAACACCATTCGCCTCAACGCTATTCAGGCAGGTATTGACGGCTGGGTAGCCTTGAAAGACCCGGCTATCGACATGGACTTGAAACTCAATACCAACGATATAGGTTTCAAAGAAATCCTTTCGCTAATCCCAGCTATCTATGCCACCGAATTTTCCAGCCTGAAAACCGACGGAACCGCCACACTGAACGCAACAGCCAAAGGCACCCTGCTAGGAGATACCGTACCTGCGTTCAATGTCGATATACAAGTCAAAAATGCCATGTTCCGCTATCCGGCTTTACCGGCAGGAGTAGACAAATTAACATCAATGCCAACGTACAGAATCCGGGGAAATATCGACCTGACGACGGTGGATATTAACCCGTTTAGCTTCCGCCTGGCAGGTAACCCGTTCAGTCTGACTGCCTACGTGAAAACGCCGGTCAGCGATCCTGACTTCAAAGTGGAAGCAAAAGGAATTCTTAACCTTGGTATGATCAAACAAGTATATCCGCTTGGAGATATGGAACTAAACGGAACAATCGACGCTGATATGCAAATGTCCGGCGCCTTTCATCTATCGAAAAGAGAACAATACGACCGCATACTGGCTGCTGGAACGATTGGTTTAACAGACATGAAACTTAAAATGCAAGATATGCCGGATGTAGAAATTAAGAAATCACTCTTTACGTTTACACCCAAATATCTTCAGTTGAGCGAAACAACCGTCAACATCGGTAAGAATGACATTACTGCCGACAGCCGGTTCGAAAACTATATCGGTTATGCGTTGAAAGGCACTACCTTGAAAGGAAGTCTGAATATCCGTTCCAACTATTTCAATCTGAACGATTTCATGTCGGCTACGGGTGAAGAAATGTCTTCGTCCGGTGATGTAACAACTACGGATTCCGTTAGTTCCACGGGGAATTGTTGAAGTTCCCCCGCAACATCGACTTCCAAATGGACGCTAATCTGAAACAAGTACTGTTTTTGACAAGATGTCCTTCAACAATATGAACGGTAAGCTTACTGTCAAAGACGGTAAAGTAGACATGAAAAATCTGTCTATGAGCACTATGGGAGGAAAATGTTGTGATGAACGGATATTATTCCACCGCCGATGCCAAGAAACCTGAGTTGAAAGCTGGATTCAAACTGACGAATATAGGTTTTGCACAAGCTTACAAGGAACTGGATATGGTGCAGAAAATGGCTCCTATCTTTTGAAAATCTGAAAGGGAACTTCTCCGGCAGTATCAACGTGTTGACGGATTTGGACGCAGCCATGAGCCCCATATTGAATACAATGCAGGAGGACGGCAGCCTCTCCCACGCGACCTTAGCCTAAGTGGTGTGAAAGCTATCGATCAAATAGCTGATGCGGTTAAGCAACCCAGCCTGAAAGAGATGAAAGTAAAAGATATGACACTGGACTTCATCATCAAAAGATGGACGGGTAGAAACAAAACCGTTCGATATTCAAATGGGAGACTACAACCTGAATCTTTCCCGGTAGCACGGGTCTCGACCAGACTATCGATTACACAGGAAAGATTAAACTTCCTGCATCTGCCGGTAATATCTCCAAACTAATGACTCTTGATTTGAGAATCGGAGGTTCGTTCACTTCACCTAAAGTCAGTGTCGATACCACCAAGAGTATGGCCAATCAGGTTGTGGAAGCAGTAGCCGATGAGGCTATCATTACAGAATGGGCAGAAAACTCGGACTTGACTCTGCTGCCAGTGCCAACAAAGATTCTATCAAACAGAAAGTAACGGAAAAGGCGGCCGAGAAGGCATTTGGACTTCTTTGAAGAAGAAACTTAAATAAAAAAATAAGGAAAAGAGATTATGCTTGAAGCTATATGATAAAATAACAATCCGCAGGACTTACAACGGATTATCGACATTCTGAATGTTGGCGGACTTATCATTTATCCTACTGATACGATGTACGCTATCGGCTGTCATGGACTGAAAGAGCGTGCTATCGAACGTATCTGCCGTATCAAGGAGATAGACCCACGTAAAAACAATCTGTCTATCATCTGCTATGACTTGAGTAGTATCAGTGAATATGCCAAGGTGGACAATAACGTCTTCAAACTTATGAAACATAATCTTCCGGGACCGCCATTTCTTTCATCCTGAACGGAACAAACCGATTGCCAAAAAATCTTCCGTAACCGGAAAGAGGTAGGCATCCGTATGCCGAACAACAATATCATCCGGGAAATTGCCCGTCTGCTGGACGCCTGATAATGACCACCACCTGCCATACGATGAAGATGGATCTGAATATATAACCGATCCTGAACTAATCGATGAAAAGTTTGGCGATATAGTGGATTAGTTATTGACGGAGGTATCGGAGAATAGAACCTTCAACGGTAGTAAAATGCACAGAGGATGAACCGGAAATTGTCTGTCAGGAAAGGTTGGTTAGAAGAAAAGTTAGTTTCTTCTGACAGAATTATTGATAATGGCCGCTAATAATTCAACATTGATGCAGCCCATTATTTATAGAGTTCTATATTATTTTAATCAAAGATTCCGATCCAAATGACCAGCTTCAATGTCCTTGAAATAACGGTAAGTTCCTTACTTTCAATTCTTCAGTCGCAGCATCATCACATACGATAATACCTTTTCATGCATCTGCAATGCACTGATTGTCCACATCTGGAGGATAGAACCTTCTACGGCATGATACAGTGCACGGCCTTGTTGTGTCCATTCACGA
>VOFC01004680.1_pt1 | contig 52983 bp, 76 predicted proteins | sample 5384161 | NCBI WGS metagenome assembly VOFC01 (sample SAMN12384722, study PRJNA508395) | human gut metagenome | isolation source: healthy gut B | host: Homo sapiens | reverse complement strand
TCTTTGGACAAATTGACATTTGTTTACACCTCCTTAAACTTGTTAAATATATCCTGGAACGCTGCCATTCTTGGATCCGGTACAAAACTATCGCAACTGCAGGTGCCTTTATTCAAGTTCATCCCGCAGACTTTACAAATACCTTTGCAATCGTCTTTGCACAGAACTCTCATTGGCCAGTTCACCAGAATTTCGGCGTAGACAAGTTTATCTACATCGAGTTCAAACCCAATCAGGTAGTCAGTTTCCTCCATCTCTTCATCGACTAATGCTCCGTCTGTGATTTTCAGAGTCTTGTCAATGTCAAAATGCATGTTTGTTGGAACTTCTTCCAAGCATCGGCTGCACGGTATCGCTATGTCTATATCTACTGTTCCCGTGATGTGCACTGCTGCATTCTCCACGTTTGAGATATGAAGTGATATCGGCTGCTTTTTCAGAATAGGATAATCTCCTAAACGCGACTCAAATGATGTGAGCGTAAGCTCTGTCTCAATTGTTGCCTCTTTATTTATAGATTTTACAATGGTTGATATATCAATCATAGTTCTCTCCTATTCACACCTAACCAATTATACATATTGGAGTGGTGTTTGTCAACAAAATTTTATAATTATCCACAACTTTTTGCTTTTTATTAGCCAACAAGCTTTACTGTCTCACGGCAGATTGCAAGCTCCTCGTTTGTAGGGATGACGCATACCTTTACGCTTGAATCTGCTGTTGAGATAAGTGCCTCCACGCCGCGTGTCTTGTCGTTTGTTACACGGTCAATCTTTATGCCCAGGTAGCCTAAATATGCCATAATTTTTTCTCTTACAAAGCTTGTGTTCTCACCGATTCCTGCTGTGAATGCGATGGCATCTACTCCGTTCATTGCTGCTGCATATGCTCCGATGTATTTTGCTACTCTGTAGCTGAATACCTCTACTGCTGCGATGGCACGCTTGTTGCCCTCATTGTAGGCTGCCTCAAGGTCTCTGAAGTCGCTTGATACTCCTGACATGCCGGCTACTCCTGATTTCTTGTTGAGTACGTTCATCACACCGTCGATGTCAAGGTTTTCTTTCTTTGCGATAAACTCCATGATTGATGGGTCGATATCACCTGAACGTGTTCCCATTACAAGTCCCTCAAGTGGTGTAAGTCCCATTGATGTATCTACGCATTTACCGTTTAATACTGCGCTGACTGAAGCTCCGTTTCCAAGATGTGCTACGATAATCTTTGAGTTGTTTAAGTCCATTCCAAGGTAGCTTGCTGCCTCCTTTGATACGAAGCTGTGGCTTGTACCGTGGAAACCATATCTTCTTATCTTGTATTCCTCATAATACTCATATGGAAGTCCGTAGAGATATGCTTTCTCAGGCATTGTCTGATGGAAGGCTGTATCAAATACTCCTACCATTGGTACATTTGGCATAAGTGCCTGGCATGTTCAGGAATATCTCTCTGCTCTTTTTTAAAAAGCGGTGCGTCTTTTTCCAACCGCACGGAGCAAAGCGGTCGCTGCCTGTCTTCCAGATATTCCTTCCGGGACAATTTCCGCTTTTTGTCTTCGCCCAACAATATTTTAGGATTGGAATATGAAAAATCACTCTGCCGATGGAATCATGAACAGGCAGTTTCTGTTTCTGTTTCTGGAAAGCAAATGTCCGGCTTTCCATTACAACGTGTCGGAGAAGGCTACCACAGTAACCGGATGGATGGCAGTTTTGCATCCGCTACGGCAATTCGGAACACCCTTTTTCTGCATACTCTGTAGACGTTTCTTCAAAAACAGCCAATGATGTATCATCTGCTTTCGCACAAATCCAGTCCCAGCTGCCAGTTGAATCTTTTTCGATTTTAGAAGCAAGCGGCTTTGCTTCCCTGTTGGATACCGATGACTTTTCTGACGCACTCTATACAAAGCTGCTGTTGTATCAGCATTGTGGATACGAAAAATTTGCCGATTGCAGCCGCGAACTGTCCTGCAAGATCAAAAAACATCTGCATCAGTTTATGTCTTTCTCCCAGTTTGCATCTCTGTTAAAAAGTAAAGAAATTACGTACACGCGTATCTGTCGTGTGCTTTTACACATACTTTTAAATATCGTGCAGGAAGATTATACTGTTTCTTCTATGAACGAACGCATCACCTATCTGCGAGTGCTTGGTTTCCGAAGAGATTCTGCACCTCTTCTTTCCGCAATCAAAAAAAGAAGCATCCGCCCCTTTGATTACCAAAGTTGCTGATGCTTCCCATGTACTTTCCGACGACCGATTCTGGCAGCATGATTTATTCTCTGCCGATCTCTATCGAGGAATTTCGTCCATCCATCAGGGGCTTACACTGCCGAACGAATATCAGCATCCGCTCGTGATTGTATAAGCATTCCTTGTATGCATTTTTAAAGTTCCATAATGATTTCTCTTGCCAGACTCTCTTCGATTGGTTTGGCAAATACGCCCGGTGCAAATTCCACCACATCACCGATTCCCTTCTGTAATACAAAGCGAAGTTTTCCATCACGTACTTTCTTATCGGTATAGAGTTTGCGCACAAGTGCCTCTCTGTCTACGTAATCCGGAATATGTGTCGGAAGTCCCGCACGGTCATACAATGCAATCACACGTTCTGCTTCTTCCTCGGACATATAGCCAAGTCTTGCGGAAAGCATAACTTCTGCTGCCATGCCAATACCAAGGGCCTCTCCGTGAAGGAGCTGATAATCGCTGACCGTCTCTATTGCACGTCCAACCGTATGTCCCAGATTCAGCACTTCACGCAATCCACTCTCGCGCTCATCTTTCATTACAATATTATACTTGATCTTGCAGTTGTTCTCTGCGATATATTCACAGGCAAATTTCTGAAAACTGAATATATCATCTAAGTGTTCTTCGATAAATTCAAACATATCCATACTGCCGAGACATGCATGCTTGATTGTTCCGACAAACCACTTACCATCTCTCTATGTGGAAGTGTCTTCCATGCTGCAATGTCAATATATACTTTCTGCGGCTGATTAAACAATCCGATAAGGTTGGTTGCCAGTGGCGTATCCACTGCAGTCTTTCCGCCTACCGAAGCATCAGCTGCTGCAAGTAATGTAGTCGCATAATTGATAAAAGGAATCCCTCTTCCATAAGTTCCTGCAACAAATCCTGCCAAATCTGTTACAACACCTCCTCCGATTGCGATAATTGCACAGTCTCTGCGGTATCCTTTTTCTAACATAGCATCTTCGATGCGTTCTTTTGTCTTTCTTGTCTTGTCTTGCTTTTTTCTCCGGCAGGAAAAACAAACAGATCAACCCTATAACCTGCATGGATCAGTTTTTCACAAATTGGCTTTGCATACAGATCACGCACATTGCTATCTGTGATAACTGCAAGCTTCTTGGTGGAACCAAGCAATCCCGTCTCCAGATCATCTACCAACTGATCTTTGAGATTGTATCCAATCTCAATATCATAACTGTCATCTACCACTTTTTTCAATTCTACGTTAAATACGCTCACTTTATCACCTCTGTTCTATTCAATTCCGACCGCATGCTTCGCAATCCGGTCTGCTTCTTCATTGCCTTCTACGCCGGAATGTCCCTTTACCTTGACAAAGGTAAGTTTCAACCGGCTGCGTATAGACTGCACATAATCGTAATACGCAATAGTTCCCTGTTTATTGCGTTTCCACTGACCGGTCGCCCACATTTCAATCCCCATATAATCATAATATATGGTAAGTTCCGTGAGTCCAAGTTCAAGTGCTAATTTCATTGCCGCCATACTTCCTAAAAACTTCTCCTGCAACATTGCGCATGGCAGCCATCTCCGGGTCAGTCCCAGATCCCTGTACCACATGGCGCTGCCCATTTGTAACAAGGAAACCACCATATCCGTATACAGAAGTTGCTGTGTATTAAAGGAACCATCCACGAAAGCATAATGCTCCGGCTCCTTTGAAAACGCCTGCTTTGTCTCTTTGCCGGAGTTATTTTCTGTTATCATTGCGTCCCCAACAAATGCAAGAGCCTCTTCTTTTGTCTTAAAACTCTTGTATTTTGCTCCAGGGTATCCATCTACCACTTTCTTGCAAATGTCCCATGAGTAATAAATACCGGGTTTTCTGCCGCATCGGACAGCATAATATTTTCCTGCCATACTTCCTCCGCTAAGCTATTATTCATGCAGTTTTTCAATGATCTGCTCTTTCAAATCATACGCACGATCCTTTACCGTTCTGCCCGCTGTACGCGAAACAAGAATTGCCGACACAAGTTTCGATGCCACATCCATATGTCCGAGTTTATATGCCATGCTTGCAACAAGATAATTCACGGTATGCTCATCCATGCCGCAAATCGGAAAATTTTCGGATGCAATAGCATCAATAAACCCTTCGTACGCCTGTTTATAGTACGCGTTTTCCTGCTGTCTGCATGTCTGAATTTTTTCCGCCAAATCTGCACGCTGCTCTGCTTCCAACTGTTCAATTTGCCCACGATACAGCCATGAAATTTTCAAACAGGTATATGCTTTCTCACTTGCACGCCCCTTCTTTACAAGCGCATTGTAAAAAGCAAGTTTATACCGATCAATTGCTTTATCATAGGAGTACGGTGTAATCTTTTTCTCCTCATCACCGTTTTCAGCAGGATGGAACTTACTGCAGACACCTTCCCTGATCAACATTTTCTGACCTCTCGTCAAATCGGTAAAGAATCGGTTAAGTGCCGTATAACCACAATATGGACAAGACACCACATCATATTTAATAGTGTCCACATCCGGATGACGGGGTCTCAAATCAAAATCCGATTCCAAACGACGCACACGACCTGTCTTCACCACTCTGGTGCGAAATGTACTGTCGCAAACCGGACACTCCACATTCTTATCAAACAGATACTCCGCTTCCTTCTCCGCTGTCATATTCATATTTCCCCATCTATTCTTCTTGATTGAACGTCAGTCCATGAAAAATTTGCTTTCAGCAAATGGACTGACGCTACATATCAAGTTTTCATAGAAAACTTGACACTATCTCTACGCAATTTCCGTAAATTGCAGTTTATTTTATGCCGGATTTTTTTGGCAGTTTGAAAGAGCTCTTCAAGGAGACGATACGGTTGAATACCGGCTGTCCCGGTTTGGAGCCTTTATAGTCGGCGCAGAAGAATCCCTGACGTACAAACTGGAAGCTCTCATATGGCTTTGCTTCCATCAGGGCAGGCTCAACAATACTGTCTGTAAGTATTGTAAGAGAATTTGGATTCAGGTTCAGACTTCCGTCCTCATTGTATACACCAAGTTCTTCATTTACGATGTTCTCATACAGGCGAATGGTTGCTTTCTGTCCATACTCTGCGGAAACCCAGTGAATCGTTCCTTTTACTTTACGTCCATCCGGGCTGTTTCCACCCTTAGATGCCGGATCGTAAGTACAATGGATTACCGTCACATTGCCGTTCTCACCCTTTTCATAGCCTTCACATTTCACGAAATATGCGTTCATCAAGCGCACTTCATTGCCTGGGAACATACGGAAATATTTCTTAGGCGGCTCCTCCATGAAGTCATCTCTTTCGATGTAAAGCTCTCTTGTAAACGGAACAGTTCTCTGTCCAAGTTCCGGATTCTCTAGGTTGTTATCTACCGGAAGCTGCTCTACCTGTCCTTCCGGATAGTTGTCAATCACAACCTTCACCGGATCAAGAACTGCCATCATACGAGGACTTTTCATCTTGAGATCCTCGCGGATGCAGTACTCTAACATTGCATAGTCAACAGAACTGTTTGCCTTGGAAATTCCACATAATTCTACAAAATTCTGGATAGATTCCGGTGTATAACCTCTGCGGCGAAGTGCTGCAATAGAAACGAGACGCGGATCATCCCATCCGTCAACTATGTTTTCTTCTACAAGCTTTTTAATATAACGCTTTCCTGTTACAACATTGGTCAGATATAATTTTGCAAACTCGATCTGTTTTGGTGTATCATCCGCACTTGTCTTATACCCAAGCTCGGTAACAACCCAGTCATAAAGCGGTCTGTGATCCTCAAACTCAAGCGTGCAGATGGAATGAGTAATTCCTTCGATTGCATCCTCGATTGGGTGTGCAAAATCATACATTGGATAAATGCACCATTTGTCACCGGTATTGTGATGTGTCATATGAGCCACACGATACAGGATTGGATCGGGCATATTAATATTGGAAGATGACATATCAATGCGCGCACGAAGCACACGGCTTCCGTCCTCACATTTACCTTCTTTCATCTCTCCAAAAAGCTTCAGGTTCTCTTCTACGCTTCTGCTTGCATATGGATCTTCTTTTCCTGGTTCTTTTAATGTTCCGCGGTATTCACGGATTTCATCTGCATTCAGATCCGACACATATGCTTTGCCTTTTTTTAATTAATTTGATCGCTGCTTCATACATCTGGTCAAAATAATTGGATGCAAAAAAGAGTCTGTCCTCCCAATCTGCGCCCAACCATTTAACATCTGCTTTGATAGATTCTACAAATTCAAGTTTTTTCTTTTGTAGGGTTTGTATCATCGAAACGAAGATTGAATTTGCCACCATATTTTTTGGCAAGTCCATAATTCAGAAGAATTGACTTTGCATGTCCGATGTGAAGATATCCATTCGGTTCCGGAGGGAATCTTGTTGCGATTGTCTCACAATGTCCCTCTGCCAGATCTTTCTCTATGATCTGTTCAATAAAATTCTTGGAAACTGTTTCATTTTCCATATTCGTACTCCTCCAGCCGTATTCCTATTGTTCTTTGATTATAGGGATATATACTTTTTTTTTGTCAATAGACGCATACATATCATATGTATGCGTCATATATGCTTTTCACCTTACCGGTCCTCACGGAAATAGCTCCGTCCCAGATATGCCGGTCCGCGATTTTCCTGTTTCATCCGCGTACATCCCACAATGAGAATTATAATCGTTACGATATACGGAAGCATCTGTGCAAGTTCCGTATTAATTTTTATTCCAATCAGGGTCGGTACATAATTGTATGCCCAGTAACACAATCCAAACAGATAGGATCCCCAGATTGCTCTGATTGTATTCCAGCGGACAAATATAACGAGTGCAACTGACAGCCATGCCAGTGCTTCAATGGCATCACCCGAAGCCGTCGCCCAGGTTCCGTTACCATAATCCAGCACATACAATACGCCGCCAAGTCCGGTGATACCGGAGCCAACGATGATCGCGATGTATTTGTATTTTGTCACGTTGATTCCCGCTGCATCTGCCGTGGCCGGATTCTCGCCCACAGCACGCAGATTCAGTCCCGCTCTGCTTCTTGTCAGGAACAGGTGCAATATGATTGCCACTATAATTGCCACATATACCATAAATCCATAAGAGAAAAAACAGATCTCCAATCACACCTAATTTATGAAACACCGGAACTTTTGCAATAAATACTTTGTTGGCGAACAAAGCTTTTGTTGTCACTGCGCCTTCCGGGATCACATAGGTTCCGAAGAATTTTCCCACACCGACGCCAAAAATTGTCAATGTCAGACCAACGACATTCTGATTTACCAGAAGTGTTGCGGTAAGAAAGGTATAAACTGCGCCGGCAATGGCACCTGCGATAAATGCAACTCCCACTGCAATGATTGCACATAAAAATGCGTTCGGATCTGCAACCGCGTTCTCATATGCATATGCCCCGGCAAAACCAAATGCCCCACCGATACACATGATACCCGGCGTACCAAGATTCAGGTGACCGGCTTTTTCTGTAAGGATTTCACCCATAGCTCCGTACATTACGATCGTTCCAAATACGACCGCACGAACAATCCATCCAATTAACGTTGCCATACTATGCTACCTCCTTATCATGTTTTCCACGGAAATTTAGTTTGTAATTAACAAAGAACTCACTGCCAATGACAAAGAAGAGAACCAGTCCGATAACAATTTTCGAAGCACTCGCATCGAATCCGCTGCATTTGTCTGCTACATGGGAAGTTCCTCTTTCAAGGAAAATAACAAACACTGAAATGACTACCATAAGTCCTGTGTTAAATTTTGCAAGCCATGCTACGATAATTGCTGTAAATCCGTATCCTCCGGCTGTGTTAGATGAAGAAATAGAATGATCATGTCCCGCAACGGTCATCATTCCGCAAATACCACAGATAATTCCTGAAAGAGCCATCGTCCGGATAATAACCGTCTTCACACTGATCCCAGCATATTCCGCAGTCCGTTCGGATTCGCCGACAACCGAAATTTCATATCCATGTTTTGTCTTGGACAAATAAAAATAAATGCCAATCGTAAAAATAACAACCGCGATCACAAGCCAGGAATTATCACTTCCAAATAGGGTAGGAAGATATCCGGCTCTGGTTCCTTTGTTGAGCTTTCCAAGAGATGAAGCTGCGCCTTTCCATTTATTATAGAAAAAGTCAACCAGCTGGATTGCAACATAGTTCATCATCAGAGTAAACAGTGTTTCGTTTACACCCATTTTTGCTTTAAATATCGCCGGCAGGATTGCCCATACCGCGGCAAGTGCAATCGCAGAAATCACCATAATAAGATACAAAAGTGGCGCTGGTACATTTCCGCAATATACCATAACGATTGCGGTCGCCAGACCTCCGGCAAGTACCTGACCCTCGGCACCACAGTTCCAGAAACGCATTTTAAACGCCGGTGCCAACGCAACTGCGATGCACAGAAGTTTTGCTGCATAGAACACGGTATCTCTCATATAAATCGAATTTCCAAATACGCCTTCCCACATATAGGAAAGGGTCTCTCCTGCGGAGATTTTTGCTGTCAGATGCACAAAAAACACAACCAGAAGCATTGCCATCACAATAGAACATGCACGAATCAGTATATTTTTGTACAGAGGCATTCCGTCCCTTTTTGTCACGCGAATCAACGGCTCTCTATTCATGATCTGCACCTCCCTGTTCCTTTAAGTTTGTCATCAACAGACCAACCTCTTCTTTTTTGTTGTTGTGGGCATCTAAAATTCCATTTACTTTTCCCTCACAAAGCACCAGGATCCGATCGGACAATGCAAGCAGCACATCCAAATCTTCCCCTACATAAATGACTGCCACACCTTTTTTCTTCTGCTCATTCAAAAGGCGGTAGATTGTATATGAAGTATTGATATCCAGTCCACGGACTGCGTACGCTGTCATCAGAACGTTTGGCGAATTGGCAATCTCACGTCCCACAAGAATTTTCTGTACATTTCCACCGGAAAGTTTGCGCACAGGTGTATTCACTCCAGTTGTCACGACATCCAGACTGTCCTTGATCTTGTATGCCAGTTTTCTTGGTTTTTTCATAGAAAGGAATGGTGATTGTCCATCGGTGTAGCTTCGAAGCAGCATGTTTTCTGTCATTCCCATAGAACCGACAAGTCCCATTCCCAGACGATCTTCCGGAACGAAGGACAAAGCAACACCATACTCACGAATCTGCTTTGGTGTCTTGTCCAACAGCTCCTCTGCTTCTTTTCCCGGAGCTGTATACTGGATGCTGCCACCCTCTTTTTGTCACCTGCAGTCCGGCGATTGCCTCAAGAAGCTCCTTCTGACCGCATCCGGAAATGCCGGCAATACCGAGGATTTCTCCACTGTATGCTTCAAAATTGACATCATCAAGTACAGAAACACCATATTCATTATCAACCGAAACATGTTCCACTTTCAGACGTATTTCTTTCTGTTCTACAACTGGACGGTCAATGTTCAGTTCCACTTTCTTTCCAACCATCATCTCGGTCAGAGAACTCTCAGTTGCTTCCGAAGTTGGAACGGTTCCGACATACTCACCTTTTCTTAAAATGGTCACACAGTCAGAAACGCTGAGCACTTCGTTCAGCTTATGTGTGATGATAATGATTGCCTTTCCGTCAGCTTTCATGTTCTGCATCACCTTAAAGAGTCGTTTTGTCTCCTGCGGTGTCAGTACAGCGGTAGGCTCATCCAGGATCAGGATATCCGCACCACGATACAGCACCTTTACAATCTCCAGTGTCTGCTTTTCTGCCACAGACATGTCATACACTTTTTCTTAGGATCCACTTCAAATCCGTATTTATCACAGATTTTCTGTATTTTCTCCTCTACCTGTCTGCGGGACTCCTTTTCTTTTAATCCAAGTATTACGTTCTCAGTTGCAGAAAAACATCCACCAGCTTAAAATGCTGATGCACCATACCGATTCCCAGTTCCAGTGCATCATGTGGCGAACGGATGGTTACTTCCTGTCCTTTGATAAAGATCTGTCCTGCATCTGGAAAATAAATACCGGACAACATGTTCATCAAGGTCGTTTTCCCACTTCCGTTCTCACCTAACAGCGATAATACCTCTCCGTATTTCACCTGTAGGTTCACCTTGTTGTTCGCCACAGCTGTTCCAAAGTCTTGGTAATATTTCGCATGTCAATTGCCAGCTTTTGTTCTACTTCACCCATTTATAAATTCCTTTCTAGAAACACATTATGGGGAGCATATGGCAGATACCACATGCTCCTTCTTTCTATTACCTTATGGTACGTTTTTAGTTTGCGTTCAGTTCTGTAATACCATCAATTCTCAATGTGAAATATGGTGCAGCACGAAGTACAGACTCTTCAAAATAGGAATTTCCATCATCATCTGTAACAAGTGCAGTCTTTGTATCTCCCTTGTAAACAACGGTATTTGTTGAGTAATCTACATAAGAAAGATCAACCTTTGCATCATCTTCTGTGATCTGTTTTCCATTTACGGTAAACTTGGATGTATCAAATACGTGTAAAGAACCATCCTTAAGTGCTGCTTCAACTTCTGCGACCTTGTCTGCAGTGCCTTCTGCAACGTTTGGTCCAAGATCTGTGATTGCAACTGCATCATCATTGAATCCTTTTGACCAATCCTGCGGAATTTCTTTTCCGTTTAATACATCGCTAAAAAGCTCCTTGTAGTATGCAGACCATACGTTGGTAGCACTGGTAAGTGCTGCATCCGGTGCAACATCAAGCATGCTCATGTTATATCCTACAGAATAAACAACCTGTCCGTTCTGCCATGCTTTCTCAACCGTATCCGGAGCTCCGGTAGAATCTGCGTGCTGTCCGATGATCACACATCCACGCTTGATCAGCATATCTGCCGCAGCTGCCTCACCGTCGATATCAAACCATGAATTTGTATACTGTACGTCCATGACAACATTTGGAAATACAGACTCGATACCAAGGAAAAATGCGGTATATCCGGAAACTACCTCTGCGTATGGGTAAGCGCCTACATATCCGACCTTGACATTTCCATCTTCGTCATATCCGTCTTTTGGAATCTCACCATTCTTATCAAGTTCTGCAATCTTCATACCTGCAACGACACCTGATACATAGCGGGACTCGTATACATTTGTAAATGCATTATAATAATTGTCCAATCCTGAGATTGCTGCGTAGTCACCAGTCATTGATACGAAATTGACATCTGTAAACTCTTCTGCCGCTTCTGCAATGTAATCCTGATGTCCATAACTGTTGGAAATAACAAGTGTACATCCATCAGCAACCAGTGCTTTGGCTGCGTCGTAGCAGTCTTCAGACTCGTCAATACGTTCCTTCCACTCAATGTTATTTTCCGGAATACCTAATTCCTTTGCAGCTTCCTTGATACCATCGATGTGAGCCTTTGAATATGTCTCTGTCTCATCACCGATTAAGATTGCTCCGATTTTCAAATCGGAAGCAGCTTCTTTTCCACCTTCTGCTGTTGCCTTATCTGCATCTGCAGCACCTGAACCGCATCCTGCAAACAGGGATACAGAAAGACCTGCAACCAATAACAAACTCAAGATCTTCTTTTTCATAATGTTTTCCTCCTGTCGGTCGACCTTTTTCTTTTTCACCCTACCAAAGTAGCATACTAAATTTTTTCAGTCAACGCATTTTTTTCAAAACCAAACAGAATTTGACACAAATTTTAAAAATCATTAGGATACCTAATATTATTTTTCAAAAAATCTTATAGTCGTTATCGCACATGCTGATGCGTAAACAGATGATCCTGACAGTATTCCCGATTGCCGACGCATTTGCTGCAATAGCGGAATTCCAGCTCCGGATTTGTAATTTCTGTACGTCCGCAGATTGCACATTTGTGCATGGAAATTCCGGAACCAGGACGTGGCGCAGACATCTGCGACTGAAACTGCTTCTGCCGTTTTCTCTGCTTTCTGGAAAGACGCATCTTGATTGCATGGAAAAACCAGAACATATGCAACACCGGAACAAGGATTGGCAGGCTTTGCAGCGTTCCAACGATAAATGCCAGTAGTTGTCCACCTGCACCATTTGAACCATATGCCTGAAAACCATTCACGTAACACATCACAACAGCATATCCCACATAAACCAGCTCGAATACAAGCATCCACTTCATTTTAATCGGAAGTACAAAATACAGGCGAACCTCCGCATCCGGCAGACAGATGGCAATTGCAAGCAGCATGGACATGAGAATATAGTACGGTGTAAGATTCGGGCTGACATCAACCTTAAATATCAGTCGTAAGAGAACATATGCAATCATTCCCGCGATATCACACCAGAGAACACCGCCCCACACGAACAGATTCATACGAAATGTTCCGATCAGGCTTTCCAACTGACTGCCCCACATAAACACACAGAACAAAAACAGCAGTCCGAAAATATCCAATGATGCTGTCGGGATAAAAATCCAGCTGATCAGTCTCCAAATCTGACCATGTAAAATATCATATCCGGAGAATGTCATATACGAAAGGACCTGTGGAACGGCCATCGCCATCACCAGTCCAATGATCTGTGCAAATACCAAATACCGGGAGAGATTAACGATTGCGTATCTTCCCCACTTCTTTTCCATTTTGTCTATCCAGTTCATATTTTTCTCCTAACTCTCGTTTCTTGCATTTAACTTATTGTATTATACTTTTTTGCAGACTTACTTGTCAATGAAGGTGCTCATTCTTAACATAATGTTTATTTTTCACGAAAATCGTTTCTTATTTTATAAAATGTTTATTTTTTCGCTCATTGTATTTTGTTCGCCCTTGTCGTATAATGTTGTATGCTTATGAGCGGTATGATTACTTACCTATTTATAATAGACACTAAGGCGGAGGTTACTTTTTATGGAAAATAAATCCTTACATAAACTTGAATTGACATCGGATCTACCACAGTAAAAGTGGCTGTGTTAGATGAGCAGGACAATCTGCTTTTTTCTGATTACGAACGTCATTTTGCCAACATTCAGGAAACACTGACTTCTCTGATCCAGAAGGCATTTGATCAGCTTGGTGAGCTTTCAGTAGCTCCAATGATCACCGGTTCCGGCGGTCTCACCCTCGCCAAGCATCTTGAGGTTCCGTTTGTACAGGAGGTAATCTCTGTTTCTACAGCACTTCAGCACTATGCCCCGCAGACAGATGTGGCGATTGAACTCGGTGGTGAAGATGCAAAAATTATATATTTTGAAGGCGGTAATGTTGAGCAGCGTATGAATGGTATCTGTGCCGGTGGTACCGGTTCTTTCATTGACCAGATGGCTTCTCTTATTCAGACGGATGCTTCCGGACTCAATGAATATGCCAAGAATTATAAAGCGATCTACCCGATCGCTGCGCGCTGCGGTGTCTTTGCAAAGACAGATATCCAGCCGTTGATCAATGAAGGTGCAACACGTGAAGACCTTTCTGCTTCCATTTTCCAGGCAGTTGTAAATCAGACGATCAGTGGACTTGCCTGCGGTAAACCAATTCGTGGACATGTGGCATTCCTTGGCGGACCACTGCACTTTCTTTCTGAATTAAAGGCTGCTTTTATCCGCACCCTGAATCTGGACGATGAACATGCGATCACACCGGACAATTCCCATCTGTTTGCAGCAATTGGTTCGGCACTTAATTATAAAGAAGACTCTGTTACCACGCTTTCCACTTTATTAAAGAAGCTTTCTTCCGGTATCAAGATGGAATTCGAAGTAGCCCGCCTGGATCCGCTTTTTGCCGATCAGGCAGACTATGACGCATTTACCAGACGTCATGGAAACAATCATGTACAGACCGCAGACCTTGCATCTTACGAAGGAAACTGTTATCTGGGAATTGATGCCGGTTCTACAACAACAAAGATTGCATTGGTAAGTGAGAATGGTGACCTGCTGTATTCTTTCTACAGCAACAACAACGGAAGCCCTCTGGCAACAGCAATCCATTCCATTCAGGAAATCTATGAAAAGCTGCCGGAAAAAAGCACATATTGTTCATTCCTGCTCTACCGGATACGGTGAAGCGCTGTTAAAAGCCGCTTTGATGCTCGATGACGGCGAGGTTGAGACCGTTGCCCATTACTATGCAGCTGCTTTCTTTGATCCGGAGGTTGACTGTATCATAGACATTGGTGGACAGGATATGAAATGTATCAAGATCAAGAACCAGACAGTAGATTCTGTACAGCTTAACGAAGCATGTTCATCAGGATGCGGTTCATTCATCGAGACATTTGCAAAATCATTGAATTTCTCAGTACAGGATTTCGCCAAAGAAGCACTTTTTGCGAAGAATCCAATCGATCTTGGAACCCGCTGCACCGTATTTATGAATTCAAGGGTAAAGCAGGCGCAGAAAGAAGGTGCCTCTGTCGCTGATATTTCTGCCGGACTTGCATATTCGGTTATCAAGAACGCTTTATTCAAGGTTATCAAATTATCCGATGCCAGAGATTTAGGCGAAAATATTGTTGTACAGGGTGGAACATTCTACAATGACGCTGTACTCCGAAGCTTTGAGAAAATCGCAGGTGTCCACGCAACCCGTCCGGATATTGCCGGCATCATGGGAGCTTTCGAGCTGCGCTCATCGCAAGAGAACGTCACGAAGAAGGCTACCAGACAAGTATGCTTTCCATCGACCAGATAAATGAGCTTACCTACACAACAAAGCTTGCGCGCTGCCAGGGGATGTACCAACCACTGCCTGCTGACGATCAACAAGTTCTCTGACAACCGTCAGTATATCACTGGAAACCGTTGTGAACGCGGACTTGGAAAAGAAAAGAATAAAGAAAATATTCCAAACCTATTTGAATATAAAAACAAGAGACTGTTTGACTACAAACCGCTTTCCGCAGAGGAAGCGACCCGCGGAACGGTTGGTATTCCACGTGTTCTGAACATGTACGAGAATTATCCATTCTGGGCTACGTTCTTCAAAAAGCTCGGCTTTTCCGTTGTACTGTCTCCGCAGTCTACGCGAAAGATTTACGAGCTCGGTATCGACAGTATCCCTAGCGAGTCTGAATGTTACCCTGCCAAACTTGCACATGGACACATTGCATGGCTCCTTCACCAGAACGTGGACTTTATCTTCTATCCGGCTATTCCATACGAAAGAAATGAATTTCCGGATGCAAACAACCACTACAACTGTCCGATTGTTACTTCTTATGCAGAGAATATTAAAAACAACGTGGATGAGATCACAAGTGGTCAGATGCGGTTCTTAAATCCGTTTATGGCTTTTTACCAACGAAGAAGTTCTCTCCCAGCAGCTGGTTGCCTGCTTCAAGAAAGAGTTCCATATTTCCGAATCCGAAGTCCGCGATGCGGTCTCCGAAGGTTGGAAAGAATTAGAAGTTACACGCCTTGAGATGCAGAAAAAAGGTGAAGAAGTATTAAAATATATGGAAGAAACCGGTCGTCGCGGTATTGTTCTGGCAGGACGCCCATATCATGTGGACCCTGAGATCAACCATGGTATTCCGGAACTGATCAACTCCTACGGTATCTGTGTACTGACAGAAGATTCTATCTCCCACCTTGGCAATCTCGAGCGTCCTCTCATTGTAATGGATCAGTGGATGTATCACAGCCGTCTTTACTCTGCAGCCAACTTTGTAAAGACAAGAGATGATTTGGATCTCATCCAGCTAAATTCCTTCGGATGCGGTCTCGATGCCGTAACAACCGACTGCGTCAATGACATTCTGACAGGTTCCGGCAAGATTTACACCTGCCTGAAAATCGATGAAGTAAACAACCTTGGAGCAGCGCGTATCCGTATCCGTTCTCTTCTGTCTGCAATTCGCGTAAAAGAGAAAAAACACGAGAAGCGTGAAATCCATCCGGCAAATTACGAGCGTGTTATTTTTACAGAGGAAATGCGTAAAAACAACTACTCCATCATTTGTCCGCAGATGTCACCAATTCATTTTGATCTGCTCCTTCCTGCATTCCGTGCTGCTGGATACAATCTGGTCATTCCGGATATTCCTGCAAGAGAATGTGTAGATGTAGGATTAAAATACGTAAACAATGACGCATGCTATCCATCCCTTATTGTCATTGGTCAGATCATGAGTGCTGTAATGTCAGGCAAATACGATATGACAAAGACAGCTATCCTGATTTCCCAGACTGGTGGTGGATGCCGTGCAACCAACTACATCGGCTTCATCCGCCGTGCGTTGATCAAAGCCGGTTATCCGGATGTTCCGGTTATCTCCATCAACATGGTCGGACTGGAGAAAAACCCTGGTTTCAAAATTACACCTAGTCTCATTCAGCATGGTCTGTATGCGCTGGAGTTCGGTGATATCTTCATGCGCTGTCTCTATCGCGTTCGTCCATATGAGGCCGTGCCGGGTTCTGCAAACGCATTGCATGAAAAATGGAAGAAACGTGTTATGGAATTTGTTGGAAACACCAAAATTCTTTCTCACCGCAAATTCAAGAAGATGTGCCGTGAGATCATCCGTGACTTTGACAATCTTCCGATGACCGACGAGAAGAAGCCTCGCGTCGGTGTTGTTGGTGAGATTCTTGTCAAATTTCTTCCTGCAGCCAACAATTATATTGTTGACCTGCTCGAATCCGAAGGTGCGGAAGCTGTCGTACCAGATTTGACAGACTTCCTGCTCTACTGCTGTTATAACCAGAACTTTAAGGCAGATTATTTAGGTGCCACACAGAAATCCAAACGCATCAACAATATGCTGATTCATTTCTTTGAGTGGATCCGTAAAGCTGCCAGGGATGAACTTGCAAAGAGTAAACATTTTGAGCCTACTGCTTACATTCAGGATCTCGCAAAGGATGCAGAACACATTGTATCCATCGGCAACCAGACTGGTGAAGGCTGGTTCCTGACCGGCGAGATGTTAGAGCTGATCCACCAGGGTGCTACAAACATCGTCTGCGCACAGCCATTTGCATGTCTGCCTAACCACATTGTAGGTAAGGGTGTGATCAAGGAAATTCGTCATGAATATCCGGGTGCTAATATTGTAGCGATTGATTATGATCCGGGTGCATCTGAGGTAAATCAGCTGAATCGAATTAAATTGATGCTCTCTACTGCACAGAAGAATCTCAAGAAAGAGATAAACAAATAAAGTGTACGTTAAAAGGACTGCCGGAAAACGGCAGTCCTTTTAACGTAAGTCTATACGCGCCTCATCTTTTTATTCTTTACGTAAGTAGTTCCATTTGAAGATTGCACTTCCAATAATGATCAGATATCCCACCAGACTCATCCAATCCGGAATCTGCCCGAAGAACACAAATCCCAGCAATGCAGCAAACAGCACCTGGGTATAATCAAATACTGAAATTTCCTTTGCCGGTGCTTTTGTATATGCCTTGGTTATAAAGATCTGCCCTCCGGCAGCACTGACTCCCGCCATCAGCAGACAAAGAAGCTGCACCGCTTTCATCGGCTGAAATTCTGAGATCAGAAACGGAACTGTACACAGGCAGGAAAATGTCGAAAACACCATGACGATAATCGGTCCACGTTCTCCCTTTTTTTGCCAAGTTTGCGCACAAATGTATAAGCAATGCCAGCTCCAAGACCGCCAGTTACTCCGATCATTGCATTGACAAACTGCATATTAAATGCCGGTTTTTACAACAAACACAGCACCGATAAATGCCACTGCAACACATGCCCATTCTACTTTGTTTGCTTTCTCCTTTAAGATAAAATAAGACATCAGTATTGCAAAAAATGGTGACAGCTTGTTTAAAATATTTGCATCGGCAATATTCATGTGATCAACGGCATAAAAGTTGCAGATTAATCCCACCGTGCCACAAAAGCTTCGCATAAGCAAATCCGGCCAGCTGCCTTTCTGTACATGAAATCCTTCTTTTGTACGTGCAAGCATAAATGCAGCCACAAGAACAGCCACTGCATTTCGAAAGAATGCTTTCTCCATGGTAGGCAAATCACCCGACAAACGTACAAAAAAAAAAAAGCTCATCGAGGCAAAGAAAAATCCTGCCAATATGATAAATAAAATTCCCTGTTGTTTCTCTTTCATTATTTCCACTTACTTTCTATCTACAATTCTTTACATATATTTTTTATTTCTAAGCATCAGCGTTCTTTTGCTTTCCGTGCGATTCTATGATACTGCGGCCGGATTGTAAGTTCCGGAATCACAGTTCCTTTGGGCTGTTCTAACAGAAAGCGCACTGCCTGTGCAATCTGCTCGCTTTCTAAATAGCATCCTGCTTCTTTTGCACAGGTGAAATCCGCATCCCGATACAAATCCGTATCTGTCATATCTGGATGTATTGTCGTTACCTTAATCCCGTACTTTCGCGCCTCTTCAAAAGGCTTGCGCCAAAGCTGGTCAGTCCTGCTTTTACTGCACCATATGCACAGCCATGCGGATTATTCTGTTTTGCTGTGATGGATGAAACATTGATGATATGTCCTCTGTTTTGTTTTAACGTGCGAAGCAGACGATTCGTCAGGATCATCGGCACTTCCAGGTTGGTGCGCACCAATGTCTGAATCTGTTTTACGTTCAATTCTTCATGCAGTCCATAATATCCAACACCGGCCGCATTGACTAAAATATGCAGTTGCGTACTCTTTGCGATCCCTTTTGCCATATCGCACATTCGCTGCGTTTCTAAAAGTTCACAGACCTTTGCATGGAACAAGGGTTGTGTTTCTATATAGGAAGCAACCTCTGCTTTTGAAAAATTACGGCCGAATCCATATACCTCATATCCAAGATTACACAATTCTTTTGCAATGGAAAATCCAATGCCGGAACTTGCTCCCGTTACAATTGCACTCTTTTTCTGTTGCATTATCTTTTTCACTCCCTGTCCAAAAAAATACGATTACGCGGAATACGCTTTTCCAGCTCTTCCACCAGATACTGTTCCATCCGTTCTAACAGAGACCTGGGATACTGATATATGCCGCCTTCATTGACAAACGGGAACTGCACAATCACGGAATCCGGCTCCACACGCCTTATTTTTTTTCATGTAATCCTGTGAAATGCGGAATGCACCAACACTCACATCCATCACATCCGAAAAGCGACAACCTTTTTTCAACAAATGCCTGATCAAATGCTTCCAACAGATTTCCATAATATTCTTTCCAATTTGGCAGATACAGCATCGGATCAAAACACAGCCGCACAGCAAATCCTCTTTTGACTCCTTCAGCAGCACAGGCAATACGTGCTTTTTTTGCCGACGGTGTCTTTTTTCTCACTGGCTGCAATAATTTCCTCTGGAGCTACAGTAAATGCGTAAATAACATTGGATGCTGGTTCACACTGCTCCCACATCTCCATACGCGCACTTTTTGTTCGAATCTCTATTTTCAAATTTCCATGCTTTTTTTGCAAAATCTGCCCATGCTGACGCATATCCTGTCAGGGAATCCATCGCCAGAAGATCCGCATCATAGGACACGCACAAATAGATTTCACTCTTTGCCAGCATCTCTTCAAGCTTTTCAAAATAATCTTCAAGATTGACAAATATGACCATATGCCCGGACGGATACATGCCTTTCAGATAACAATAACTGCAATCGAACATGCAGTTCATCATTGTCGAACAGTAATAGAAATGCTCATTTCCAAAATCCTGACAGGGTTTTCGCCCCCTCATAAATAAAATGATCTTCTTTCTTAGCAAGAATCAGATTCTGTGCCTGATGCTGCTGGACATATTGTTGTCCGCTCCGGCAAAACACATCTTTATAATGTCCAATGGAAATCACTTGTGCATTTGGAAAATGCGCCAGAATTTTTCTGCGTTCTGGGATGTGAAAGAATACGTTCCTCCACATATATATGGGAAAAAAAGCACTGTTATAACCATTTTGTGCGTAATTCATTGAGTATTCTGCTCCCTTCCCTTTTATCTTTACATAGTAGTTTTTCACTGTCGTAAAACGGCGCAAGCAATGTGTTTACATCTATACCGGCAAGCTTCCAGTATCGCATCAGCTGACGCACGGTAGCTTCCATTGTTTTTGAACAATGCAGATCTTCTGCCAACTGTCTTACACGATCTTCAAAAGCCGTCTCCTGCATAGCCAGCTTCCACTCTTCCTCCTGAATATTCGTCTGTAATTTTTCATCCAAATACGCGGCAATTTCTTCTCCTGCCTGATTCATAATGTTGCAGAAGCGTTTTTGAAATTCCTTCGGATCCTCAGCATGAATATCTCCATGATCTGTGACAACCTTTAGAAAAAAGCATCTGATGCGGTCCATAATAAAAAAGCTGCTCCTTGATAGAAAGCTGCCGCCTCCATGTCATAAATACAATCGTCAGCCAAATTCTCCAGCTTTTCCCTTTCTACCGTATGTAGGCAGGCTTCCGCAAACGGATGCTGGTATAACATGTCCGGATAAAATGTACGTGCCGTCAACTCTTCTACAATCTTGTTACACATAAATATACTTCCCACCGCACAATTCTTCACCGCACAACTTCCATAATTCACAATAATATCTTCCGCTTTTGGCGGATACAAAGCCGAAAGTTCTGCTATCGCTACTACCATATTGATTTTACCGACTCCGGTAATTACTACCCGGATATCCTTTTTTCATTGGAAAACATTTGAAAATGCGTTACTTTAGCATCCTTTTTCAGTTCGAAATATTGTATCAGATATTGCGCTTCTGCATAAAGCGCACAATAAATTGTGATCACCGTTGTTCCTCTTGTTTCTATCTTTTTCAGGTTTCATAACCTGTTCCATCTATCTCTTGAACGTCAGCCCATGCAAAATTTGCTTTCAGCAAATAGGCTGACGCTACATACCAAGTTTTTCATAGAAAACTTTGTACTATCTACAATATATTCTAATTTTTCTCGTTCTGCAAGGAGATATTTAAAAGGGTTCCAAGTAATTATTTCTGATTTTTTGAATATAAAAAGAGAGCGAGCCACCGCTTTCGCGATGGCTCGGATTTACACTAGGAGCAAAGTTTCCTTTGCGGAGATAATATTTATAGAAAACGGTTTTAACCGATTTTCCCGATTTTATACAGCTGCGAGAGCTTTGCCAAGCGCCTCACATGCAGCTAATGCATCAGCATCCGGTGCTTCCTGACAGATAACGCCTTCGCCACCGCTGATTGTTGCACCAGCACCACTCATGCGCTCTTCCCAATCACGCATCCACTGGCCATCGCCCCATCCGTAAGAGCCGAACAGACCAATTGTCTTTCCTGAACAGATGCCTTCTACATCTGCAACAAATGGCTCCATCTCAGCTTCTTCCAAGACTTCAGCGCCCATAGCAGGGCATCCTAAAGCAAATGCCTTGCACTCTTTTAAAGCATCTAATGTAGCATCGCCAACATATACAACAGAAACATCTGCACCTGCATCACTTGCACCCTTACCGACTGCCTCTGCCATTGCCTGCGTATTTCCTGACTGTGACCAATAAACCACACATACTTTACTCATTTTCTTTTCCTCCTAAACAGCTATTTCTTTTATACTTTCATCCCGGTAAATTTCAAAGATCAACCGGATTCCAATATCATTTGCCAACAGACGAATCAGTGTTTCTCTTGCTTCGTCATATCGTGTAAAAATGTGTTTCTTTGCTGGAACATCCGCATATACTTTCAATATCCGGAATACAGATAATTCTTACCGTTATTTTCCATAAAGCCGACCACATCTTCTACCGGATATCCAAGGAGCAGCCCCATCTCATGAGGGAACTGCTTTCCCTGGTTCATATGTGCCTGATATTTTTTGCGAAAACTATGTAATACGTTCTCCAAAAGAAAAATCCTCGTATCCAAGCTTTCTGAGCAACTGCTGTACTTCCGGCTTAAATATGTAAGCTTCCAGCTTGGCTTTACGATATAAGAGGAAGGCGGTTTTCTTTGTTGTCCGCATAACACAAAAAACAGGTAATTCCGGATCCCTGTACAAGATCCATAACCAGGTCTTCGTTTTCAGCTGCAACCATGAGCAGATTTGAAATCTTGATTCCTGTAATCAGTGGGGCACACTGCAATGCAAGCTGAAACTCAACGCTGTCCTGATTCATTGTTCCCATCATGCGAAAAATTTCCTACATAATCCATCTCCTTACATGTGAGTTAGTTATCTCTAACGTATATTAAATATAACTAATTCAGAACATTTTGTCAAGGCTGTTGTTTGAAAAGAATTCTCAATAAACAAGTTCAAAAAGTATAAAAAAGAAGACCCACATACTTTTTGTATGCAGATCTCCTTCGTATTATACACTGATTTTGTACATATTTTTCCGACTGATTGCACCGATATCTTCTAACGTATTGATCATACGATATACTGTGGCTGCACCGATTGACGGGTCCTTTTTGGATGCCCGGTAATAAATCTCTTTACAGCTTGAGCAGTCCTCTTCAAGAATGATATCCAAAAGCATCAGACGCTGCTTTGTAATTCGGCAGCCGTCCTCTTTCAGCCGCTCGATGATGATTTGTTTTTGTTCCTGCTGTTCTGCTGACATAACTGCCTCCTTTGAATCTTATTTTGTAGCGATTTTTACATTTTCCTCTAATGTTGTACTTTCCTTATAAGGACGAACAAGCATATAGATAAATCCGATAATGATAGCGATTGCTACGATTGTCCAGAATCCAAATGTTGCCGCACCTGTGAATAATCCACCGATCTGGAAGATACATAAAGATACAAGGTATGCAAGACCACACTGGTATCCGATTGCAAACCAGAACCATTTTGCGTTGTTCATCTCACGCTTGATTGCTCCCATTGCTGCGAAGCAAGGTGCACATAAGAGGTTAAATACTAAGTAAGAGTATGCTGCGATTGCAGTCATGTTTGCAGAAAGGTTTGTCCAGATTTCTTCTCCGGCCTCTCCGACTTCTCCATAGTGGAATAGGATACCAAATGTACCTACTACGTTCTCTTTTGCTACTAATCCGGTAACAGCTGCCACTGCAGACTTCCAGTCTCCCCATCCAAGTGGAATGAAAATCCATGAAATGCCTTTACCGATAGCTGCCAAGATACTATAATCGATTTCTTCATCAGAGAGCATACGGAAGGATCCGTCTACAACTCCGAAGTAAGTTGTGAACCATACTACGATGGTAGATAACAAAATGATTGTTCCGGCTTTCTTGATGAAAGACCATCCACGCTCCCACATGCTGCGAAGTACGCTGCCTACAGTTGGAAGATGGTAAGATGGAAGCTCCATAACGAATGGTGCTGGCTCTCCGGAGAACATCTTTGTTTTCTTTAAGATGATACCAGAGCAGATGATTGCTGCGATACCAACAAAATATGCAGACCATGAAACCCATCCTGCGTTATCAAAGAATGCACGTGCGATCAAAGCGATAATTGGAAGCTTTGCTCCACAAGGAATAAATGTGGTTGTCATAATTGTCATACGACGGTCACGTTCGTTTTCAATTGTACGGCTGGCCATAACACCAGGAACACCACATCCTGTACCAATCAGCATAGGAATGAATGATTTTCCTGATAAACCGAATTTACGGAAAATACGGTCCATGATAAAGGCAACACGCGCCATGTATCCACATCCCTCAAGGAATGCAAGAAAGATGAATAATACAAGCATCTGTGGTACGAAACCAAGTACAGCACCGACACCGGAGATAATACCATCAACGATCAATCCGCTCAGCCATGCAGCACATCCAATGTTGTCAAAGAATGACTGTGCACCAGGGATAATCCACTCACCAAATAAAGTATCATTTGTCCAGTCTGTTAAGAACGCTCCAACGGTTGTTACGGAAACATAGTAAACAACGAACATAATCAATGCAAAAATTGGTAATGCAGCAAAACGGTTTGTTACAATCTTATCGATCTTGTCAGAAGTTGTAAGCTTTTTCTTTTCCGGTTGCTTTCTTTACACATTTTCCAATGATAGAAGTGATGTATGTATATCTTTCGTTTGTGATAATACTCTCTGTATCATCATCCATCTTCTCTTCCAATGCATTGATTTCTGCTGATACATCCGGAACAGCTGAAAGCTGATCCGAAATTTTTGAATCACGCTCGATCAATTTGATTGCGAAGAATCTCTTCTGTTCTTCTGCAACTGTGCTTCCAAAGCTTATCCTCTACTGTACTGATACAGTTCTCTACATCAACCGAAAATGCATGTACACGATTAACTGCTTTCTTCTGCTGTGCTGCAGCTACTGCTTTCTCAGCAGCCTTTGTTACGCCAGTTCCTTTCAAAGCAGAGATTTCAACTACTTCGCATCCTAAAGCATCACCTAATGCTTTGATATTGATCTGGTCACCGTTCTTTGTAACAAGATCCATCATGTTGACGGCCATAATAACAGGGATACCAAGCTCAATAATCTGTGTTGTAAGATAAAGGTTACGCTCAATGTTCGTTCCATCAATGATATTGATGATTGCGTCCGGACGCTCACCGATCAGGTAATTTCTGGCTACCACTTCCTCCAATGTGTATGGAGATAAGGAATAGATACCAGGTAAATCCATGATTACAACATCCTTGTGTCCCTTTAATTTTCCTTCTTTTTTTCTCGACTGTTACGCCTGGCCAGTTACCAACATACTGGTTTGCACCGGTCAACGCATTAAACAACGTTGTCTTACCGCAGTTTGGGTTACCTGCGAGTGCAATTTTAATTGCCATATGATTTCTCCTTCTATTTGCTATCTTCTTACTGTACTTCGATCATTTGTGAATCTGCTTTTCTTAACGAAAGCTCATAGCCTCTTACGGTTACTTCGACCGGATCGCCAAGAGGTGCGACTTTACGAACGTAAACTTCTACACCCTTTGTAATGCCCATGTCCATGATTCTTCTCTTGACAGCGCCTTCGCCCGTAATCTTCGTTACGGTGACTGTCTGACCGATTTTAGCATCTTTTAAAGTCATGTTTTTACTCCTCTTTTCTTATTAGTATTATATGAAAATGTGATTTGCCAGTTCGCGACCAATGGCTACGCGGGCACCTTTCACATTTACAATCATATTTCCGGCTGCTTCTGAAACAACAGTCACGAGTCCACCAGCTACAAAGCCCAGTTCCTCTAAATGTCTGCGAACTTCATCTTTTCCACCGATTCGTTGAATTGTTACTTCTTTGCCTTTCGGCGACATTGTAAGTGGCATCATACTCTCCTTCTTTCTTGATAAAGTTTTTCACTTCTCACGTTTGTTAGTATAAGCTAACGATTATTAGATGTCAATGTCTTTTTTTCGTTTTTTCCAATTTTTGTTAGTTTTTTCTTATTCTTATTAAACATCACTTATCATTATCATTTGTCGCTAACATCTCTTTTTTTACAACTGATTTTTCTTATAAAACACTGATTTTTCTTATATAAAACTCATTCGCATTTCTTTAAGAACAAAGCCTGATTTTATTGCACAAACATCCATAAATTGCTATATTATAAAAAGATACATATATTCCATTTTGTACGTAAGCGTTTCTTAGTTGAAACGCTTTTCATTTATTTATTATAAGGGGGATATTTTATATGAGTAATCAATTTCAAAAGACAGCAAACCGTGTCACATCGGTAAGTATCATTGGCAATCTTTTGCTCTCTGCATTCAAGTTGATTGCAGGACTGCTTGCCAATTCCGGCGCCATGATCAGTGATGCCGTACATTCCGCATCAGATGTCTTCAGCAGTATCGTTGTCATCATTGGTATCCATGTTTCATCCAAAGAATCCGACAAAGAACATCCATATGGTCATGAGCGACTGGAATGTGTTGCAGCGATCATCCTTGCTGTCATCCTTTTCATCACAGGTATTTCCATAGGTATATCCGCAGTCAAAACAATTGCAAGCGGACATTATGCCGATCTGGCCGTCCCTGGTATCCTTGCTCTCGTGGCAGCTGTAATCTCCATCGCTACAAAAGAAGCGATGTTCTGGTACACCAAAGTTAACGCGACCCGTATAGATTCCGCTGCACTTATGGCTGATGCATGGCACCATCGTTCCGATGCACTCTCCTCTGTCGGCGCTTTAGTCGGTCGGTATTGCCGGTGCACGTCTCGGATTTCCGATCTGCGATTCGATTGCCAGCCTTGTCATCTGTGTCTTTATCGTCAAAGCATCCTATGATATTTTCCATGACGCGGTTGATAAAATGGTCGACCATTCCTGTGACGAAAGTGATGAGCAGCTTTTAAGAGACTGTATCTGTGAAGAAGAAGGTGTTCTTCGTATCGACGATCTGCGCACACGTGAGTTTGGCAACAAAATCTATGTCGATGTAGAAATCGCCGCAGATGGTGATCGTCCGTTAAAAGAAACACATGCCATTGCCGAACGTGTCCATAATCATATTGAAAAAAAATTTCCAAAAGTAAAGCATGTTATGGTGCATGTTAATCCTTTTGAATAATCCGAATTTCATCCGAATTTTACCTCCGAATTTTATTTTGAAATATATCTTTTCATATTTATTAGTTCATGTTATACTATTGATAAGTGTGAGTAAAATTTTTCTATGCATGGAGGTAATCATATAATGTACGATGTGATAATCATTGGAGCAGGTCCTGGGTATTTTTTCTGCCTATGAGCTGATGCAAAAAAATAAAGATTTAAAAATTGCAGTATTTGACGCAGGTCATTCTCTCGAAAAGCGTCATTGTCCAATTGATGGGGATAAAGTAAAAACTGTATCAAATGTAAAACATGTGCGATCATGAATGGTTTTGGCGGTGCAGGTGCTTTTTCTGACGGAAAATACAATATCACCAACGATTTTGGTGGTACTCTTTATGAATATATCGGACGCAAGCAGGCGATTGATCTCATGGAGTATGTTGACAAGATCAATATGTCTCACGGTGGCGAGGGGACTAAAATGTACTCTACCGCAGGAACCAACTTAAAAAAGCTGTGTCTGCAGAATAAATTAAAACTGTTAGATGCCTCTGTTCGTCATCTCGGAACAGACATCAATTATATTGTTTTGGAGAATCTCTACAATGAAATGAAGGATCATATGGATTTCTTCTTTGATACTCCAATTGAAAAAATTGAAATATTAGATAATGGCGATTACCGCGTCGACACAAAAGACAACAGCTACGACTGTAAGAAATGTGTCATCTCCGTCGGACGAAGTGGAAGTAAATGGATGGAAACTGTCTGCAATGATTTAAATATTCCGACCAAATCCAACCGTGTGGATATTGGTGTACGTGTCGAATTGCCTGCAGTCATCTTCTCTCATTTGACAGATGAGTTGTATGAAAGCAAAATTGTTTACCGCACAGAGAAATTCGAAGATAATGTCCGAACTTTCTGCATGAATCCATATGGTATCGTCGTTAATGAAAATACAAATGGTATTGTAACTGTTAACGGACATAGTTATGAAAGTGCGGATCTGCGCACAGAGAACACCAACTTTGCGCTTCTTGTCGCAAAGCACTTCTCTGAGCCATTCAAGGACAGTAACGGTTACGGCGAAAGCATTGCAAGACTTTCCAATATGTTAGGTGGCGGAGTCATTGTACAGCGTTTTGGAGATCTTGTACGCGGACGTCGAAGCAACACTAAGCGAATTGAAGAAGGCCTTGTCACCCCCTACCCTCGCAGCTACACCAGGTGATTTAAGCCTTGTTCTTCCAAAACGTATTCTCGACGGAATTATCGAAATGATCTACGCTTTAGACAAGATTGCACCGGGAACAGCAAATGACGATACTCTCCTGTACGGCGTTGAAGTAAAATTCTACAATATGGAAGTAGAAATCGACGAACATTTACAGAGTAAGTATCCGGGTCTTTATATCATCGGCGACGGAAGTGGCGTTACACATTCTCTGTCCCACGCGTCAGCATCCGGTGTATATGTAGCAAGACATATCGCAGAAACAATTTAAATTACACGAAAAGGGAGCCATTTCGGCTCCTTTTCTTTACTTCAAATTGCTTTTTAGTGTAATCGTGCTCTTTCCATTACCGCCACCCGGCTGATACGGTCCAAAGCATACAACGACGTTTCCATCTTTATTCAGGTAGAATTGGAAATCTTTCATCTTGGTATCTTTCAAGATTTCATCCTGTCCGAGTTCTCCAAGTTCGCCATTCTTTTTTCATATTTTGCAAGAATCTTTTTTCGAATTTTTGTATTGCTTCCAGATACAACATCTGAAATACCTAGCTTCTTTCCTGTTTTCAAATCAAACGTCATACCATCCGTCCAGATATTGGATACGCCACCTGCGAACCAGTAATGGTCATAGGAAAAAGAGATGTATCCCTTTTGATTGTATCTTACCTTACACGTAGAAGTCAGTTCATATACTACCTTCCGATTCGCAGCATCATCTTTGCTGTCGATTTTAACATAATCCCAGAGATTGTCTTTCTCTTTCTGCGACGCTGTGTATCCCGCTTTCAATGCCTTATTGATCTTTTTCACAGCCTTTGAAGTTCCAATCAGTGTTGGCATCGTATACGTGTACTTGCCTTTGATTTTTCCTGATTTATAACTTTCCGAATAGTCAATCGTCAAATATGATATATTGTTTTGATTATTCCCAGTATAAACTTTCGGCGAAGCCTGCACTTTGCCGGCTGACAATCCTGTAATTGCCAATACGCCCACCAGATATAATGCAAGCACTCTCATCTTCCTTTTTCATAATTTTCCTCTTTTCATAGAAAACCTGATACTATTATTTCTGCTCGCGACTTTCGTTACGATACTGAATTGGCGTCATATCAAAACTCTTTTTGAATGTACGGTTAAAATGCTCTACATTCTGATAGCCCACTGTATATGCAATATTCTCTACTGTCATATTTCCGTTTTTCAGAAGGGTCTTCGCACGTTTCATACGAATATGTGCCACGTGCTCTCCAAAGGTCTTACCGGACTTATCCTTGATATACTTGGAAATATACGGCTCAGATAAATGGAACTGTTCTGCAACGCTCTCCAATGTAACAGTCTGATAGTTGTTCTGAATATAATTCAGCATAGCAGTCAGACGTTCATCCTGTCCTTCTTCATTCTGCTGGATCTGTGGCAATTTGTTCACTGCACAACCAGCGCACTGATAGATGCCTTGATGATATCTTCATCCATACCAACACCCCAGTAATTCTTACCATCACAGGTAATTCCCACATATGCGATGGCTTTTGAAGAAGAACCATGAGAAAGTGCATGTTCCTCATAAGTGGACAACTCATAGCTGATGTCAAAGAACTGCTTTAATGTATTGCTGACGGCATCCAGACGTCCATTACCATTGGCATCTACAACCGTTGTCTTTCCTCCAAAATTAATGCTTGCCTCAGCCATAATTCCATCATTCTGTTTAAAATGACATTCGCCAACGGTAAAGTAAGGCATACGGTTCACATAATTTTCCTCAAAAATCTCATATACCCACTGTGGAGAAAGTTCCTTATGCTCCTCATCAGAAACCTGCTTTACGGCATATCCAACTTCCTCTCGCATTGCAACAGGCATAGAAATAGAAAAGTTCTGTTTCAGTATGTAACTGATTCCACCCTTACCGGACTGGCTGTTGATACGGATAACATCGGAATCGTACGTTCTGCCAACATCCACCGGATCGATTGGAAGATATGGAACTGTCCATGTGTTAAGCTTCTTCTCTTCTCTCCATGCCATGCCTTTTTGCAATGGCATCCTGATGCGACCGGAAAATGCAGAGAATACAAGATCTCCGGCATACGGTGCACGATCATTTACCTGCATTCTTGTCAGACGCTCATACTTTTCACGAATCTCTGGCATATTAGCAAAGTCAAGCTTCGGATCGATACCATAGGAGAACATATTCATGGCAAGTGTAATAATATCTACATTACCGGTACGCTCACCATTTCCGAACAATGTACCCTCGATACGGTCAGCACCTGCTAAAAGTCCCAACTCAGCATCGCTGACACCACAGCCTCTGTCGTTGTGCGGATGAAGGCTTAATACAACATTGTCACGATATTTCAAATTTTTACTTACATATTCAATCTGGCTTGCAAATACATGTGGCATAGCTGTCTCAACCGTTGCAGGAATATTGATGATTGCCTTCTGCTTCTCACTTGGCTGCCATACATCAAGAACCGCATTGCAAACCTCAACAGCATATTCTACTTCTGTACCATGAAAACTCTCCGGGCTATACTCAAAAGAAAAATCTCCATCTGTCTCAGATGCCAGTTTCTTTAATAATTCTGCTCCATCTACGGCAAGCTTCTTGATCTGTTCCTTATCTTTCTTAAACACCTGTTCTCTCTGAGCCACAGACGTAGAGTTGTACAGATGAATTACTGCATGTGGTGCTCCCTTGACTGCCTCTAAAGTCTTCTTGATAATATGCTCTCTTGCCTGTGTCAGTACCTGTACTGTCACATCCTCAGGAATCATATCACGCTCAATCAATGTACGCATAAAAATGAACTCTGTCTCAGATGCTGCCGGAAATCCCACCTCGATCTCCTTAAAGCCAATATCCACAAGCATCTGGAAGAACTCCAGCTTCTCATCCAGGCTCATGGGCTCAATCAGAGCCTGATTGCCATCTCTTAAATCTACAGAACACCAGATAGGTGCTTTATCTACATAATCTTTCTTGACCCAGTCATACTCACATACTGGTGGAAGGAAATACTGTCTCTCATACTTGTCAAAATTCTTCATAATGTTCCTCTTTTCTAAAATTAAAATATATCAACAACTATGATAGAATTTTATCACAGTTGTTGATATATTCAATGATTAAATTTAAACAATTTAGTTGATTTTTTTAACATTAAATATTTACATAATCAGTCTCTGTCACTCTAGCGTCTTCTTTCTATGTGATTTTGCTCATAATACTGTTTCTTTTCCTGATACATTGCCTCATCCGCACGGTCAAGATATGTATCCATATCCTCTGGTTCTCTCCAGGATGCCACAATTTTACCGATGCTGATTTCTAATTTTTCTTTCATTGGAGAGTCGTGACAAAGTTCTTCCAATTTCATTCGGATCAATTTTTCATCCACACCACTGCCTTCCACAGTCAGAAATACAAATTCATCTCCGCCATATCGGAATGCAATACTTTGTTCACTCTCTAATGCTGCCAAAGCTCTGCCTGTTGTCTGAATCGCCCAATCACCAGCCTGTTGTCCATAAGTGTCATTAATATATTTTAACCGATTAATATCACAGAAAATAAATATGGTATTCCGCTTTTTCGAACAGTTACTATGATAAAACTCCTGTCCAAGATCTTCCATTCCGAAACGGTTATAAATTCCCGTCAATTGGTCAATCCGATACATTTTCTGCAACTTTTGATTCACAATAGCATACTGCTGTCTTTGAATATAGTTTTCCATTGCATAGCAGGTTGTCCGGAAAAAAAGCCTCTAGCAAACCATTTTCAAATATCTTATCCATACCAACAACCTTACAGTAACCCATCTGATGTTGCTGATAATGAAGTGGCATAAATACCCGAATCTGGCTACTGTCCTGCCCTTCTTTCTTCCGATCAAGTACAAGATGCTGACAGCTTCGATAACTGTGTTCCTTGTGAGAAAGTAAATCTCCCGAAAGTAAAATCTGAACCATTTGTGCCCCATTTTTTTCGAGAAAATCAGCCACCTTGTCCAAAAGCTGATCTAAAGAAACCTGACCGACAATTGATTCTTCCATAGAATCAAATTGCGCACAAATCTGTCGTTCCTGAAACATTTTCATGAACATCTTTTTACGAAAAGCAGCATTATCTTCCGCCTCATGAACATTTTGGCATCCACATGTTCGCCCAATAATAATTTTGTACGGACTATACCTGTGAATAGGATTTGCATATTTTTTTTCCACCATCTCATGTAACAGCTTCACTCCGTCAAAAGCGACTTCTTCCCTTGGTCTCCGAATAGAAGTAATCGTTGGTGAAAAGAGTTCTCCATCATAATAATGATCAAATCCGGTTACTGCAATCTTATTCTGTAAAGGTGTATCCGACAAACCATCAATAATTCCCGCTGCCATTACATCATTTGCACAAACGACCGCCTGTGGAATTTCTTTCTGCTGTTCATAAGCAAGTAACAGATCTGTGGCATACTCCATTCCGTCACTATACTCATAAATCCCATCACGTATCCACTGTGGCATCATGACAAGTCCATGTTTTTCTATATAATCCACGGTCGCATTTTTTTCGTAAATCTGCCTCACAGGTATCCGTATAACCACCCAAAAAACCAAAGGTACGAATTCCATGTACTGAAAAAAGATGGTCTACCATATCCTGCATACCATTCCACTGATTCATTGCGGCACTAGACATATATGGGATCAATTCTTCCAAAGTCACACAAGGCCTTCCACTGTCCAGAATCCATTCGATCATTTTATTTTTAATGTCGCCTTCTTTGACTGTAGTGCTCGGAAATATAATGCCATCATACTCTTTTAAATTTGCAAGCTTAAAAATGAAAATTCTGACTTATCGACACTGTTTCCCGAACCAAGCTTCGCATAACAAGTATATATGTCAATTTCATCTCCAAATTTATTCTGCGCATTAACCAGTCCACCATATAAATAGCGCAGATATTCTTTGTTCCATCCTGTCACAAAACCGCTATCTTCATATGTAAATTCCCTGCCTTCGAACATCCCTTTAAAGACCTTCATCCTTTTCTTTTATCATACCATAATTTTTACCGTCTTACACTTATTTTTTCTGATTTTTCTGCGTCTGCGACGTCTTCTCGGCTTCTGTCCGTTCTCTGCACGATACGCCTGAATTGTCTCCCAGATCTTCGTGTAATCACGCTCGAAAAGTTCCTCTGAAAGCTGTAATGCCAGACACTCTTTCGGAACCATTTCTACAATCTTATCTTCCACAAAGCGCTTACTTTTGGCTTTGTAGGCAGGCATCTCATTCAGTGCCTGAATATGGGCCAGTTCCGGTCTCCACAAAATTTCGATTTTGTTCGTCCACTGCATGCCAGTATTTAATTCTGGCTCACGCATCCTGTAAAAATCAATGCCCGTCTCCGTCTGTTCCACGGTTATGATTCCCCAGTGCTCCGGGACATGCTCTGCAATATTGGCTCCATGTTTTGTACCCACAACAACATAATTGTAATCATAATAGAGATCATAATCCTGAATTTGCCGCTCCAGCCGCACATAGGAATCTGCATCGCTTTTGATTTCGATTCCGTACAAAGCATCCGGAACAACCATCACAATATCCGCACGTGACTGTCCCATTACCTGTTCTTCCAAAAATCTTACTTTTCCATATGTCTCTTCCAGGAATTCAAAAAGAGGTTCCCGGATATCTTTATCGTATAACATTATTTCTGCAGTTTTGCATCTGCCTTTGCCTGAAATTTATCATTAAAAAACTACAAAGCGCTCATGCTCTCCCTCTCCGATCAGTCCGGCTTCATCAAAAGCTTTCACTGTAAATGTAAGGGCGCGTCCGTCTACTTTTACAAGTTCTGTCTCACATGTAATTTTCATTCCTACCGGAGATGCCGCTACATGTTTTACATTCATAAGAGTTCCTACGGTTCCGCTTCCTTCTTCCAGATAAGGCTGTACACTCTCCCAGGCAGTCTTTTCCATCAGGGCGATCATGGCAGGTGTCGCAAACACATCCAATGCACCGCTTCCCATTGTCTTAGCTGTATTTTTTCAGAAACAACCACTTCCTGTGTACCTTTAATGCCTTCTTTTAACATATCGTAATACTCCTTTTTTCTAAAATTTACCGCATACTATGGTACCATTTTTTTCGGCATGATGTCCACAGTTTATAAACTTTTAAGAAATACAGAAATGCCCTGTTTTTCGGCATTTCCAGTGTTTTTGTTAGCACTCATCTAAAAAGAGTGCTGATTTTCTATTGACTTTTCCAAATGGCAGATATATCATTTTTTGTATCGAATACTTACGAATTAAAACAAAGGAGATGCATATACAATGACAAATAAACATGGTACTTTATCAATTGATAGCGATAATCTGTTTCCTATCATAAAAAAATGGTTATATTCCGATCACGATATCTTCTATCGTGAATTAATTTCCAACGGCTGTGATGCCATTACCAAATTAAAGAAGCTGGATATGATCGGTGAATATACTCTCCCTGCCGATTACAAAGCCAAGATTCAGGTAATCGTAAATCCGGAAGAAAAGACTCTGAAATTCATTGATACAGGTCTTGGCATGACGGCAGACGAAGTCGAGGAATATATCAATCAGGTTGCTTTTTCCGGCGCAACTGATTTCGTAGAGAAATACAAAGACAAATCTGATGCAGATCAGATCATCGGTCATTTCGGTTTAGGTTTCTATTCTGCATTTATGGTAGCTGACGCAGTACACATCGATACACTTTCCTATAAAGAAGGTGCGACAGCGGTTCACTGGGCAAGTGACGGTGGCACGGAATTCGATATGTCCGACGGAACAAAAGAAGGTGTAGGTACCGAAATTACTTTGTTCTTAAACGAAGACTGTCTGGAATTTGCCAACGAATACCGTGCGCGTGAAGTAATTGAGAAATACTGCTCTTTCATGCCAACTGAAATTTATCTGAGCAAAGCCAACGCTCCGGAAGAATATGAGACAATTGACAAAGAAGACAAACTGGATACTGATACCGTTGTGGAAGAAATCCACGAGGAAGCAAAAACAGAGGAAAAGGAAAACGAGAATGGCGAAAAGGAAGTTGTAGAAGTTTCCCCTGCCAAAGATAAATTAAAATTGTAAAGCGTCCGGTACCATTGAATGATACACAGCCTCTTTGGACCAAGAGCCCGAGTGAATGTACAGACGAGGATTACAAGGCATTTTACCGCAAAGTATTCTTAGACTACAAAGAGCCTCTGTTCTGGATCCACCTGAACATGGACTATCCGTTCAACTTAAAAGGAATTTTATACTTCCCGAAGATCAATACAGAATACGATTCTATTGAGGGAACCATCAAGCTGTATAATAATCAGGTATTTATCGCAGATAACATTAAGGAAGTTATTCCGGAATTTCTAATGTTATTAAAAGGTGTGATCGACTGCCCGGATCTTCCACTGAACGTATCCCGTTCCGCTTTGCAGAACGATGGATTTGTAAAGAAATTTCCGAATATATCACCAAGAAAGTTGCAGACAAACTGATCGGTATGTGCAAGACCGAAAAAAGAAGCCTACGAAAAATATTGGGATGACATCAGTCCATTTATCAAATACGGCTGCTTAAAAGATACAAAATTCTGCGATAAGATGAATGATTACATTCTCTTCAAGGATATCAATGATAAGTATCAGACTCTGCCGGAACTCCTCGTTCCAGTGGAAGACGAAAAGAAAAAAAAAACTGATGATTCCAAGGCTGATGATGCTGCAACAGAAGAAAGCAAGACCGACGATGCTGCAGAAGAAAAGGAGCCGGAACGCAGCACAATTTACTATGTAACAGATAAGGTACAGCAGGGTCAGTATATCAAGATGTTCAAAGAACAGAATATGAATGCTGTAATCTTAGACCATAACATCGATACTTCATTCATCACACAGCTTGAGCAGAGAAACGAACATTATCAGTTCAAACGTATCGATGCAGATGTCACAGATGCGTTAAAGAGTGATGATACTGCAGATCTCACCGAAGAGACTACTACACTCTCCGATCTGTTCAAAAAAGACTTTGAATAACGATAAGCTTACTGTAAAAGTAGAATCTTTAAAAGATGCAGATGTTGCTTCCATCCTTACCCTTTCCGAGCAGGGAAGACGTATGCAGGATATGATGAAGATGTATGCTGCCGGTGGCATGGGCGGTATGGATCCAAACATGTTTGCAGCAGACCAGACACTTACCCTGAATGCAAACAATGCACTGGTAAAATATCTGTTCGAGAACAAAGACGGCGAGCACGCTTCTATGTTTGCAGAGCAGCTGTATGATCTGGCTATGCTTTCCAACCAGCCATTGTCTGCGGATGCAATGAGTAAGTTTGTAAAGAGAAGTAATGAAATTATGTTGTTACTCACAAAATAAAATGTGTCACAAAAAAAATGGACTATGCACTTTAATTGGTGCGTAGTCCATTTTTTGTTTTATGTAATTTCATAATGTAGTTCACAATGATCGCCACAATACTTCCGATTGCAATTCCGGCAAACACATCCGTCGGAAAATGCACGAAGTTATACAGGCGTGAAAATGCGATCAGCGTTGCAACTGCAATTGCTGCTGCCCCCGCCTTTTTTGTGATAGAACCATATGGTTACTGCTGCCGTGAAACTATTCATGGAATGCCCGGACGGGAATGAATAATCACTCGGATTCTTGACAAGCAGTGTTACGGTCGAATCGATCCAGCAGGGACGCTGTCTGCAAACGAGGTTCTTTAAGATTCCGTTTCCGATCACCAGTACGACAAGCATGGAAATGATCATCTGTACACCACATCTTCGCGTCTCTTTTTTTTATCAGGCAAATGACCGATATGATAATCCACAGGATTCCTGCATTTCCCAAAGCGGATAATCCTACCATGATCGGGTCAAGAACCGGATTATGAATCTGCTGCATAGCGTAAAGCCAGTCAAACTCCCAATTCATCTATCAGTGTCCTTTCGTTTTACTATTCCAGGGTACCATTTATTCAAAGTATCTATCGTAGGTTTCAAAGAAACTGTCTGTTGTAAAGGACTGCATATCATCTAATTTGACCTCATCCCACAAGCTGTCATTTAACTGGAACGATGCGGAATCTACAAATTTCTGATATGCATCTTCGAACTGTTCTTTCTCCCCGCTTTGTCCGAATCGTATCTTTGTTCTTTTCGGTTAGTTCTTTTTCCATCTTGTTCAGACACTTAATAAAATAATAGCCTCCATCTACCTTTATCATATCAGAGCATTCATCATTATTAAGATTGAACGCAATATCTTCCACTGCTTTTGGATATTCCCCTCTTGCCACGGTCCGGTCAACCTCACCGGAACGGTTGTAGTCCTGTGCCACAGTGGCGAATTCCGTTCCTTTCTTTAATAAGTCCTGCACTGTGCGCGCTGACTCCTCATCTGTCACAAAAATCTGCTGCACATGAATTACTCTGGCTTCGTCATCGCTCACTTCCTCGTCCACACCTTCCGTCAGTGTCTTATAGAGTTTTTCTGCAAGCGCATAATGTTCATATGCCGTAACAATATCTTTCTCTTTGACATCCATGTAAGACTTTTTCTTCATTGGAAAGCGAATCATAATAAGATTCTGCCGCAGATTTTACCAGCTTTTCTTCTTCATCGGTCAGACTCATCTTCTTCTGCTGCGCAATCATATCCATACAGTAGATTCTTGCCAGTTCCTGTAATGTCACATCCTTGACATAATCCTCCAAAGAATCACTGCCGAAATCATATGGTTCTAAATCCATGCCATAAGCACGTCCGTACAGATTCCGGTAATTGCACATATACAGCTTGGCATATTTTAATTCGCATTTGTTATTATTTATCTGAAATACTGTTTTATGGCTGTGCAACTGTATGGTTTCCAATCGAATCTGTGTGTTTCCTACTGTACATCCCCCCCAGATTGGATGACAGCAATCCCACAATTGCCAGTACACAAATCGCCTTACTTTTCTTCATATGCCTTCATCTATCCTTCTACGATCAGGAATCTTCCACTCGGAAGTGCAAATACTTCACTAGCCTCAAGGATTTCGTCATCGCTCATTCCTGCGATATCCATTCCTGCCTCATCAAAATAATCTTTAACATCTTTGAGGTTGTCGCATACGACTGCCATACAATCCTCTAAAAAGTTCTCTGCCTCTTCCAATGTATCTGCTACATTCTCTGGAAAAAAGCTGCTGCTGATTCTCTAAAAAATAATTTAATACCTCATCATCATATTCATACATAACATCGCCCTCCTGTTTTGATATTTCTTTTATTTTTCAGAACTTGCGAATCGTTCCCTTGTATTCTCATATTATACCTGACAACGGTTTCTCCTACAACCGTAATTTCATGACTAAAAGGGAAAGGTACCATTTCACTCTATCGGTATTCCCAGATGCTGACTCCGAGCTTTTGCAGTTCCTGGTACAAACGCGCCACCGGAAGTCCTACCACATTGTTATAATCGCCACGTATCTCCTTAATATGGATAGCAAAACGCCCCTGTATTCCATAGCTTCCCGCTTTATCCATCGGATCACCGCTTTGAATATAACGGTCAATCTCCTCTTCTTTTAATGGATACATACAGACATCCGTCTTTTCAAAAAAAAGCAGTGTTCTCCGGTTCGACCTTCTTTATCAATGAACACAAATGTCACACCCGTATAGACACTATGCGTTTTTCCGGATAACATCGTAAGCATCCGCCTGGCATCTTCCTCATCTTTTGGTCTTCCAAGAATCTGATTCTCATAGGCAACTACTGTATCCGCTCCGATCACAAGAATATCCTGTGGGGTTGCAAGATCGGCATGCTGTTCATTATAAATAAGTACTCCGTAAGCTACTTCCTCTGCTTTTTGCCGGGACAATTCCATAACGACCGCCGACGGATCCGTCTCTGTGATTACTTCCTCTCCCTTTGCCGGACAGATTACAAACTCTGCCCCGATCTGTTCTAACAATTCTTTTTCGCCGCGGCGATGCCGACGCCAAAATCATCTGACTCATATACGTACTACCTCCTGTAAGTGGAAAGAATAGAGTAAACATTCCTCCGCTTCTTTATGCACCGTTTCATTGGAAAAAACACGGCTTAATGCATCCGCGTACAGGCGCAACTGTGTCTCATAACGCATGACAAGTTCTTCGCCCTTTTTTGATGCGGTCTGTTTTATAGTCCAGCAAAATGATATTGTCTTCTTCCATCCAGAACACATCAATGATTCCCTGTACGAGCACATCCTCATGTTGCATAACGAACGGTTTTTCCCGATACAGTTCCCCTTTGCACGCTGCTTTTGCCATACGCATGGCAACCGGGCTTTTTACAAAGCCTTCAATCGTTGCAGGAACAATCAGGTTATAATATTCTTCCATCAGCTCACCGGATGCTTTCATCCGATCCAGCTGTTCTGCCACAAACTGCTGCACTGCTTTTGCATCCGTTTGATCGATTTTGGCCAAAGCCATAAAATCCAGACACTCCATCACACGATGCACTGCCGTTCCACGAAGTGCACCCGGATTCACCAGCGATACGGTAGTCTCTTTTTCGTCCCCTTCTCTGGCAAAATCCGGCACATAAGATTCATGTTCTTCCAGCAGGAATTCCGGCACCTGCGCTTCACCCTCCGTCTGATCGTACTGTAATACCATGGAAGCATGCTTTAATTCCGAAACCGAATATTTGCTTTTGCGTCCCGCCTGGCTTTTATAAGGGTATTCGTAGGAAAACAGTTTCTCATACTTTTGCACATCCTCAAGATTAGCATTCTGTATATGCGCCATAAGCTCCTGATAATCCATCTGCTTTTCTGCAACTTCTTTTACGGTCTCCCAGACAATCTCCCTTGGATCCGTCCATGTAATCGTGTACTTATCCGGATAAGACAGCATTGCCGGCAGTACCCAGTCCAGATAACTGGCAGCGCCCACACGCTCACGATAACCAATCGGTTTCTTCGGAATTGTGTTTCCGGTGTATTTTCCTATCGTCTTTTCCCCGTCCTTAATTACACCTGTGAGGATCAGTTTCTCCTTTGCACGGGTCAGTGCAACATACAGAACACGAAGTTCCTCTCCGAGATTTTCCCTGCGCAGATTGTCTGCGATTGCCGAACGGAAGAGGCAGTTTTTTCTTTACCTTGGGCTTACCGGAAATCTCACAGATTCCCATACCGAGATCCGGATGCACTACCAGTTTGTCATTGGTATCCATCTGATTAAAATGTTTTGCCATGCCCGATACAAACACAACCGGAAATTCCAGACCTTTACTTTTATGGATTGTCATAATGCGAACAACATCCGCATTCTCTCCGGTCGTATCCGCCTCACCATAATCGATCTCGTATTTCTGCAACTGATCGATATACCGCACAAAATGAAACAGTCCGCGATAACTTGTCTTTTCATAGTCCACCGCCTTTTCAATCAGCATCTGCAGATTGGCCCCCTGCGGTCTCCGGCAGGCATCGCCTGTGCATAATTGCCGTATCCGGTCACCGCCAGGATCTTTTGTATCAGTTCATGAATCGGCAAATCCGTTCCTGACGCAGGCTGGAATAATTCTCATAGAATTCTGCCAATGGACCTTCCGTGGCTTCCTGCATCTGTTTTAATGCGGCTGCTGCAAACGAAACCGTCGGATCACTGACACGGATCTGGGCCAGTTCTTCCTCATCCAGTCCCACAATTGGAGATTTCAGTACAGCTGCCATCGGAATATCCTGATACGGATTATCCAGGATTCTTAAGTAACTTAATATCGTCTGCACTTCGAGTGCAGAAAAATAGCCGGTAGAAGATTCTACATGTGCCGGGATGTCATGCTCCCTAACACAGACACAAAATCCGTTCCCCAGTTCTTCAGACTACGAAACAGAATCACGATGTCTCCATATCGTATTGGTCGAAGCTGTCCACTCGCTTTGTCCACGACTTTCTGGTGCTTCATCAGCCATTGATTTTCGTAGCTACCATGTGCGCTTCCATCTGCTTTTTGTCCAGATTCTCCTGCTCCTTAAGCATGTCATCCGCCTCATCAAGAAGCAGAAGTTCCGCCTGCATATCGGCATTGGCCGGATAGGACGCTCCGCAGTAAAGTGCCGCATCGTCATCATACGTTACACGTCCCAGATCCGGGCTCATGATTTTATAAAAACGTCATTGCAGAAATCCACAACTTCCTGTCTGCTTCGGAAATTCTGATGCAGATCAATGCGCTGCTGTCTGGCATCCGCTGTCGAAAAAAGCGCATATTTTCCCATAAACAGTTCCGGACGGGCAAGTCGGAAGCGGTAAATGCTCTGTTTGACATCTCCAACCATAAACATGTTGTGACCGCCCTCTTCATGTCTGGAGATTGCCGTCATAATTTCTTCCTGTACCTGGTTACTGTCCTGATACTCATCAATCATGATTTCTTCAAAATGTCTCCGGAATTCCTCTGCCGTATGCCGACACTTTTTTTGTCTTATCATCCACAAGAATCTGCAACGCAAAATGCTCCATATCCGAGAAATCCACGATACGCTTTTTACGCTTTCCCGCAGCCATTGCTTTGGCATACAAAATAGAAAGCTCCACCAGTTCTCCGGCAATCGGCTCCAAACGGGTTACCTGCTCTAACAGCAAGTTCAGATTCATGCCAAAATACTTTGTTTTTATCGTTTCAATCTCTTTTTTTGATCGCATTGCGCGTTGTCTGAACGGTTTCCTTCTTGATCGGATCCCCTGTAAATTTCCGGATAGCAGACAGATTGCCAAATTTCAGTCCAGTAAAAACAGTCTGCATCTGCTCATAATCCGCACAGGCATCCACCTCTTCCAGCAATTTGATATCCTGCTCAATGGTTGTCGCGTATGCAGACGGACCATCCTCTGCCAATGCCAGATGCATCAGATGTTCCAACTGCATCTTCATATCCGAAACCAGCTGTCTGACATGCGTTACGATTTCCTGTATCATCTGTGTCTGTTGCAGTTCTTCTTTATTTTTCACCTGATACGGTGCAACAAGTCCTTCCATCCATTCCAGCGGCCACGGACTGCTCAGTGAAATATGATAAATCTTACTTACCATATCCCTTACCGCCTGATCACTCCTCTTACCGGCATAAGCATCGATCAGATGCAAAAAGCTTTCCGCCTGATTGGCATACTGTCCCTCAAACACTTCCTGCATAACATCCTGTTCTAAGAGTTTCATTTCCCCCTCATCCGCAATGCGAAAATTCGGGTCTAAATTAATCTCCTCAAAATGATTCCGCACAACAAACAGGCAGAAACTGTCAATCGTTGTAATCATGGCATTGTGTAATAGTGCAGACTGGCGGCGCAGGTGCATGTCTTCCGGATACTGCTCGCACTGTGCCTCTATGGCGGCTCCGATTCTCTCCCCGCATCTCCGCTGCCGCTGCTTTCGTAAATGTCACAACAAGCAGACGGTCAATATCTACCGGATGCTTCTTATCGGTAATTCTTTGAATGATTCGCTCGACCAGCACGGCCGTCTTTCCCGAACCGGCGGCAGCAGATACGAGAATATCACGGTCACGCAGATCAATTACTTTTTTGTTGTTCGGTTGTCCACTTCATGATTTCCTCCTACTCCTGTCTCGCCAGATCCGTTTCCATATGGTCGAATACATCATCCTTTGACAGATTTTCCATGTGACGGTATCCATATCCCGGAATCTTTCCACCGATACCACACACACTGGCATACGGACAGTAATTGCAGCTGCACTCCGTCCCGTTCTGATATGGATTTACACTTACATCGCCCGTATAGATCTGCTGTCCCTGTCTTTTTATTTCCGCTGTGACATACCGCTGGATCAACGCAAATTCGTCCGTCGTTGCCACATGGGAACGTGCCATGGAAATTTCTCCTGACTTCTTTAATTCTACCGGAATTACTTCTGATTTACCTTCAAAATCAGCATCCATGCCACGGTAAATCGTTTCATCAGCATTTACCAGTCCATCCGGTCGAAGCGCCATAAGAAGCGCATGCTCCGCCTCGCTTTCGCTTATGTTTTCCTCTGTTTCAAGTACCGGATCATCGATGTGATAATACAAAATGCCGCCCGGAATAATTTCTTTTTTCGGATGCTTTTTGTCTGCCAGTTCCATCGCGGCATTCATATATACGACCAGCTGCAACTGCAGACCCTGGTAAATTTTGATCAGATCAAATCTGGTGTTGCCTGATTTATAGTCAATGACTTTCACGCAGAGTTTCTGTTCGTCTTCGTATGTGTCCAACCGGTCAATCCGTCCGGTCAGACGCATCTGCACGTCGTTTGCCAGCTCATATTCCAATGCGGCAGATTGTTCCAGCTCAGAAAACCGGATTTCAAAATCCGTCGGCACAAACGCGCCCGCCCGCACCTGCTTTGTCAGTGCCCATACCGTCTGATCAAAAATATCCTTCATGCGCTTTGTCTGATGCATATTCTGTGCAGAATCAGAAAGACTTGCATTTGGATATCCTTCCAAAGCCTCATCCATCGCTTCTGCCGCCATATGACTTCTCGCTTCATCCGGTACGCCGAACCAGTCATACTCCGATGCCTCTAACTTCCGACTGTACCTCTCCAAAGCCTCATGGTAAAGATTACCCATGTCCACGCTCTCAAATCCAGCAGTCTCCCGCTCACGAAGCTGCAAGCCATACTGCAGATAATGCGCATAGGCACAGGCTGCAAAACGTTCTAACCGGGTCACACTTCCTTCGAGTCTCCTGCCGTACAGAGCGCGCGCCACCGCCTGACTGATTGGTGTATTTTTTATAACAACAGTATGCCGCTGTCAAAAGCCCGGTAATCTTTTCATTTTCCGCCTCATCCGTATCCATGAACCACTTCGCCAGAGCAAACCATGCCTCGTCTTTCTTTCCATGAATCAGATAATCTGCTGCCGCCTCTTTTGTATAGAAATCATCTGCCGCCTCAATCTCCTCATATTCCTTAAGTTCCAGCTTTGGAAAAATTCTTCGTATGACAGCCACAAGATACGAAGGACGCAGCGCTTTTCCTTCCCTGTCAATTCTTGCATAACTCATATACAGCTGCCGAGACGGTTTTGTCAGATTGCGGTACAGATAAAAACGCTGGATAAACGCCTGCTCACGCGCCCCGGGTGCAAGCTCGATATCGCTCTCTAAAAGCATCTCTTTTCATATTCGGAGATAATGCCGCCGTGATTGCTGCTTTTTGGAATAAGCCCGTCGTTCACACCTACAAAAAACAGAATCTTTACATGATTCAATCGTGTTCGTTCAATATCACCAATCGTGACACTGTCATATCCAGGCGGAATCACTGCAACGGAAGCAGCCGATAATCCTGCATCAAGAACTTCTGTAAACGATTCTGCATCCAAAGGTTCCTGCCCCAGCAGCAGATTATATTTTTCCAAAAGGTGCATGACAATTTCAAAAATCTGTCCGTACTCCTTCGATTTCGTCTGCTCATCTGCTTCCAGGAGTTCCTGCTCTCTCTGCCATAACTGTTTCTCCACATCCAGTCTTACCAGTAACTGGTATAATGCCAGAACGCCATCCGATACGCAGGCATCCTCTCTGGAAAATACTTCATACACAGGTTCTAATATGTCTGCGATATTTTCCCGGATTTCATTGAGCTTTTCAAGATCATACATGGATTTCTGCCGCGGCATGCGAAGCCAGCGCTTGTTCCATGCCCCATGCCCACGGATTCCCGTAGCCACCAGATAATTGTCGCAGGCATCCAGGTCCTCCTGTGTAATCGCACAGAAGCCACACCGCAAAAAGCGCATCATCGCTTCATAGCTGTAATTACCGGTTATAATTTCAAGCGTTGCACGGATAAACTCGATAAACGGATGAAACAGTACTTCCTTTGTGGTATCCATAAAATATGGAATCTCATATTTGGTAAACAATGGATCAATATAACTCTGATATGTCTCAACCGAGCCTGTCACAACCGCGATCTCACGGTAGCGGTATCCCTGCCGTACCAGGCGGTTGATTTCTCTTGCAACAAGCGTAAGCTCATCCTTCGGGGTACGCACCGCTGCAAGGTGTATCTCTTCAACTTCTTTGTCCATTTTTTCGTATGGAGTTCGAAAAAGATTCTTTTCAAGAAATGCCAGTGCCGGCGCGTCACAAAATCGTTTTTTGTCACTGTCCGCCAGTACGACCGGTTCTAAAACCGGAATATGTAATCCATCCGCCATTTTGGAAAGCACATGAATGGTCTTCTTCGACATATCGAACAACTCTTCACTTCCCATACTGTGGTAAAAAATCTTCTCTGGCATCCATGGTAAGTGTAATAAGAATACGATCTGTCACCTGAAGAAGTTCCTGCATGAGCTGATTCTGCACCGGCGTAAATCCGGTAAATTCATCAAATACCAGAACACTGTCGCTTAAAATTTCAGAGTCTTTTGCCATTGAAGCAAGTACCGACAAAATTTCTTCATCCGTAATATAACTTCCCTGCATAAAAGTCTCAAACGCACGGTACATTACGGAAATATCACGCAGCTTTGCCGAAAGGACCGGAGAAATTCCAGCTTTTTGCGTAATTTTTCCAGCTGCGCCCAGGTAATGTTGTACTGCATAAATTCTGAGATCAATGATTTGACCTCTCCAATATATCCCATGCGGTTCATATTCGGACGCAAAACAGTCAGATTTTCTTCCTGCTCACTCGCCAGCTTGCGAAGCACAAGATTCTTTCCAGTCTCTTCGAGCACCTGAATATCGGTTCTTCCCATCTCGTCGAATACACGATATGCCAGTCTTTTAAAACTGAGGACATCGATATTCATAATGGCATGGTTCGGCGCAAGTTCAACCAGTTTCTGCTGCGTCTGCATCGTAAACTGTTCCGGAACGATCACGAGATAATTTTTCTTCGGATGCTCCCCGCCTGTGCCACGATCTGGCCGTATACATATTCGGTTTTTCCGCTTCCGGAACTCCCCAATACAAATTGTAACGACATTTTTTCTTCTCCTTTATGTCCGCTTTTTCCCGTATTTAATAAATCTGGGCAAAAATAATGGAAACTACTACCGTAAGTAAACCGGATACCGCTATGGAAAGGCTACTCATTGCGCCTTCGATCTCCCCCATCTCCATAGCCTTGGCGGTACCCATCGCATGGGATGCCGAACCGATTCCGATACCTTTCGCAACCGGATCTGTAATATGGAACAATTTGCAGATCGACTCAGCAAACATGTTCCCGATCACACCTGTCACAACGATGACCGCAACGGTAATGGTCACAATACCCCCAAGTTCCTCCGAAAGTCCCATACCGATTGCTGTAGTAATGGACTTTGGTAAAAGTGTAACATACTGTTTATGATCTAACTGGAAAATCAATGCAACCGCAAGCACACATAACGCAGATGTCAGCGCACCAGACAAAATTCCCGCAACAACGGCTTTCCAGTTCTTCTTAAGCGGCTCGATCTGTTCATAAAGCGGCACCGCAAGTGCTACAGTCGCCGGGGTCAGAAAATACGATAAATACTGTGCACCGCTCTCATATACATTATATTTAATATGAAAAGCAAGAAGAAATACGATGATCAACGCGATAGAAATCAAAAGCGGATTAAAGATTGCCAGCTTTAATTTCTTTTTAATTAAGACACCGATTTCATAAGTTATGATACTGATAAATACACCAAAAAATACTGAATTTTCTAAAAATTGCTCATGACTGTTTCTCAGATTCCTTTCGTTTACTTCTTTGAATAATTCCCTGTGTCACTTTTCCGGAAACTCCCATAACCAAAATGGTAGATGCCACCAGAAGAATCGAACCGGAATAAGGATAGATTTCAGATCACCCCAGCTTTCTAACAAACCGACACCTGCGGGAATAAACATCAACGGCATAATCTCAATGAGATACTTTGCCGCTTCTTTTACCTGTGGAAGCTGAATAATGCCAGTCAAAAGTGCTATAAACAGCAACACAAGTCCATAAATGCTTGCCGGAACCTGTATAGGAATCAGGCTGTGCAATACCTCTCCAATAAAAGAGAAAATAAGAATAATTAGTAATTGTCTCAAGTACTTCATTTTTGTCACTCCTCGAAGTAATTTATTTGTGTTTGTTCACACATTTCGCTCACTCTTTTTTTTGAAAGTGTTCCTTTTATTTTAGCATGTTTCCATAAATATTGGTCGCTATTTCGTGTTTTTTTACAAAATACAAGAAATCTTATTAAACTTGTATAAATTCATGTCATTTTTTTAACAATCATGGTATAATATTACCACATAGGTTGATGTAATCAACCAAATAATCATTAGGGGCAGCCGCTTCGGCGGCAGATTGGAGGAGCTATGGCAAGATTTACATTACCACGTGACCTGTATCATGGAAAAGGAGCTTTGGAAGCACTCAAAACATTCGAAGGAAAACGCGCTATTATCTGTGTTGGCGGTGGATCTATGAAACGTTTCGGTTTCCTTGACCGCGCAAAACAGTACCTGGAAGAAGCTGGTATGGAAGTTCAGTTATTTGAAGGTATTGAGCCAGATCCATCGGTTGAGACTGTTATGAAAGGTGCTGCTGCAATGGAAGCATTCCAACCGGACTGGATCGTTGCAATCGGCGGCGGATCTCCGATTGATGCAGCAAAAGCCATGTGGATCAAATACGAATATCCGGATATCACATTTGAAGATATGTGCAAAGTGTTCGGCATTCCGAAACTTCGTCAGAAAGCACACTTCTGCGCAATTTCATCTACATCCGGTACGGCAACCGAAGTAACCGCATTTTCAATCATCACTGATTATGAAAAGGGTATCAAATATCCGATTGCTGACTTTGAGATCACACCGGACGTTGCAATCGTAGATCCCGAACTTGCAGAGACCATGCCACAGAAACTGGTCGCACATACCGGAATGGATGCAATGACCCATGCAATCGAAGCATATGTTTCCACTGCAAATTGTGACTTTACCGATCCTCTCGCACTTCATGCGATCAAGATGATCCAGCGTGATCTGGTCGGTTCTTACAATGGAGATATGGAGAAGCGTGATTCTATGCATAACGCACAGTGTCTTGCCGGAATGGCATTCTCCAACGCTCTGCTTGGTATCGTTCATTCCATGGCACATAAGACAGGAGCTGCATTTGCAGATTATGGAGCTCATATTATCCACGGTGCTGCAAACGCCATGTATCTGCCAAAAGTCATCGCATTCAATGCAAAAGATGAGACAGCAAAGAAACGTTACGGTGAGATTGCAGATTTCATGGGATTAGGCGGAAATTCTCTCGATGAGAAAGTTGACCTGCTGATTGCTTACCTTCGCGGTATGAATGATGACTTGAATATTCCGCACTGTATTAAGAACTACGGACCGGACAGCTATCCAACGGAACATGGATTCGTTCCGGAAGAAGTATTCTTAGAGAGACTGCCTGAGATTGCAGCCAATGCAATTTTGGATGCCTGCACCGGCTCCAACCCAAGACAGCCAAGTCAGGAAGAAATGGAAAAACTGCTGAAATGCTGTTACTATGACACAGAAGTAGATTTCTAAGTTTATCAGATTTTATCAAGTACATCTTATATAACGAAACGCCTGCTTTATGTAATTTCCACGAAACAGGCGTTTTCTTAATATAAAGGTATTCATTCCTTTTCATCTAATCCTCCCATGGACGAATACGATATGTCACTCCAAGCGAATCACAGATCTGCTGACACTGTTTTTCCTCTTCTTTTGTCAGTGTCGTATCGACGGTTGTAAGCACCACATGTGGTACATACTTTGTTGCTTCTTTTGCAAATGCAAGCATCGCGTCAAAAGATTTCTCACCGAATCTGCTGCGTACCAGTTCATGATAACGCTGTGCATTCGGCGTATTCAGGCTGATCGATACCGTATCAATCAGACCTTTCAATTCCGGTGTCACATCTTTCTCCCAGATGAGATTAGCAAGCCCATTTGTATTGATACGTATTGGCTTATGAAAATGTTCCTTTACATATTTTGCAACGGAAAGAAGCACATCCAGTCTCTCTGTCGGTTCCCCGTATCCACAGAATACAACCTCATCATAAACAGACATATCAAATTTATCAAATTCCGTAATCACTTCTTTGACTTCCGGTTCATGCTCTAACCATAAAGTCGCATCATCTGCTGCTACAGAATCCATCGTCTGTCTTAAACAGAATGTACAGGCGCAGGGACAGCGATTCGTCAGATTCACATAAAGATTATTGTGTACCTGGTATAAAATGTTCATTCCTTTATTCATAGTCGATTTACTCCTTTATTATAAATACTCTCTCAAATTTTCACTATCATACTTATGCCCGCAATGTATAAAGCAGTTCTTCAAAACAGACGCCATCTGTAAGCGGTAAATCCATCTCTACCGACTTTTGAATACATTTCTGGATAAACTTTGATGCCTTTCTTACAGATGCGGTAAATTCCACACCGTTTACTGCATCCGCTGCAACGATTGCTGAGAAAATATCACCGGTTCCTGAACGGGAATTTCCCACTTTATGGGTACGGATCATCTCGTATCCTTTCTCTTTTTCATAACAGAAATTCGATACATAGGTCTTCTGTGGAATTCCTGTAATAACTACCTTTTCCGGTCCAATTGCTGAAATCTTTTCTGCCAGGACAATCAGTTCTCTTGTTGTCCAGCGCTCTTTGTACGGCGTATCGGTCAAAACACATGCTTCCGTCACATTCGGAACTACGATATCCGCGTAACGCACCAGCTCTACTATTTTTTTGCACATTTCATCCGTATAGGTAGGATAAGGCTTTCCATAATCTCCCATCACCGGATCAATGATCACAATTGAATCGTTTTCTTTAAACTGCCGGATAAAATCACTTACAATCTGAATTTGTTTTGCAGAACCCAGAAAGCCAGTGCAAATCCCTTTAAACTGCAGATCCAGCCGTTTCCATTCCTGCATATAGGCATCCATATTATCTGTATAATCCGTATAGAAAAAATGTTCATATCCGGTATGATTCGAAAAAATAGAAGTCGGCAACGGACAGCACTGCACTTTCATCATCGAAATAATTGGAAGCTGTACAGCAATGGAGCACCGTCCAAATCCGGTAAAATCATTGATCAGTGCAATTTTCTTCTGATGATTATGATTGTTCATTGTACTCTGTCTTTATCTCCTCGCTGATTTCTTTCAGACAATCGATCAAAATCGGATTAAACTGTCCGCATTCACCGTCTAAGATCATCTGCAGAGCCTTTTCATGCGAAAAAAAGCTTTCTTATAAACACGTTCACTTACCAAAGCGTCATAAACATCTGCCACAGATACCACCTGTGCAGAAATTGGAATCTCGTCCGCTTTCAATCCATCCGGATAGCCTTTTCCATCGAATCGCTCGTGGTGCCAGCGACAGATTTCGTGCGCCACTTTGACCATCAGCTCATCCTGATAGTTTTCCAAATGTTCAAGTATTGCTGCACCGATAATCGTATGCGTCTTCATGATTTCAAACTCTTCTTTCGTCAGTTTGCCCGGTTTATTTAAAATCTTCTCATCCACACCTATTTTTCCGATGTCATGAAGAGAAGATGCCGTCGCAATCATGGAAACCATCTGTCCATCCAGCTGATATTGGTCTGTCTTTTGAATCAGACAATCCAAAAGCATCTCGGTCAATTTGTTGATATGAAGTACATGACTTCCGCTCTCTCCATTACGAAATTCAACGATCTGACTTAAAATGCGGATCATCATCTGGTTATTTTTTTCTTTTTCATTAATCTGATCCGTAATAAGAGAAATCAGGCGTCGCTGCTTTGCATATAATTTTATGGTATTTGTCACACGCTGGTAAACAATTTTCGCATCGTATGGACGGTTGATATAGTCAACAGCTCCAAATTCATATGCATGACGAATCGCCGTCTCTGTATGCTCACCCGAAATCATAATGACCGGAATGTCTTCAATCCACTGTCTGCGGTTAATATAAGAAAGCACTTCAAATCCATCCATTCCCGGCATGATAATATCCAGAAGAACAAGTGAGACTTCTCTTCCATGCTGCTCAAGCATCTGTATTCCATGTTCTCCATCTTCTGCCTGAAGAATCTGATACTCTCCCTCTAACATCTGCGCAAGTAAATCTCTGTTGATTTCTGAATCATCTATAATAAGAATCTGTGGTTTCATGCGGTTCGTCTGCTCCAATGGACTGATCTCTCCATCATGATTCACCTTATTTTTCTCGGTAACCACCATATTCTTGTCTGTCTTTGCCTGATACATCAGTTTGTCTGCACGGCTGACCGCACTCTCAATCGATTCATTGCTGGATACGACTCCGCCAATACTAACTGACAACTGTAGTTTTGAATATCCCGGAACACTCGCATGCTGAATAGCATGCTGTACCCGCTGCAGTTTGCGAATCAATATATCTTCATTGACATCCGGCAAAACCAAAATAAATTCATCACCGCCGTAACGTACCAGAATATCTGTTTTACGGATACATTTCTTGATAGCATTCGCAACTGTAACAAGTGCCATATCTCCGGTGAGATGTCCGTAAGTATCGTTATATAGCTTAAAATCATCCACATCGATCAGTGCCACACCGGATGTCTGCATCCGCTTTTTACATCTTCCTCATAATAGAGGCGGTTATATGCTCCTGTCAAAACATCTTTATACAATTTGTCATTATAAACGGTAAGTTTTTCTACGAGCTTTTCTCTTCCTATGGAATCAACAAAAGTTTCTTCCTCCATACGGTTCAGTAACTCCATAACATACGGCTCTCCATCGATTTCCATATATTTTGCAATTACTTCAAACACTTCATTGTCCAGAAATTCCAGCTTTGTTTTTTGTGTTTTCTCATGCAGTGCTTTTATGGAAATGCAGTTGTCACACAGATGTTGTTTTTTCCAGAAACTGTAGCACTGACATGAAGTATCTACTCCATCCATGCCGTCTGTTTTCTGTTTTTGTGTTTCCTCTATTTCTCCCCCTTTAAGCAGACGCACAACGGAAAATATTTCTTTGTAAGTGTCGATTTTTTTCTCTGCTTCCTGCATTGTCATCTTCTTTTGTTCCATCTTTATTTCCAATCTTTCGTTTGTCTGAAATGTCTTGCCCTTGCAACTTCTGCACTTAGTGTTCTCTCAATTTGTACAATATTTACCGGCTTACTCAAATGTGCATTCATGCCTGCATTCTTTGATGCCTCGCGATCGTCATCAAAAGCATTTGCTGTATTTTCTCCTGATAGGATATTTTCCCGCCTTCCGTGTAAATTTCACTGCATTCGAGAGAATATTTTCAAGGTCAATAACGCTGATTCTAAAATACGCATCTTTCAGTGACGCAATTACCTTCTCATAATAATTATTTATCTTCTCTTTCATCCCGTGTTTTCCGTGTCAAACTCTTTAGTAACCTAACTACTATATAGTATAAACGTACCAAAACAAAAGGTCAAACGCGTTTCCTATATTTAGGCAAAAAATTCAGGCAGCTTGCTGTCTGCCGGAACTTTTTCTGTTATTCATAAACATGTTTCTTTTTTATCCTTGGCTTTCGCCTGTTTTTCTTTAATGGATGTTTTGGGTTTTTGTCTGCCATCTTCATACGCCTCTTTTCTACTGTCATCTGATTGATGGCTTCTATTTATCACTTATTGATGTGATATTTCTTTGTCTGAGTATGTTATAGCACCATCAGTTAGCACTGTCAATGGTAGAGTGCCAAATTTTTGTGAAGATTTTGTGATCATTGTATCAATTGTAGTTTTCATCTCCAAACACATTTTTTCATCCAATGCAATGTTATATTAAATGAAAAAAT
>VOFC01004630.1_pt1 | contig 53037 bp, 63 predicted proteins | sample 5384161 | NCBI WGS metagenome assembly VOFC01 (sample SAMN12384722, study PRJNA508395) | human gut metagenome | isolation source: healthy gut B | host: Homo sapiens | reverse complement strand
CTGGCACGCATTTGAAAGGAGAGAACGCCATGAGCTGCGAAAGATACACCAAAGAAAGAGGAGAAGCCTGTGAAGAAGGCTGAAAAGAAAGAAACTCCTGTGGCAGATACACCGAAGGAAGAAGCCGCATCGAAGGAGACAGCCGTTGACAGAAAGACGGTACGTGCTTTCCTTGCGGACAAGTCCAGATCAGGAAAGACCTCGGAGGTAAAGAACCTGATCGAGCAGTTTGGATTCCAGAAGCTGTCAGATGTTCCTGATGAGAAACTGCCGGAACTGTATGAGAAAGCGCAGGTGCTCTAATGGGCGGACACGCAAGGTTCTCCCCATCGTCCGGCAAAAGACGTCTGGAATGCCCTCCATCGTTACTGTTGGAGGAGCAGTTCCCAGACGAAGAATCTCCCTTCGCAGCAGAGGGGAGTGCCGGACATGAAATGGCAGAGTACCGCATCAATAAGTATCTGAAGAAAAGAACCAAGAGACCCGTATCTGATTACTACTCAGATGAACTGCTCGAAGCCGTGGATGATTACGTGGAATATAACATCACCCAGATCGAACAGGCAAGGAAGGATTGTGATGAACCATTCATCGGAGTGGAACTGAAGGTCAGCCTTGCACACAGGATCGAAGGATGTTTCGGTACTGCAGATATGGTGGTGGTCGATTCCCATAAGATTCATATTATCGATCTGAAGCTCGGCAAGGGTGTGGTGGTCGATGCAGAACAGAATGTCCAGCTTATGATTTACGGACTGGGAGTGTTGGACATGCTCGGTTTCTTATATGAGATCGACACGGTGGAGCTTACCATTGTCCAACCGCGGATCGAGCATTTCTCCACCTGGGAGATATCAGCCGGGGAACTGCTTGCATGGGGAAAGGACGTCCTTGAACCGAGGGCAGCAAAGGCTCTTTCAGGCGAGGGAGAGTTTAAAGCCGGAGACCACTGCCGATTCTGCAAGGCAAGATTTACATGCCGTGCAAGGGCAGAGGAGTATTTAAAACTTGCTCAGATGGAATTTGCCGAACCGTCCCTTATGTCGGATGAGGAAATTGCAGAAGTCCTTTCCAAGGCAGATGCGCTGAAAAAATGGGCAGAGGAGGTTTACACCTATGCTCAGAATGAAGCAGTAGTTAACCATAAAGAGTGGCCGGGCTACAAACTGGTCCTTGGAAGAAGCAACCGTAGATATACGGATGAAGAAGATGTTGCAGAGGCAGCACAGAAAGCCGGATACACGGATATCTTCAAAAAGAGCCTGATCGGCATTACCGAGATGGAAAGGCTGATGGGCAAAAAGAAATTTAATGAGATCCTTGGTTCACTGGTGTACAAGCCTGACGGCAAGGTCACGCTGGTGCCGGATTCAGATAAAAGAGAAGCAGTTAAAACAGCAACCGCAGAAGCGGATTTTAAGGAGGAATAATCTATGACAACAGCAAATTTAACAAAAGTGATCGTACCTTGCAGACTCAGCTATGCACACCTGTGGGAGCCGGATTCTATCAACGGAAGCGAACCGAAGTATTCCGTATCCTGCATCATCGACAAGAATGATAAGGAGACCATTGCCAAGATCAAGAAGGCAATCGAGGTAGCAAAGGATGAAGGAAAAGGCAAGTGGGGCGGTAAGATCCCGGCAAACCTGAAGACACCGCTCAGAGACGGTGACATTGACAGACCTGAAGACGAGGCGTACCAGAACGGAATGTTCCTGAATGCCAACAGTAAACAGGCACCTCAGATCGTGGACAGACAGGTACAGCCGGTCCTTGACCAGAGTGAGGTATATTCTGGCTGCTATGGAAGGGTATCCATTACTTTCTATGCTTACAACAGCAACGGAAATAAGGGTATCGCAGCAGGACTTGGAAATGTACAGAAGTTAAGGGATGGAGAGCCTCTCGGTTCCAGAGCAAATGCTAGGGATGAATTCGAGGCAGTAGATGCGGAGGACGATTTCCTCGCATAGGAACAAAGCAGCAGATCATAGGAAGGGCGGTGGCATACACCGCCCGGATACATAAAGGAGATGTACTTTCATGGAAGAACTGATGAAGGAGCTTAACAGCATAAAAAAATATATCTCGTATAACACATACCGCACCATCAAGGGACAGATGAAGTCCGGCAATGTGGAAGCAGCAAGGACGGGAATCAGCAGAATAAAGAAAAGAGTGGAGGGACAGAAGCATGGACACACTTGCAATTGATATTGAAACATACTCAGATGTGTCGCTATCGGACTGCGGGGTACACAGGTATGCAGCATCGGAGCAGTTCGAGATCTTGTTGTTTGCATACAGTTTGAATGACGAACCGACACAGATCATTGACCTGGCATCCGGGGAGAAGATACCGGATAGGATCATGGAATATCTTACGGATGATTCCGTAATAAAGACTGCTTATAATGCAGCATTCGAGCGGAACTGTATCAACCGATTCTTCGGTCTTTCCTTAAAACCGGAAGGATGGAGATGCACGCTTGTTCAGGCATCCATGCTGTCGCTTCCGCTGTCACTGGAAGGCGTGGGCGAAGCACTGAACCTTGATAAGAAAAAGATGTCCGAGGGAAAAGACCTCATCCGCTATTTCTGTATGCCGTGCAAGCCTACCAAGGCAAACGGGGGCAGGACAAGGAATCTTCCGTCCGATGCGCCGGAGAAGTGGGAATTGTTCAAGACATACTGTATCCGTGACGTGGATGTGGAAAAACAGATCAGGAACAAACTCTCGAAGTTCCCGATACCGGACAGGGAGCAGGAACTCTACTGCATGGACCAGAGGATCAATGACAGGGGCATTATGGTGGATCAGGAACTTATCAGACACGCTGTGACATGCGACCTTCTGTATAAGGAGACGGTAACGAAGAAGGCATATGAGATATCAGGACTGGAAAACCCAAACAGCGTATCGCAGCTTAAAGACTGGCTGAATGAAAAGGGCATCGAGGTGGATTCCCTTGCCAAGGCTGCCGTGGAAGAACTGGTGGAGAACACACAGGGAGATGTGGCAGAAATGATGAAGCTGAGACTTGCCATGTCAAAGACATCCGTAAAGAAGTACGAAGCAATGGAGCGTTCGGTATGTCCTGACGGAAGGGTGCATGGATTATTACAGTTTTACGGGGCCAACCGCACGGGCAGATGGGCCGGCAGACTCGTTCAGATCCACAACCTTCCGCAGAACCATATGGAAGACCTAGAACTGGCACGCTCCCTTGTAAAGGAAGGCAGATATGACCTGGTGGAGCTTTTGTATGATTCCACACCGGATGTGCTTTCGGAGCTGATCCGTACCGCATTCGTGGCAAGACCCGAATGCAGATTCATCGTCAGCGATTTTTCAGCGATCGAGGCGAGGGTCATGGGCTACCTTGCCGGAGAGGGATGGGTCATGGAGGAGTTCCGTGGCGCCGGAAAGATCTATGAGCAGACGGCATCCAAGATGTTCCATATCCCAATCGGAGAGATCACAAAGGGAAGCCCGTACCGTGCAAGGGGAAAGGTGGCATCACTTGCCTGTCAGTATGGAGGTGCGGAAGGTGCACTCATCAGCATGGGAGCATTAAATTTTGTGGAAGAAGAGGAATTGAAAGGGCTGGTACAGTCATGGCGGACTGCCAATCCGCACATCGTGAATTACTGGTATGAGATCGACGGTGCGGTAAAGGCTGCCGTGAAAGAGCGGAAGATGACAAAGGTCGGAATGGTGATGGTATATTACCAGTCCGGGATGTTAAAGATCGCACTGCCGTCCGGAAGGGTGCTGTCTTATGTAAGACCAAGGATGACCGTGAACCGCTTCGGCTCGGAAAGTGTCAGCTATGAAGGAATCGGCACGAACCGCAAGTGGACGAGGATCGAATCTTATGGCGCAAAATTCTGCGAGAACATCGTCCAGGCAACCGCAAGGGATGTACTGGCAGAGGCAATGCTCCGTCTGGAAAAGAAGGGATTTGATATCGTGTGCCACATCCATGATGAAGTGGTGCTTGAAGTGCCGGAGGGGACATCTTCGGTGGAAGAAGTAAATGAGATCATGGCAGTATGCCCTGACTGGTGTGAGGGGCTTCCGCTTAAGGCTGCCGGATTTGAAAGTCCGTTTTACAAGAAAGATTAGGAGGCAGAAACATGTTTGTATCAATTGGAAACTCAAGAATGGACAAAAAGTTTAACTGTACGGATATGACATATGAAGATTTTGTCAGCCGTCTGTCCAAGACAAAATATACTGCGGAAACAATGGAGCAGTACAGGAAGATGCCGAAAGGGCAGCAGGACAATATCAAGGATGTCGGAGGATTCGTCCTTGGAAAGCTGAAGGGTGGACGAAGGAAGAAGGACTGTGTAATCTCCAGATCCGCCATCACGCTTGATATGGATTACGGAACACAGGGCATCATTGATGAACTGGAAATGTTCTTTGACATGAAGATGGTGGTGTATTCCACACATAAGCATACGCCGGAGAAGCCGAGACTGCGTATCATCATATTCCTGACAAGGGATGTGACACCTGATGAGTACGGGGCAGTCAGCCGTATGCTTGCATCAGATATCGGCATCGAGCTTTTTGATGATTCCACCTATGAACCATCAAGACTCATGTACTGGCCTAGCACTTCCAGTGACGGTGAGTATGTGTTTCAGGAAATCGAAGGGAACGAAGTTGATCCCGATGAAGTACTGTCCCGTTATAAGGACTGGCATGATGTATCAGCGTGGCCGGTCAGCAACCGTCAGGCATCTGTTGTGCAGAGGGATATCAAAAAACAGGCTGACCCGCTTTCCAAGGACGGGCTGATCGGGGCCTTCAACCGCACATACACGGTGACACAGGCAATCGACAGATTCATCCCTGATGTGTACAGGCATTCAAGGGCAATCCCCGGAAGATACGATTATATTCCGGCGGACTCTGCTGCCGGAGTCGTGGTCTATGATGACCTGTTCGTATACAGCCACCATGCCACAGATCCATGCTGCGGAAAGCTGATGAATGCGTTTGATGTGGTAAGGCTTCATAAATTTGGTGACAAGGATGCAAGGGCAGCCGAAGGGACAGAGCCGGGAAAACTCCCATCTTTCAAAGCAATGCAGGATTTTGCTTCTGCAGATGAAGAAGTGAAGAACACACTTGCCAGGGAAAGACAGGAGCTGGCGGTACAGGAATTTTCCGCAGAGACGGATGAGGACTGGCAGAACAAGCTGGCACTTGACCGCAGGGGAAATATCAAGGATACATTGCAGAACATTGCACTGATCATCCGCAATGATGAGAATTTCAAGAACATCGTATACAACGAGTTCAAGGATACCATTGATGTCATCGGTCCGCTTCCGTGGAAACAGGTAAAGCCCGGATGGAATGACTCTGACCTTGCAAATGCAAAAGTGTATTTCGAGAGGGTGTACGGGATCTGGTCACCGACCAAGTTTAAGGATGCACTGCTTGCCGTAGTGTCATCCGACAGGCTCTACCATCCGATCAAAGATTATTTCGCAACGCTTCACTGGGACGGACAGGAGCGTATCGATACACTGCTCATCGACTATTTCGGTGCGAAGGTGCGCATCTATAAGCTCCATCCTCGTGCTGAACGGTCCGCAGGGAATGGGAAAATCCACCTTCTTTGCCATTCTTGGAAAGCAGTGGTTCTCAGATTCCTTATCCATTTCGGATATGAGGGATAAGACTGCTGCCGAGAAGCTGCTCGGAAACTGGATTCTTGAGATCAGTGAGATGAACGGTATCCGCAAGACGGAAGTCGAGGTAGTAAAGTCCTTTGTCACCCGTCAGGATGATAAGTTCCGTCAGGCATACGGGGTCAATGTAGAGTCGCATCCAAGAAAGTGCATCATAGTGGGAAGCACCAACTCCGAGGGCGGATTCTTACGTGACGTGACAGGAAACAGAAGATTCTGGCCCGTGCATGTGCCGGGGACAGGAAAACACCACCCGTGGGAGCTTGACTGTGTCGACCAGATCTGGGCAGAAGCAATCCATCTGTATAACGAAGGCGAGGAGCTGTTCTTAAAAGGTGCGGAGGCAGAGGAAGCATACAAGATGCAGCAGGAGGCAATGGAGTCGGATGACCGTGAGGGAATCGTGCAGGATTATCTCGACAGACTGCTGCCGGACAACTGGGCATCAATGGATATCTACCAGAGAAGGGCATTCCTTGGCGGAGGAGAGTTCGAGACGATAGGTGTCAAGGGAACGGTCATGCGTGAGCGTGTGTGCATTATGGAGATCTGGGTGGAGTGCTTTGGCAAGGAGCGCCAGAACTTAAAGAAGGCGGATTCCTATGAGATCGAAGGCATCTTAAACAAGATCGGGGGATGGAAGAAGTATGATTCCAATACCACGGGCAAGACCAAAGTCCCCCTTTACGGAGTGCAGAAGACTTTTGTGAGGATGGATGAGAAACCAGAGGAAACCCGTTAGGCGGTTTCCGAGGTTTCCCAGATGCAGATGGGCAACGGTAGTCGGAAACCGTGCTGACACCTTGGAAAATAAGGGGTTGCGGTTCTTAGTTTCCCAGTTTCCCATTAAATCCAGTTGAGAATTAAAAATAAAGATAAAAAGAGCAATTCATGTATATATGCGCGTATAGGAGTTAAAGGCATATGGCAACCGCAATCGGCAAAGGAGGTATCTGGTTTTGCTAGAAAGTACAGTAGAGAGACATTTGAGGGAAGAAGCTAAAAAGCGGAAAGGCATGGCACTGAAGTTCGTATCACCCGGTATGAATGGAGTGCCTGACCGCATCGTCCTGATGCCTGACGGGAAAATGGCATTTGTGGAACTGAAAGCACCGGGGAAGAAGCCGAGACCGCTTCAGCTGAAGAGAAAGAGGATGCTTGAGAGGTTAGGCTTTCCCGTTTATGTAGTTGATAATATCGAACAGATCGGAGGTATCCTTGATGAAATACAAAGCACATGATTATCAGCAGTATGCAACAGATTTTATAATCGGACATCCCGTGAGCTGCCTGATCCTTGACATGGGACTTGGCAAAACGGTCATTACGCTTACGGCACTGTGGCTTCTGCTGTTTGACTATTTTGAAGTAAGACGGATCCTGGTGATCGCACCGAAACGTGTGGCAGAGACCACATGGCCGGCAGAGATAAAAAAGTGGGAGCATCTTTATGGCATGACATTTGCAGCTGTCAAGTTTCAAGTCCCCAAAGGCACAGAGGTTCAAAGACCTGAAAAAAGTAAGGCCGATGGCAAAACGTGTAGTCGGGCTTACGGGAACACCGGGAAACCTCATGGACTTATGGGCAGAGATCGGAATCCTTGATATGGGGCAGAGGCTTGGAAGATATATCGGAGGCTACCGTGACAGGTTCTTTCTTCCGGATAAGCGGAATCGTGAGATCATCTTTTCGTATAAGCCGAGGGAAGGGGCAGAAGAAAAAATATATGAACTGATCTCCGATATCAGCATTTCCATGAAAGCAGTGGATTATCTTGATATGCCGGAATGCATAAGCAATCGTGTGAATGTATCCATGTCGGAATCCGAACAGGCGCTTTATGACAGGATGGCAGATGAAATGATCCTTGAATACGGGGAAGGGCAGGACATCGATGCGGTAAATGCAGCAGCCTTAAGCAACAAGCTCCAGCAGATGGCAAACGGTGCGGTCTATGATGAATCCGGCAATGTCCGTAATATCCATGACAGAAAACTGGATGCGCTGGAAGATCTGATCGAATCAGCAAACGGGAAACCGCTTCTGGTTGCATACTGGTTCAAGCATGACAGGGAGCGGATATTAAAACGGTTTACGGCAAGGGATATCAATACAAAGAAGGATATCGAGGATTGGAATGAAGGAAAAATCCCGGTGGCGCTGATTCATCCGGCATCGGCAGGACACGGATTGAATCTTCAGGAAGGCGGTTCGACCATCGTATGGTTCTCTCTGACATGGTCCCTTGAACTGTATCAGCAGTTAAATGCCAGACTTTACAGACAGGGGCAGAAACACACGGTCATCATAGAGCATCTGGTGACAGAAGGTACGGTCGATGAAGATATCCTACGGGCAATCGGAAAAAAGGATAATACACAGAATGCAATGATAGAAGCAGTAAAGGCAAGGATTGGAGGTATGACGGATGACGGCAGAAGTAATGATGAAGGAATATAAGAATATGAAAAAGGAACTGACCGTGACTGAGTTCCAGCTCCGTCAGTTTCAGGGAGTGAGCGAACAGGACATGATTGATTCCATGCTTTATTCCCATCAGAAAGGGGAAAGGGTGCAGACGAGCACTTTTTCCGATAAAACAGCAAACATAGCAGTCAAGTATAAGGCTGCAATGGAAAGGGAGAATGACGAGTGGTACGGTTTCCTTTTTCACAGATATATGTTCCTGAAGGAAGAACTGGATTTTTTCGAGCATGCAGTGAACGGACTGGATGAAAGACATAGAAGCATTATCACGGATCTTCTGGATGAGGACATGACATGGGACATCATGATGGAAAGATACCATGTGAGCCATACGATGATAGCAAAATACAGAAAAGCAGCATTGAAGGAACTGGATAAACAGTATGAATTGAGGGACAGACAGGTGGAAGCCTTTGTCCTCGGATAGGAGGTTTTTATGTGTAAGCGTGGAGATATTTATTATGTGGATTTTGGAGAAAAAGATGGAAGCAAGCAGGGCGGTGTCCGTCCGGCACTGGTGGTAAGCAATAATAAGGCAAATAAGCATTCACCTGTGGTTACGGTCATTCCGCTGTCGGCAAGGGTGTGGAAAAAGAAGTATCTTCCGACCCATGTGCAGATCCCGCTGAAGAAAAGCAGCGGTCTGAATAAGCCGAGCATGGCACTGGCGGAACAGGTGGAAACCCTTGATAAAACAAGGCTCGGAGAAAGAATCGGGGAAGTGCTGGATGACGTGGTCATGGAACAGATCACCGTGGCACTTCAGATACAGATAGGTGCATATGCAGAGTATAATTAAGGCAGTCAGACGGCTGTCTTTTTTGTTTGGGTTATGGTAAAATCTTAATATGTTTTTATATGTTTGTGGACTTGGGAAGGAAGTGATGTTCTATGTCATATGAAGAAGATTACAGAAGACCATATAGTGCAAAATATGTGCTTGTGGAAAAGGCTATTTGCAATTTTACAGAATATATTTGTCAAATGACTGGGGACAGGAAAAAGAGAATGATACGGCAGTTGAGATTTTCTGTGACAGTTGTAAGGAGAAGTATCATTACGAAAGAAATTACGGCAATGATTATTTAGTTCCGAATGGGTTAGCGTTTCCAAAACAAAGACCCGAATTGGGCAGAAAATATTCGTATGATGATAAAGAAAAACTTGTAAAAAAATATGGCAGAGAAAAAATAGCTGCTATGGTGGCGGATATGACTGCACCAAAACATAGATTTATAAAGAATCTGGAAAACGAAGATGCCATTAGTTTTGCAAATTCGTGGGCACAGTGGTACAGAAAGAAGTCACTGACACCGATGGTGTCATATTTACAAAAAATACTGGATGAATATGATGACATAGAAAAGAGTATTGCAGCTAAACAACCATATAATAAAAAATATGAACAGGAATGCAGTATCTTTTCAAGGCAGATAATGGAAACAGAAAAAGAGCTGTCGGCTATCATTCCGATATGATAAGGAACGAGATGAAGCTGAACAAGAGCGAAGGAGAAAAGAGCAGGAACAATATGAAGAAAAGCACAGATATGATGATTTTGAGGCAGTAGTTCACTATGATTCTTCGTATAAAAGAGATTTTTCGAATCAGTATTGGGACAGCTATTTTATAAAAGAGTGTATAGATCCACAGCATTTATCGTTGGACAAATCGGGGTATGGAAAACCTATAATAACAATTGCAAAAAAATATGCATGTGTCTGTCAAATCTGTGGAAAAGAAGAGGACATACTTTCATCTAATATGAAAGTCTTTTATGATGAGGACAGAGGCTATTATTTGGCTAAATGCTGCAGTTGTCATGAGATATCATCTTTTGAAGCAAAAACAATGGATCTGTTGGATCAGTTAGGAATTACCTATATTAGGGAAAAAAAATCTTTTGACGGCTTAGTAGGTGATTCGGGCAGAGGGCTTCGTTTTGATTTTGTGTTGTTTAAATCTTCTGATAAAGATGGAAAACCAATCTTTGACCTGGCTATAGAATTACAGGGACCGCATCACTATAAAAAAGGTTATTATGATGAATTTGGAACTTATGTGGCAGAAGATAACAGCTATGCATCGGATAGATTTAATCGGCAGATAAAGTACGATGATAGAAAAAGACAATATTGTGAGCAGAACGGTATCAGTTTAGAGTGTATCAAATATACGGCATCAAATGATCAGGAACGTTTAGAAAAAGCAATTAAAAAAAATTCTTAAGGAGCATGGTTATAAATACTTTGTGGAAAGCGAGAAACATGATGATTGGATGGTGTACTAGAGGTGCACTACAGGTGTACTAAGGGTGTACTGACTTTTTAATTTACATCTGCTATGATTAAGATGGCAAAAAGAAAGGGAGCGGAAACGCTCCTTTTTATATGTTGCCGTAAGGCGGTGTCTTTCCAATCCTTTCACACCGCCCGTGTACATAGAAGGGAGGAATGGCAGATGCCGATGAAACCAAAGAAACCATGCAGACACCCAGGATGTCCGAAGCTGACAGACGGTCTGTATTGTGAGGAGCATGAAGCACTGCACCGTGGTGACAGGGCGAGCAGCAGCAAGCGTGGTTACAACAGGCAATGGCAGAAGGCAAGGGCAAGATACCTGAAGGCACATCCTTTGTGTGTTCAGTGCTTAAAGGAAGGTCATGCGGTGACCGCAACCGTGGTCGATCATATCAGACCGCACCGTGGTGATCCCATCCTGTTCTGGGATGAGAAGAACTGGCAGAGCCTGTGCAAGCCCTGTCATGATAAAAAGACATGGAACGAAGATAACAATCCAGAGTATCGGTTCTGACGGCAGACCGTGGGGGTATCTGAATCTCTACAGGCTGAACCGCTGAAGACCGATGGCCCCCTTTGCGAATTTTCGCAGAATTAAACAGGGGGATATAAAAAGGATATGGTAATTTTCGCAGAATGTACTTAAAACACGGCAAAAAGGGGTATTTCCTTTTGCCGGAAAATCAGGAAAAAAGCATTATTTAAGACTGGAAAACAGTGTAAAAAGCATTGTTTTTCCGGTCTTTTTTTGTGTGCCGGAAGGAGATGAGAAAGGATGACGGACGCACAGGCAAAGCAGATCAATGAGATGCGGATGAAGGGGATGGGCTATAAAGCCATAGGAATGGCAATCGGACTGTCCCGTGACATCGTAAGGAATTACTGCAAGAGACATAACCTTGCCGGATACGCCACGGTGGTTTCAAAAAATATGAAACTCATGGTGGACGGTAAAGAGGTGTGCCACTTCTGCGGTAATCCGATCACGCAGCCGAAGACAGGCAGACCGAGAAGGTTCTGCTGTGAAAAATGCAGAAGGGAATGGTGGAAGGCACACCCGGAAGCAGTGAAGAAAAGCGAGAAGGCTTCCTACACGCTTGTATGTGAGCAGTGCGGGAAGCCTTTCATTTCCTATGGAAACAAGAACAGAAAATACTGCGGCCGTGAATGTTATTTCCGGCACAGATTTTTAGCAGAGGAGGATATGGAAGATGCAGTTTCAGAGTTATAAAATAGCAGACCTTATCCCGGCTTCCTATAATCCGAGGAAGAAGTTAAAACCGGGTGATAAGGAATATGAAAAAATCAAGAACTCCATTAAAGAGTTTGGTTATGTCGAGCCGATCATTATCAACTCAGACATGACCATTATCGGAGGACACCAGAGAGCCACGGTCCTTGCAGACCTCGGGTACACGGAAGTGGAGTGTATCGTGGTCGATATTGACAAGACCAAGGAAAAGGCACTCAATGTTGCCCTTAATAAAATTACGGGCGAATGGAACAAGGAACTCCTGGCTGACCTTATCAAAGACCTTGAGGATTCGGATTTCGATGTCGGCATTACGGGTTTTGAACCGCCGGAGATCGAACAGCTTTTTAATTCCGTGCATGATAAGAAGATCACGGAGGATGATTTTGATGTGGAAGCGGAGCTTGCAAAACCGACCGTGGCAAAGACAGGAGATGTATGGCTGCTTGGGAAGCACCGTGTCATCTGCGGTGATTCCATTCTGCCGGAGACTTACGATAAGCTGATGGATGGACAGAAGGCAAATCTTGTCCTGACGGATCCGCCATACAATGTAAATGTTGAGGAGACGGCCGGTAAGATCAAAAACGACAACATGCCGGATGAGGATTTCTATAAGTTCCTGTTTGCTGCATTTGTAAATATGGAGCAGTCAATGGAACAGGATGCTTCCATTTATGTATTCCATGCGGATACAGAGGGGCTGAATTTCAGAAAGGCATTCAAGGATGCCGGATTTTACCTTTCCGGGTGCTGCATCTGGAAGAAGAACGCACTGGTCCTTGGAAGAAGCCCGTACCAGTGGCAGCACGAGCCGTGTCTGTTCGGATGGAAGAAAGGCGGGAAGCACCAGTGGTATTCCGACAGGAAGCAGACCACCATCTGGGAATATGACCGTCCGAAGGCAAGCAAGGACCATCCGACCATGAAGCCTGTGGCGCTTATGGCATATCCGATCCAGAACTCCTGCATGAGCAACTGCATCGTGCTTGATCCGTTCCTTGGTTCCGGCTCTACGCTGATTGCCTGTGAGCAGACACACCGTATCTGCTATGGCATCGAACTGGATGAGAAGTTTGTGGATGTGATCGTAAACCGCTACATTGAACAGTGCGGTTCGGATGCGGATGTATTTGTGATCCGTGACGATATGAAAATTTCATATCAGCAATTATGCAGGGGAGGGCAGTATAATGAAACAGATGACCTTCCTTGATCTATGTTCCGGCATCGGCGGCTTCAGGCTCGGTCTTGAAACTGCCGGCCATAAATGCATCGGGTACTGTGAATATGATAAATTTGCAAGAGCCTCATATGAGGCAATGTATGATACGGAAGGAGAGTGGAAAGCTCATGATGTCACAAAACTCAAACCCGAAGATGTCCCCTATGCAGACATCTGGTGCTTCGGATTCCCATGCCAGGACATCTCCGTTGCCGGAAAACAGCGGGGACTGGTCGGAAAAAGAAGTGGAATATATTACAACATTATTGACCTCCTCAAAGGCAAAGAGGAAAGTGCTAAACCCTCATACCTACTTGTTGAGAACGTTAAGAACCTGTTATCGATCAATGCAGGATTCGACTTTGCCTCAGTTCTGTCTGAAATGGACGAAGCAGGGTATGACTGTCGGTGGCAGGTGCTTAACTCCAAAAACTTCGGAGTCCCGCAGAACCGTGAGCGTGTGTTCATTATCGCAAATCTTAGAAGCAGAGGTAGACGAGAAATATTACCTCTCACCGGAGAAAACGCAGCAGCTCTTAACCAGCTTATAGGAGGCATGCAGGGCTACCGTGTTTATGGGACGGACGGCATTTCCGCAACCCTTGTGGGGAATGCGGGCGGTGTCGGGGCCAAGACGGGTCTTTACTTCATCGACCAGAGCAACCATGATCCGAAGATCACGGATACGGCAAGATGCCTGACAGCGAGGTACACAGCCGGGATGACCAACCATACCGCCATGAACTCAGCCGTGTTGGAAGTCCACCCGGTGCTTACACCGGAGCGGATGGAGAAACGGCAGAACGGAAGAAGGATGAAAGAGGACGGAGAGCCGATGTTCACCCTGACCTCTCAGGACAGGCACGGTGTGTATGTCTGTGAAAAGGTGGATTCCGTCAAAGTAAAAAATGCTACAAAGGCAGGATATGAAGTGGCACGGGAAGGGGACGGTATCAACCTTGCCTACCCGGACAGTGAGACAAGAAGGGGAAGGGTCGGAAAAGGATGCTCCCAGACATTGGACTGTTCCGGGCAGATGGGAACGCTCATGAGGGGCGGCCGCATCAGACGGCTGACTCCGAGGGAGTGCTTCCGTTTACAGGGATTTTCTGATGAGCTTTTTGACCGTGCCTCTGCCGTCAACTCCGATGCACAGCTTTATAAACAGGCCGGAAATGCAGTCACCGCAACGGTCGCTTATGCGGTTGCAATGTCGCTTCCAGAGTCCAGGAGCTGACATTACATTTTCTTTTGGAAAGTACCATTATCTGCTTGACTATACGGGCATTCAGAGTGATATATGGTACTACCAAAAGGAAAGGAGATCAATAGAATGGAAATTATTACAAACGCTGAGAACAGGAAAGAATTAGTAAAAGCCTTATCCGGACATTTCGGACAGAGGTCAGAATACCTTGGACCGCCATCCTTTGCATACCGCATCGGAAGCATCACGGTGGACAGGGATGCAAAGGTCATACTTGAAGATGACAGCATGGAAGACGAGGTGAGAAGAGTGCTTTTCCAGAATGATGTGGCAGAAGAGACACAGGAAACACAGACGGAAGAACCGGAAGCGGAGATCAAAATACCGATCGGCAGCATGACACCGCAGGGCATCATCAACCTGATAAATATGATGCATTCCAAACAGTACCTTATCAACAGGGCAGTCGGCAGGGAGTGCATTTCCATAGCAGACAGCCTTATAAATGCCCTGGCCGAAAGAACTTTCGAAGATACGGAGACGGCAGCAGGGTTCATTACGGAACAGGGCGGATGCAGCGGTGTCACCTTTGCAGACGGGATCATTGAGTTCACGGGATTTCCGCATACCGATAACATGATGGAATACTGCAGACTTGCATCGGCAATTGTAAAGAAAGCATCGGAACAGAAACGTGTGAATCCGAAACAGACCATTGAAGAGAATGAAAAATATTACATGAGGGCATGGCTGGTATCCATCGGATTTGGCGGGAGCGAAGGAAAGGAAACAAGATCCTTCTTCCTTAAGGGGCTGAAAGGCCATACGGCATTCCGGACTCCGGAAGATGCGGAAAAGTGGAAAGCCAACCGCAAGGCAGAAAGGGGGGCAACGGTATGTTCGGAGTAAGCAGACAGACACTTGAGAGACTGAGGAAGGAATATCCTTCGGGAACCAGGGTGGAGCTTATCCGCCTTGATGATCCCTACCGAAAGATCCCGTCAGGGACCATCGGAACGGTGGAGTTTGTGGATGATGCAGGACAGCTCCACACGGTATGGGACGGACACGGCTCTCTTGCGATGATCTACGGAGTAGATGAATGGCGTAAAATACAGTCATAATATACACAGTTTTTCCGGCCGATGTTTGTGCAGTTTATGGCTCATATATAACTGGATATATGTGTGTTTTAGAGCGAATATGTACCTACCGAAAGGGAAGAAAACAAACGGAGGTACAAGCCATGAACGAAAGGATTACAAAGCAGATCGAGGAAATGAAGAAACAGACCATCGGGGTCGAGGTTGAGATGAATAACATCCGAAGGGATAAGGCAGCAGAACTTGCAGCAGCATTCTTCGGAACAGGAAGATTTGAAAATACGGCTTCCAGAAACGGATATTATACATGGTCAGCATGGGATGCGAGCGGAAGGGAATGGAAATTCCAGAAGGACGTCAGCATTGCGGGACCAGATGATAAAAAATGCGAGCTGGTCACACCGATCCTTCACTACGAAGACATTGAACTTCTTCAGGAACTGATAAGAAAGCTCAGACATGCGGAAGCCAAGAGTGATGCAACAAGGGGATGCGGAGTCCACATCCACATCGGAGCAAAGGGACACACACCGCAGACTTTACGAAACCTTGCAAACATCATGGCGGGACACGAGAATCTTTTAGCGGATGCCTTAAACCTCGACAGCTGGCGGATGAACCGCTACTGCAAAACGGTAGACCCAAGATTCCTTAAGGAACTCAATAAAAAGAAACCGAAAACGATGGCAGCCCTTGCAGACATCTGGTACACGGCAAACGGCGCAAGCTACGGAAGAGACCATCATTACAATGACAGCCGATATCATATGTTAAACTACCATGCAACATTCACAAAGGGAACGGTCGAGTTCAGACTTTTCCAATTTGATGCCCCGGCTGACGGAAAGCTGAACGGACTGCATGCGGGACAGCTGAAGAGCTACATCCAGCTTTGCCTTGCCTTAAGCCAGATGGCAAAGGAAGTAAGGACGGCAAGCCCGAAACCGCAGCAGACGGAAAATCCGAAATACGCAATGCGGACATGGCTTTTGAGACTCGGATTCATTGGGGACGAATTTAAAACTGCAAGGGAAATCCTTACAAAGAGACTTGCAGGAGATACTGCTTTCAGAAGCGGAAGGGCTGCTTGAAGAGAACAGCCTCCTGCCACCTTGGAGCACTGACCGCCATGAGCGGTCTTAAGGTGGTAGAAGGGTGTTCCCTTCAGAAAGGATGGAAACATTATGAAAAGATATTACATTGCTTATGGCAGCAACCTGAACATCAGACAGATGCGGATACGATGCCCTCACGCAAGGGTGATCGGAACTGCAGTCATAAACGATTATGAGCTTCTCTTTAAAGGAAGCCGTACAGGAGCCTATCTTACCATTGAACCAAAGGAAGGCGGTGAGGTTCCAGTGGCGGTATGGGAAGTCACGGAATCGGATGAGACGGCACTTGACCGCTACGAAGGATATCCGGTGTTTTATTACAAAAAAGAAATGGAACTTGATATCAGGGGCATCCGCACGGGGAAGATACGCAGAAGGAAGTGCTTTGTGTACATCATGCATGAAGAACGGAAGATAGGAGTACCTTCCCTTTCGTATGTCAGCACATGCCTTCAGGGGTACATCAGCTTTGGCTTTGACGAGCATTACCTTTCCGAGGCACAGATAAAAGCAGTGGAGGTAGCAGGACATGAAGAGTGAAACACTGCACATACGGATATGCCCCCGCTGCGGGGCTTCCTACGGAAGGACACCCGCTCTTTCAAGGGCAGACGGCAGAACGCTTATCTGCCCAGACTGTGGGACACGTGAGGCGCTTGAGAGTATTGGTGTTGGGGCAGAGGAACAGGAACAGATCCTTGAAGCCATCCACAGGTCGCAGCGGTAAAATCCACAATTTCTTCCACAGATCTTTGTGTACATTATAATGCTTAAATGACTGGATATATGTACGGTTCAGAGCGAATATGTACCTACCGAAAGGGAAAACAGAGAAAACGGAGGAAGATACGATGGAAACAAAGATCACAACAGCAGAAAAATTAGGAATGGAGCTTTACGGATGCATGAATTCAGCAGTCCTTGACTACGGTGACTATACGGTTGCAGTCTGGGAACACTGCTTTAAGGGTAGCATTGCAGAAGTTTATGAACTGGTTGAAACACCGGAAGAGACAGGTCTTGGAAGATGCGAATGCAGGATTTCAAGGATCGGAAGAAAAGAAGGGTTTGAGGATGCAGGACATGCAATGGCATGGGCACTTACAAAAGTAAAATAACAGAAAGGGCAGGGAATCCGTTCCCTGCCTGTGTACATTTACACAGTGTAGTGCCGTTATCTTTGTGTACATTATGGCACTGAAATGACTGGATATAATCAGCGTTTAGAGCGAATATGTACCTACCGAAAGGGAAAACAAAGAAAAAAGCGGAGGTACAAGACCATGAAGAAAATTGAGATTTTTGAAAAAGCCATGAACGAGGGAGGAAGCCTTAAGGATTACGGAATCAACAGCACATTGTTTGCAGCATACAGAGACTGCCAGGAAACAGGAAACGATAACATTGATTTCAACGGAGTCATCTGGGATTACGACATTCCGGAAATTGTAAAGGCTTTAAAGGAAAACGGCATCAGCGAATTTACGATAAGCAGTACATTTTCAAGCCTGATCGAAACCCTCGCAGCATTTGAAAAGGAAGGCATCAGGATGGCAGGGCTTACAGAGGTAAATGCAACATACTCGGATTGGAAAACAGGAAAGAAAGCAAGAATTCCGGCAATCAGAATGACACTTTAAGAATAAACACACAAATCGGAAGGCCTCTTCGGAGGTCTTTTTATTATGCCATTTACGGGGAGGTGAGGACAGTGGCACAGAGAGGAAGAAAACCAAAGCCTACGGCAGTAAAGGTGCTTGAGGGCAATCCGGGCAAGAGAAGCCTTAATACGGGCGAACCAAAGCCTGAGAAAAAGGCCCCGCGCTGTCCGGCATGGCTTGAGGATGAGGCAAAGAAGGAATGGAAGCGGATGGCAAAACAGCTGGAGCATCTGGGAATCCTTACCGAGATCGATATGGCAGCATTCGCAGGATACTGTCAGGCATATGCGAGATGGAAAGAGGCAGAGGAGTTCATTACACAGCACGGGACCATCGTAAAGACCCCGAGCGGATACTGGCAGCAGGTACCGCAGGTGTCAATTGCACAGACCTATCTGAAGATCATGAATAAGTTCTGTGAGCAGTTCGGACTGACCCCGTCCGCAAGAAGCCGTATCTCCACTGACAGTGGTGAGGATAAGCAGAACGATGAAATGGAGCTTCTGCTTGTGAAAGGCGGTGCAAAATAATGTTTGACAAGGCAAAAGCAGACCATGCGGTCAATTTCATAAACTGCCTGAAACACACCAAAGGAAGGTGGCGGGGAGTTCCGTTTGAACTTCTCCCGTGGCAGGACGAGATCATCCGTACCCTTTATGGGACGGTAAAGGAAAACGGATACAGGCAGTACAATACCTGTTACTGTGAGATACCAAAGAAAAACGGAAAATCGGAGCTGGCGGCTGCCATTGCACTGTATATGACATGCGGTGACGGTGAATGGGGAGCAGAGGTTTACGGCTGTGCTTCCGACAGGCAGCAGGCTTCCATCGTATTTGATGTTGCGGTGGATATGGTGGACCAGTGTCCGGCACTGAAGAAAAGGATCAAGCCCGTCATGTCCGTAAAAAGGCTTGTATATAAACCAACCAACAGCTTCTACCAGGTGCTGTCGGCAGAGGCATACACAAAGCATGGACTGAACGTCCATGCGGTCATCTTTGATGAGCTGCACACGCACAGCCGAACAGGGAACTGTTCGATGTCATGACCAAGGGTTCCGGTGATGCCAGGACACAGCCGTTGTTCTTCCTGATCACGACAGCCGGGACAGACCGGAATTCCGTGTGTTTTGAACAGCACCAGAAGGCTCTGGACATCATAGAGGGAAGAAAGATAGACCCGACATTTTATCCTGTGATCTACGGGGCATCCGATGAGGATGACTGGTCGAGTGAGGATGTGTGGTATAAGGCAAATCCGTCACTCGGATACACGATTGACATTGAAAAAGTGCAGAATGCATATATCAGTGCAAAAGAGAATGCAGCAGAGGAGAACGTATTCCGGCAGCTCCGTCTGAACCAGTGGGTGAAACAGAGCACCAGGTGGATGCAGATGGATAAGTGGGATGCCTGTTCCTTTGCCGTGAAAGAGGAGGAGCTTCTCGGAAGGGAATGCTATGGCGGACTCGACCTTTCCAGTTCCACGGATATCACGGCATTCGTGCTTGTGTTCCCGCCAAGGAATGATACGGAGAAATATGTGATCCTTCCGTATTTCTGGATACCGGAGGATAACATGAGACTGCGTGTCCGAAGGGATCATGTCCCCTATGATGTCTGGACTGCCGAAGGGTGCTTAAAGACCACGGAAGGAAATGTCATTCATTATGGATTTATCGAGCAGTTTATAGATGAACTTGGCACGAAGTTCCATATCAAGGAGATCGCATTTGACCGATGGGGAGCAGTCCAGATGGTGCAGAACCTTGAAGGCATGGGATTTACCGTTGTCCCGTTCGGACAGGTATATAAGGATATGAGTCCACCGACAAAAGAATTGATGAAACTGACATTGGAGGAACGGATCGCACATGGAGGACATAAGGTGCTGCGTTGGATGATGGATAATGTGTTTGTCCGTCAGGATCCAGCGGGAAACATCAAAATGGATAAGGAAAAATCCACGGAGAAGATTGACGGGGCCGTTGCAACCGTTATGGCACTTGACCGTGCAATCAGAAATGAAGGCAGTGACGGAAGCGTGTATGATGACAGGGGCATTCTTGTATTCTGATGCAGCCGAGTATGATTCTGTAAAATCATAATCCGGCTGCATGTTTCTGTGTTAAGATATAGGAAAAGCACAGGGAGGCATTTCGTATGCAGGAAGAATTTTTTATGAACAGTATGGAAAAAGACCCCAAACTTAGCGGTGAGCATGGGGCGCAGACAAGGAAGTCCCTTGCACTGAAAGCAGAGGAAATCCTCGGACTGGATCTGGAAACAGTGGTAGCGGATGATGACCTTATGTATGATTCGCTGATGAAACTGAAACCGCTTGAGAACCCAAAGAAAAATCCAATGCAGAATGCACTGAGAAAATATTATTACTACAGGAATGGGAAAGAGTTCCCACGACTGAACAATTATCAGAGATGATCAGGAACGGCACTTCTTCGGAGGTGCTTTTTTTGTACCCATTTTTTAGGAGGTGTCACATGGGAATTAAGAGTTTATTCGGATTCGGACAGGCAAGGGATAAGCCTGTGGATAAGGCAGCAGATGCAGGATATTCGTTTCTGTTTGGAAGGACAACGAGCGGAAAGCCTGTCAATGAAAGAACGGCAATGCAGACCACGGCAGTATATGCCTGTGTCAGAATCCTTGCGGAGGCAGTCGCATCCTTACCTCTTCATGTATATGAGTACCAGGATGACGGAGGCAAGAAGCTGGTGCATGACCATCCGCTATATTATCTGCTCCATGATGAGCCGAACCCAGAGATGACTTCATTTGTGTTCAGGGAAACACTGATGAGTCATCTTTTAATATGGGGAAATGCTTATGCCCAGATCATAAGGGACGGGGCTGGAAGGGTGCTTGGACTGTATCCGCTCCTTCCGGACAAGATGGAGGTGCAGAGGGATGACAAAGGAAACATCTATTATGTGTATTCAAGAAACAGTGATGAGAACCCTACGTTCAAGGAATATGGAAATATCAAACTGAAAGCCGAGGATGTGCTCCATATCCCGGGACTTGGGTTTGACGGACTGATCGGATATTCCCCGATTGCGATGGCAAAGAACGCTGTCGGCATGACGCTTGCCTGTGAGGAATACGGGGCGAGTTTCTTTGCAAACGGGGCAAATCCGGGCGGTGTCCTGGAGCATCCGGGTGTCCTGAAAGACCCGTCAAAGGTGAGGGAGTCCTGGAATTCCGTGTACCGTGGCGTGAGTAACGCACACAAGATAGCAGTGCTTGAGGAAGGCATGAAGTATCAGCAGATTGGGATACCACCGGAAGAGGCACAGTTCCTTGAAACAAGGAAATTCCAGATCAATGAGATCGCAAGACTGTACAGGATACCGCCACATATGGTCGGTGACCTTGATAAGTCGAGCTTTTCCAATATCGAGCAGCAGTCCTTGGAGTTCGTTAAATACACACTTGATCCGTGGGTGATCAGATGGGAGCAGTCCTTACAGAGATCGCTCCTTCTGCCTGGTGAAAAAGGAAAGTATTTTATCAAGCTGAATGTGGACGGTCTGCTCCGTGGGGATTACCAGTCGAGGATGAACGGCTATGCAGTCGGAAGGCAGAACGGATGGTTTTCTGCCAATGACATCCGTGAGATGGAAAACATGAACCCGATCCCAGATGAGGAAGGGGGAAACCTGTATCTGATAAACGGTGCAATGACCAAACTTGCGGATGCGGGAGCTTTTGCAAAGACGGATACGGGGCAGCAGAACGCTCCAGCACAGGAAAACAGCGGAAAGAGAGGTAAACGATGAAGCGGAAGTTTTGGAACTGGATAAAGAATGAAGATGAGAGCGTGCCTGACATGGAAAGGACGCTCTTTTTAAATGGCATGATCTCGGATGAAACATGGTACGGGGATGAAGTGACACCGCAGCTTTTCAAGGATGAACTGAATGCCGGAAACGGAAATATCACGGTGTGGATCAATTCACCGGGCGGGGATGTGTTCGCGGCAGCACAGATCTACAACATGCTCCGTGATTATAAGGGAAGCGTGACAGTCAAGATAGACGGCATTGCAGCTTCGGCAGCATCCGTAATCGCAATGGCAGGAGACACGGTCTGTGTATCCCCTGTTGCAATGATGATGATCCATAATCCTGCGACCATGGCAATGGGCGAGACAAGGGATATGCAGAAAGCAATCGCCATGTTGAATGAGGTCAAGGAATCAATCTTAAATGCCTATGAATTCAAGACGGGGCTTACCCGTGCAAGGCTCTCTCACATGATGGACGATGAGACCTGGTTCAATGCGAAGAAGGCAGTGGAGCTTGGATTTGCGGATAAGATACTCTTTTCTTCCGGTGAGACGGATGAAGAGAAGAAAAAGCCTGAAAAGCCGGAAAAAGAACCGGAGGAAGGCAGTGATGGAGAGGAAGGAAAAGAAAAGGAAGACGAGGATAAGGACAAGAAAAAGAAGTTCCCGTTCCAACAGGATTCCATGATGTATTCCACCAAGGCGATGAATGAATCGTTCCTTTCCAGGGTATCCCGTGTGGATGCCATGATACCAGTCAGCCAGTTAGAAAAAAGACTGAGTCTTTTAACACATTAAGGAGGATTTCAAGATGAGTAAGATTTTAGAATTAAGAGAAAAAAGAGCAAAGGCATGGGAGGCAGCAAAAGCATTCCTTGATGCCAAGAGAACACAGGAAGGCTTTGTGTCCGATGAGGATGCAGCAACCTACGACAAGATGGAAAATGATGTCGTAAATCTCGGAAAGGAGATCGAGAGACTGGAAAGACAGGCTGCCATCGATGCAGAACTTTCCAAGGCAACAAGCACACCGATCACCAACAAGCCGGATGCAAAGACTGGCGGTGACACAAAGACCGGAAGGGCAACCGATGAGTACAGAAAAGCGTTCTGGAACGGCATGAGAAACAAGGTGCTGTCCTATGAAGTACAGAATGCCCTTACCATCGGCACGGATTCCGAGGGCGGTTATCTTGTACCGGATGAGTACGAGAAGAAACTGGTGGAAGCACTGGAAGAGGAGGTGTTCTTCCGTAACCTTGCAACCGTCATCAAGACATCGAGCGGTGACCGCAAGATCCCAATCGTTACATCCAAGGGTGAGGCGGCATGGATTGATGAGGGCGGTCAGTTCCCAGAATCTGATGACAGTTTCGGACAGACAACCATCAGTGCCTTTAAGCTGGCAACCATGATCAAGGTGTCCGATGAACTCTTAAATGACAGTGTGTTCAATATCGAGCAGTACATCTCAAGGGAGTTCGGAAGAAGGATCGGTACAAAGGAAGAGGAGGCATTCTTTATCGGTGACGGCAAGGGAAAGCCTACCGGAATCTTCAATGCAACAGGCGGTGCTGAGACGGGCGTGACATCCACCGGAACATCCATTACGTTTGATGATGTCATGGATCTTTACTATTCCCTCCGTGCCCCTTACCGTAACAAGGCGGTATGGCTTTTGAATGATTCGACCGTAAAGGCAATCAGAAAGCTGAAGGACGGAAACGGAAATTATATCTGGCAGCCGTCCGTAAGGGAAGGAGAGCCGGATAAGATCTTAAACCGTCCTTACCGCACATCCATCTATGTGCCGGAACTTGCAGCCGGAAACCGTGTCATGGCATTCGGTGATTACAGTTATTACTGGATCGCAGACCGCCAGGGCAGAAGTTTCAAGAGACTGAATGAGCTTTATGCCACAACCGGACAGGTCGGATTCCTTGCTTCAGAGCGCGTTGACGGCAAGCTGATCCTTTCCGAGGCAGTCAAGACACTTGATATCAAGGCTGCCGGAAAGTAGGGGTGGCAGGATGTTCGTAACGCTTGAGGAAGCCAAAGGGTATCTCAGGGTCGATTCGTCAGACGAGGATGAACTCATCCTCCGTCTGATGGAAACATCCGACCGCCTGATCTTAGATGTGACAAGACAACATCCGGAAGAACTCAAAGAGTATGAATCTGTTGTCCGTACTGCAGAACTGTATGTTATTGCTTACCTGTATGAGCATCGGGAAGAAGCAGATCATAAGACAATGACGGAAACACTGAAGTATCTGTTTTTTGGAATCAGGAGGGAGATATTCTGATGATAGAACTTATGCGTGAACGGATCATGATACAGAAAAGCAGCACGAAGAAGGATGGGACAGGAAACCATACCCTTGTATGGAGTGACCATTATAAATGTTATTCCTATGTGAATAATCTTTCCGGTAAGGAGTACTGGGAAGCAAAACAGGTCAATGCGGAAACGGAACTTGATTTTGTTATCCGTTACTGCAGTGAGATATCAGCTCTTGATACGGAGCATTTCCGCATTCTGTTCCGTGGAAATATTTATAATATTACGTTTATTGACAACGTGCAGTATAAGAATAAGACAGTGAAGATCAGGGCTGCCCTGGCAAAGAGGTGAGGAGATGGCAGAGAGAAGAACGACCGTTGACGGTCTGGCGGATGCGATCATGGATGGCCTGAAGGAATATGCAGACCTTGCCACGGATACCGTCAAGGATGCGGTAAAGGATGTATCCAAGACCGTGAAAAAGGATATACAGGCAAATGCCCCAAAACGGACGGGAAGGTATAAGAAGAGCTGGGCGGTCAAAAAGACAGCGGAGAGCAGCAACTCCCTTACCATGACGGTCCATTCTAAGGACAGATACCAGATCGCCCATCTTCTGGAACACGGCCATGCAAAACGCGGTGGGGGCAGGGTAGCCGGAAGGGAGCATATTGCCCCGGCTGAAGAAAGGGGAAACAGGGAGCTGGTGCAGAAGATAGAGAGGGGGTTGCGTTTGTGACGCATGAAGAAGTCATGGCAGTGATGGAAGAAATCGGACTTCCATATGCCTATCATCATTTTGCGGAAGGGGAATCCCCTGATCCGCCTTTTGCAGTATTCCTGTATCCGGGAAGCAACAATTTCTCTGCAGACGGGAAAGTCTATTTTAAGGCAGACCGTCTGAACATAGAGATCTTACACGGATATAAAAAATATAGAACTGGAACAGCAGACAGAAGCCGTGCTTGACGGGCATGGCATTTTTTATGAAAGCGAAGTATGGATCGAATCTGAAAATCTGTATGAGGTGCTTTATCAGATGGAGGTATAGAAGATGGCGAATAAAAAGAATAAAGTCAAATTTAATATCTGCAACGTGCATTACGCACCGATCACTGTTGCAGAGGAAGGTACGGTCAGCTTCGGAACACCCGTGGCAATGCACGGTGCGGTATCCATCAGCATGGATCCGACCGGAGAGCCGGAGTCATTTTATGCGGACGGCATTGAATATTACGTGATCAATAACAACCAGGGATACGATGGTGACCTTGAACTTGCAATGATCCCTGAATCCTTCCGCACGGATATCTTAAAAGAGGAGCAGGATGCCAATAAGGTGCTTGTGGAGAATGCAAATTCCGAGACAGGCAGTTTTGCACTCCTGTTTGAATTTGACGGGGATATCCGCAAGATCCGCCATGTGCTTTATAACTGTTCCGCATCCCGTCCGACCATTGAGTCAAAGACGAATGAGGAAGATAAGGAAGTACAGACGGAAACACTGACCATCAAGGCAAGACCTATGGCAGACGGATATGTCAAGGCAAAAACGGGAGATTCCACAACTGAGACTGTTTACAATAACTGGTATAAGAGCGTGTATCTTCCGGCAGCTTCCACGGCAGAGCAGCAGTCAGCAAAATCAACCAAGAGTGTATCATAAGGAGGACTAAGACATGGGTATCAGAAAGGATATAGAAATTGACGGACAGATGGTTGCATTCAAGGCGAGTGCAGCCATCCCGAGAATCTACAGATTAAAATTCCAGAGGGATATTTATAAAGACCTGGCATTACTTGAAAAGAGCATCGGTGACGGAAAAGAGGAATCATCAAACCTTGATATGTTTTCCCTTGAGATGTTTGAGAACATTGCTTTTATTATGGCAAAGCATGCAGACCCGTCTATCCCGGATACACCGGAGGAGTGGCTTGATAATTTCAATACATTTTCAATTTATCAGGTTCTGCCACAACTGATTGAACTGTGGGGGCTGAATGTAAAAACAGATGTGGAAGCTAAAAAAAACTTCGTCCAACAGAGCGTGAAATGACAACACCGCTGTTTCTGCTCCGATGTGTACAATTAGGTCTGTCAATGGCAGACCTTGAAATGCTGTCAATAGGACTCATCAATGATATGTACAGTGAGAGCCGGAATGATGACTATAAGTATGCCGAACTTGCAACACAGGAAGACTTCGACCGTTTCTGATGATTGAGAGTATGGTTCTTTTCTGCTATACTTATTTGGAGAAAAGGACCATATTTGATGACGTAATTTAAATTAAATATTGGCTATATAACATATAACAAGACATTTGATTTAAAGAGGAATTGCTGATGAATGAATATAGTGTAAACATCGAAGTCAAGGATGGAGACGGGAAAATAATTTGTTCGCAACCATATAATGAATTTATGTATGGAACAAAAAATATTGAAATACAAAAAGTTTTGTATGGCAGGGAATTATATGATTTATTGGTAGATGGCTTAAATGTGATACGATACAATGAAAATGGAAAATTAATTCTTGGAGTTATTCTACAAAGTGATATTAATAGAACAGCAATGCAGTTGTTGGGGAGAATAGCAGAAGCAATTATTGTTAGGAATTGTAATCATGATGCTGGTGTAAACAGGAAATATTTTTCTATAGCACGTAAAAAACAGGCAAAAATGAAAACTGCAGATAAATTTTGGGCGCTTGGTACAGGATTAAATTATACAAAAATAAATTATCCTAAAATCTATAATCCATCAGATACCCAGCGAGACATAGTGTGGGTTAATGATTATAATGAATTGGCTGTTATGAAAGACGGGGATAATTATTCTGCAACTTCCGCAAGAATTGCTGGCTTACAAGTCAAAGCATCAAAAGATGGTATTAAATATGTCTTGCCAGCTATACTTGCGGATAGATATGATGTTCCAATTATATATTTTGATATCGAAAATGATTATCATAAAATTTTAAATAAAATATATAAGGACACACATATAGATATAGAATATGACATAATTCATCCGAGAGAAGTTGATCCGGCTGGATACGATGAATTTTTACACTATGTGGATTTGGTATATGCCATGATTGATGGTAGATTATCACCGGAAGAGTTGGTGGTAGGGGCAGGAAGAAATGATGATGAATTAATGAAAAATGCATTAATGTCTACTACGCTATCGAATATAAATAAAACAAATCGAATAATAATATAAATAATATTACATAGGACATCTGTCAGAAATGGCAGGTGTTTTTCTTTTGTTACGGAGCAGAGATGCTCCTTTTTTTGTACCCATTTTTAGGAGGAGGTGAAAGGCATGGCAAGCCGTATTCAGGGTATTACCGTTGAAATCGGTGGTGATACAACCAAACTGCAGAACGCCCTGAAGGGTGTGAACGGACAGATCAAGTCCACCCAGTCACAGCTTAAGGATGTGAACAAGCTGCTGAAACTTGATCCGGGTAATACGGAGCTTCTGGCACAGAAGCATAAACTGCTTGCGGAAGCGGTCAGTGAGACAAAAGAGAAGCTGGCCACCTTAAAGACCGCAGCAGAACAGGCAAATACGGCACTTGCCAATGGCGAGATCTCAAAGGAGCAGTACGATGCCCTTCAGAGGGAAATCGTGGAAACTGAGCAGGACTTAAAGAATCTGGAAACACAGGCGAACCAGTCCGCTACGGCAGTACAGAAGATTGCAGCAACAGGCGAAAAATTTAAGACGGTCGGTGACAACATTTCATCTGCCGGACAGAAACTCCTCCCGGTAACAGCCGGGGTGACTGCACTTGGTACGGCATCCGTAACAACGGCAGCAAACTTTGAATCTTCTATGTCACAGGTACAGGCTACTATGGGAATCACAAAAGATTCCATGTCTAAGGTAAACGGACAGTCCGTAAATACAATGGATACCCTTTCCAAGCTGGCAAAGAAGATGGGGGCAGAAACAGCCTTCTCTGCATCCGAGTGTGCCGAGGCATTAAATTACCTGGCTCTTGCCGGATATGACACGGAGCAGATGTGTAATACACTGCCGACCGTACTTAACCTGGCAGCTGCCGGGGATATTGCCCTTGCGGATGCTTCTGATATGGTAACGGATGCAATGTCTGCACTTGGCATGGGCGTGGACGAGGCAGAAACGATGGTAGACCAGATGGCAAAGACCGCATCTACCACGAATACATCGGTTGCACAGCTGGGCGAGGGAATCCTTACCATTGGTGCGACAGCTAAATCCATCAAGGGCGGTACGGCAGAACTCAATACCGCACTTGGTATTCTTGCCAATAATGGTATCAAGGGGGCAGAAGGCGGTACGCATCTTCGTAACATTATCCTGTCACTGCAGAATCCTACGGATAAAGCAGCCGCCCAGATGGAAGCACTGGGCATTTCCGTATATGATTCCGAAGGAAACATGCGGTCAATGAATGATATCCTTGGTGATCTGAATAAGAGCATGGACGGAATGACATCAGCGGAGAAGTCCAACATCATCGGCACGATTTTTAACAAGACGGACCTGTCTTCTGTAAATGCACTGCTTGCCAATACAGGAAGCACATGGGACAGCTTACAGAAATCCATCACGGAAAGCGGTGGTGCTGCACAGCAGATGGCAGATACACAGCTTGATAACTTACAGGGACAGATCACTATCTTAAAATCCGCATTGGAAGGTCTGGCGATATCTTTTGGGGAACTTCTGATGCCGGCCATCAAACAGATCGTGGGATGGGTGCAGAAATTTGTGGACTGGTTGAATGGACTGAGTGAGGGTACGAAGAAGACGGTCGTTACGATAGCTCTTCTGGCGGCAGCACTTGGTCCCGTGCTTATCGTGATTGGAAAGGTCATATCCGCAGTCGGTACGATCATGACGGTTGTACCGAAGATTGCCGGAGTCATCAATACGGTGAAGGGGGCTTTTGCAGCACTGAATACAACGATGCTCGCAAATCCAATCGTACTTATTATCGCAGCCATTGCAGCTCTTGTGGCTGCTTTTATTTATCTCTGGAATAACTGTGACGGGTTCCGCCAGTTCTGGATCGACCTCTGGGAGAACGTAAAACAGGTTGCAATTACGGTATGGAATGCAATCAAGGAATTCTTCTCACAGGTGTGGGAAGCCATCAAGACTATCTTCTCGACCGTGTTTGAAGTGATCAAGACCCTGGTAACGACTTATTTCAATCTGTATAAGACCATCATCCAGACGGTTTTCAATGTGATAAAGACGGTCATCACGACCATCTGGGAAGCCATCAAGGGTGTATTTACTACAGTTTTTAATGTGATAAAAACACTGGTGACAACGTATTTCAATATCTACAAAACGATTATTCAGACAGTCCTGACGATTATCCAGACTGTCATTACAACGGTATGGAATACGATAAAAACAGTCATTATTACTGTACTGAATGCAATAAAGACGATTTTTTCCACGGTATGGAATGCCATCAAGACCATCATCAGTGCCGTGGTAAGCGGGATCAAGGGACTGATTACAGGGGATTTTACTGCGGTCAAGAACTCCATTACCACCATCATGAATACGATTAGGAGTACGATCACCACCATATGGAATACCATCAGGTCGACCGTTTCAACGGTGCTTGGTGCAATCAAGGGTGCGGTCACATCCGTATTCAATGGAATCGTAAATGCGGTGAAAGGTGCGATGGGAAATGTCCTGAATGCAGTAAAGACAGGTTTTTCTAATGTGAAAAACCATATCACGGGGCTTGCTTCACAGGCATTTACCTGGGGCAAGGATCTGGTCATGGGAATCGTAAACGGAATCAAGAGCTGTATCGGTGCAGTCGGGGATGCCGTTAAGGGTGTGGCAGACAAGATCAAGTCATTCCTTCACTTCTCCGTGCCGGATGAAGGCCCGCTGACGGATTATGAATCATGGATGCCTGACTTTATGGGAGGTCTTGCCAAGGGTATCGAAAAGAGCCGGGGCATGATCCAAAAGGCGGTAAGCGGTGTATCTTCCGATATGGTAGTCAGTCCGAAGGTCAGCAGCATGGAAAGCATGACGGGAACAGGAACGGCAGCACAGCCGGAAGGCATTTCCGGGATGCTTTCTGCAATTACTTCTGCAATCGAGAATATCAAACCGGACAGCGGTGACATTGTCATTCCTGTGTACCTTGGTGGTACGATACTTGATGAGGTTATTGTTTCGGCACAGCAGAGGGCGAACTTAAGAAGCGGGGGCAGATAAAAATGGCATATATACAATATCTTGTTTTTAATGAGAAGCCTCTGCCTCTGCCGGATTCCTACGATATCGGACTGTCAGATGTCGAGGCGGACTCCGGTGGTGAAACAGAGGCGGGAACCACACAGAGGGATATAGTAAGGACGGGAGTGGCTGGCATTTCCGTCTCTTTTTCCGTGTCTCCGAAGTGGCTTAAACTGCTGACGGCATATTCCAAGATGCCGAAGATCGCAGTGAAATATTTTGACACGGAAACACTGGAACTGAAAGATGCAGAAATGTATATCACGGGATTTAAGGCAGCACTTAAAAAGGACACATCCTATAAGGGACTGTGGACGGTATCCTTTACCCTGAAAGAAATGTAGGAGGCAGATGCTGTGATCGAAGTATCAGAGAAATTCAAAAATGCCGTAAGGCAGAATACAAGAAAATATGAGTGGTACGGTTCGATCACGACAAAAGCCGGAAAGGTACATGAATTCACGGCAAAGGATATCGTGAAGGGTTCCGGCTACATAAAATGGCAGTGCTGCAGTAACACGGAGATAGAACTCGGAACAGTGTATGCAGCAGAAATGGGAATCAGCCTGTTTTCGGAGATCGACCGTTACACTCTGGAAGATGCCGAGGTACGGCTTTATTACCGTCTGACACTTCTGGACGGGACAACGGAGTCCATACCGATGGGAATCTATGAAGTTTCCGAAGCCAACAGGAAGGTGCGGACACTGGAACTGAAAGGCTATGACCATATGCTCCGTTTTGAGAAGTCCCTGAAACTGGAATCCTCAAGCGGAACGCCATACCAGTTCTTAAAAGCCGCGTGTGATGCATGCAAGGTGGAAATGGCACAGACGGTTGCGGAGATCAGTGCCTTTCCGAACGGTAAGACCACGCTCGGTATATATTCGGATAATGATATAGAGACCTTCCGTGACATGGTCTTTTATGTGGCACAGGTGCTTGGCTGTTTCTGCCAGATAGACCGATACGGAAAACTTGTCCTTAAGCGGTACGGGAATGAATCCGTATGGAACGTGGAGCAGAAGGAGAGGTTTGACAGCAGTTACTCTGACTTTGTTACAAGATACACGGCAGTATCATCCACAAACCAGATCAGCCAGACGGCAGAATACATTGCGATGGAAAAAGACGATGCCCTTACCATGAACCTCGGCATCAATCCGTTACTGCAGTTCGGACTGAAATCCGTAAGGGAGAAGATACTGCGTGAGATACTCACAGCACTGCAGAAGATAAATTATGTACCGTTTGACAGTTCCACCATCGGGAATCCGGCACTGGAAGTCGGGGACATCCTGAAGTTTTCAGGCGGACATGCGGATGAAACAAAGATAAGCTGCATTACGAGCATCGAATGTAAGATCAACGGGAAAATGACACTGAAATGTGTCGGGAAGAATCCGAGGCTTGCATCTGCCAAGAGCAAGAATGATAAGAATATTACAGGTCTTATCAATTCCGTGGAAAGCGGAAAGACCATAATTTACAGTTTTGTCAATGTTGCCCCGTTTGAAATTGGGCAGTCCCTTATGAATGTGATGGATATTGACTTTACTGCAACGGAAGAAACTACGGCAGCATTCCAGTGTGAAATGCTTCTGGAGGTGGTAAAGCCGGATACCGGGGGAGAGCCGGAAGAAGGCGTGGCAGCAGAAACGGAACTGCCGGAGCTGTCCATTGTTTATAAGATAAATAATGAAACCATAGATACATTCATGCCGGTCAAGACCTGTCTGTATGGGAAGCATGTCGTGACATTGTTTTTTCCGATATCGAAAGTCATAGAGAACAGCTCCAATACATTTTCCATGTATCTGAAGATATCATCCGGGAGTGCTAAGATTGGTGAGGCGCAGATTAGGGCAACCATCAGCGGTCAGGGACTCGCAGCAGGACTGGGAGACTGGAACGGACGCATCAATATCAATGAGAATATTGGAAATATCAGCATTACGGATGTACCGTTTGTGGCTGATGTGTTTAAGGATACGGCATCCGTAACATTCCCTTCCAAAAAGACACAGGGACTGACACAGACAATCGGGAATATTCCAATCACAGACCAGAACTATGAAGCAGATGCATTTACGGACCGTGCATGGATCACGGAGATCCTCCGAACCTTTGTACTTACAAGCGTGCGGGGAAATCCAAATTATAACGGATATATCACGGTTAATACGGAAGAACGGTTCATGCTGCGGAAACGGTATGTACAGAAGTCAGAGCCGGAATCCCTCGACCACGGATATGCAGAAGACCTCGTGATCGATATTTCATACTTCACAAAGGTGGACGGGGTGGAAGTCAATGGTTATACCGCAGCAGTCCGTCCGCAGTATGTGATTACCGCGGCAGAGACTTCCGTTAAGTTCCCGGATACCATTACCGTTGAAAACGGGTTCTTTGAACTGAAAGCAGTAACTGAACAGACACAGGAAGCCGTGACGGATGAAGTGGATGAAGGTTTCTTGGAAAGGACAACGGTTGATATATCCGGCTTTGACGGAGTGAAAGGAGTGGAATTTACACTATGAATTATGACAATATAAATGATATTTTTTCGGCCGGTGTCACCAATATGACCTGTCTGTTACAGGACAGCAACAGCTATGATGGCGGTACGCTTGCCGTGAGTGGTGCGGATTTTTTCACGTTCCTCGGAAAAGCCGTGCCGTACATTTATGCACACGGTGATTCTTACTGGGGAATCGGCAGTGATGCTACGCACCTTAAAGTGGATAACCGTGATACCAGAATGAGATCGCTTTACAGGGAAGAAGGGACTTTATACAGTTATTACCGTTTTCTGAAAATACGGTGGGAAGGATGGTCGCATTACAATGCATCCGGGGCGGACTACCAGTTAAAGTATGACCTTCTGTTCTGGGACACGGGAGATATTTCCCTTCATATGATTTCTGTTCCTGTCCAGTGTTATGATGGAGGTTTCGGTTTTAGTGCAGACAAGAACTATACTTTCACAAAGCCCGATACAGCTTCCCCGGATATTACTTTCCAGTATTATGCGGACAGTAAGACCTTTGAAGTGAAATACACACCGATTGACCTGTTGGTCCCGTTTAAACTCCTGATAAAAGACGGGGACGGAAAACTGTATACGGTGGAGAACCAGATCATAAATGAGGAGCTGTCAGAAACAGCAGATGTACTTGTCGGACTGGAAGAAACAGAGGTCAATGCACTTTTGTTTAAGAAACATGGATTTGCAAAGATGCCGGAGTGGGATCTGATAAAAGGGCTGACGCTTCCTTCCGTATTAAGCTGGAGTGACAGCAGGGCATTTCCGCTGAATGCCGTGATTACGGGAACACCGCCAAAACAGTATATTGAATGCACGGCGGATCTTTCGGACGGCACGGTTCTTGGAATCAAGGCACTGAATGCAGAATATGAGGGAGAGATCACGGTACAGTACAGTTATGACGGGGAGACCTTTACGGGTGAAACCCCGATGGCGGATTTTCTCACAATGGAGCTGGATGAATTGTATGCCGGACTGCTGGAAGCAAAGACGATAACCTTCCGTTTCTGGCTTGCGGGCGATGCAACGCTTACATCCTTTATCATGAATTATAGAAATGGAGATGATGACGATGCTCAAGGGAACAACAAGAATAGAACTTACTGATGTAAACACAGGTGAGGTGGAAACCTACCAGAACAGCAATATGGTCACCAATGCACTAAGGGACATCCTGAAACCGCTTGGACTTTCCAAGAGACCGAACAGGTTTTTGAATGAATTCGTGCCGTATTATGAAAAACTGCTCGGAGGCATCCTGTGCTTCGACAGGGAGATACCGGAGAATGCGGATGAATATTATCCCCCGGCAGATGCAAACCTTGTCGGCTGTGCTTCACATGGAATGCAGAACAACACAAAGAATACCTTCCGTGGCGGATTCAACCAGACAGAATCGGAAGTAAATCTGAAAGACAGGTATGTGAAATATGTATATGATTTTGCAACCAGTCAGGCGAACGGCACGATTGCCAGCATCTGTCTTACACATAAAAATGGTGGACTTACATCATACGGCAGTAAAAATACCAGTCCAATCAGGGATAATTTACTGATGCAGTCCATTGCAGAAGACAATCTTCAGTATGTGTACCCTGACAGGACAGGGGCAAGCACGAGCAGCAGATATTCCGGTATGACGATTGGAAAAACAGAGCTGATATTCCTAATCGATAGGGCAAAGGACTGTGTGTATTATTTCAAGGTGGCAGATAAGAACCATATCCACATCACAAAAAGACGTGCATTTTTAAAGACGGTATCTATTCTTGATAATATTTACACCACGAAACCGCTTATCGAAGAAATCGAACTGGCAGAACTGTCTTCGGAACTGCAGATTGGCTACTGGTCATATAATTATGATCCGTCAAATGATTGTCTGTATATCTGCACGAGCAGCAACAGCAGGACTGCCCCAGAGGGCAAGTTTCTTATAACGGAAATAAAAGTGGACACTTGGAAAATCAAGCAGTATGAAATAGCAAACACCACGGATAAATATCTCAGGACGGAAGGGAACTGGGGAATGTTCGTTACCGAAGGCTATCTTCTGCTGAGGGGATATGATGCCCCGTATGATGTGTATAAAATCCAGATCACGAATCCGGCAAATGTTGTAAAGCTGAAGCGGACCAATGTGACCAACATCAATGGCGTGCCGAAGTTCGTGATTAACGGACGGGTTTATTACGAATACAGTTATGAACAGCTTCTGATTGCGAATCTGGCAACGGATGAGATCATGCCACCGGAGACACAGACATTGTTTAATTCCAGTTATACGATGAGCGTGACTCCTGTAAGAAATGAACCACTCATCTATTTTTGTGATTATGGCACATGGTCAACGTCCGGGTGGTACATGATGTGTAATTATCTGGCAACCATCAATAACCTTGATGCCCCAATTACAAAGACGGCAGATAAGACAATGAAGATCACTTATATTTTACAGGAACAATAAAATACTTTTTGGAATCAGGCAGTTATCCATTACGGGTAGCTGCTTTTTTCATACAAAAAATCAAAGGAGGACAAGACAATGAAGGAATTCTGGAACGCAGTACAGTTTGTATTCACGGCAATCGGAGGATGGCTTGGATACTTTCTTGGAGGATGTGACGGCCTGCTCTTTGCACTGCTCGCATTTGTGGTCATCGACTACATCACGGGAGTTATGTGTGCAATCAGTGACCAGAAGCTGTCCAGCGCAGTTGGTTTTAAGGGAATCTGCCGTAAGGTGCTGATTTTCCTTATGGTCGGCATTGCAAACATTCTTGATGTATATGTCATCGGAACGGGGAGCGTTTTAAGGACGGCAGCCATTTTCTTCTACATCTCAAATGAAGGAATCTCCCTTTTGGAGAATGCATCCCATCTGGGACTTCCGGTTCCGGCAAAGATCAAAGCCGTGCTGGAACAGCTTCATGACAGGTCAGAAGAAGACAAAGACAACGGGGAAGGGTAGCTCCTTCCCTCTTTTATTACAGAGAATTGGAGGATCATATTATGAGTCAGAAATTTGGAATCGATGTAAGCCACTGGCAGGGCAGTTTTGACTTTGCAAGGGCTAAGAGCAAGGAAGGCGTGGAGTTCGCAGTCATCAAAGCCGGAGGTGCTGATGCCGGACTTTATAAGGACAGCCAGTTTGAACCAAACTATAAGAAATGTGAGGAATGCGGACTTCCAAAGGGCGCATATTTCTATGGAAATGCCAGAAGCGTGGCAGATGCCAAGAAGGAGGCAGAATACTTCCTTTCACTGCTTAAGGGAAAGAGATATGAGTATCCTGTCTTTTATGATGTGGAAGGCAGCATGATCACCAAGAATGACAGAAATACACTGACACAGATCGTAAAGGCATTCTGTTCTGCAGTAGAAGCTGCCGGATACTGGGTCGGCATCTATTCGTCCGAGTCATTCTTCAACAGCGAGATGAATGACGGGGAGCTTATCCGCTACAGCCACTGGGTTGCAAGATGGGGTAAGAGCAAGCCGGCCCCGGCAAGCGGTGCAGAGACACAGATCTGGCAGTTCGGAGGGGAGACAAACCTTATCCGGAGCAACAAGATCAATGGGCAGTCCTGTGATCAGGATTACTGCTATGTGGATTTCCCTGCAAAGATCAAGGCAGCCGGGCTGAACGGTTATGCCAAGGGAAGCAGTACACCCGCTCCGGTGAAGAAGTCCAATGAGGAGATCGCATCCGAGGTGATTGCCGGAAAGTGGGGGAATGGTGCGGAAAGACAGAAACTGCTCTCACAGGCGGGGTATGACTATTCTGCAGTCCAGAGTATCGTGAATAAGAAACTTTCCCCATCCAGGAAATCCGTGGATGAGATCGCAAGGGAAGTTATTCATGGTGACTGGGGAAATGGTTCTGACAGAAAGAAAAGGATCACTTCTGCCGGATATGATTATTCCGCAGTACAGAAAAGGGTTAATGAACTCCTGAAATAAGGATATGGCTGATGGTCAGTAATGGCTGTCAGCCGTATTTTTTTCCATTTATGCCAAGGAAAGAAAGGTGAAAGGTATCGCAGATTGTACTTGCTATTATTGGCTTTCAGAGTGATATATAGACTACCCAAAGAGAAAGGAGTGGCAGAATTTGGAGATTCAGATAAGGGAAGGAAACAGCAGACAGAAGCAAAAACTTAAGGTATGCGCCTACTGCCGTGTCTCAACGGATGCGGATGAACAGGAAAATTCATTGGAAAACCAGATCAGGCATTATAAAGAAGTCATTACCAGTAATCCTGATTACGAGTATGCCGGAGTTTACAGTGACTTTGCCATATCAGGATTCAAGGAAAAACGTCCCGGTCTGCAGAAGATGTTAGCAGATGCCCGTAAGGGAAAAATAGACCTTATATTAACAAAATCCGTATCACGGTTCGCAAGAAACACCTCAATCGTTCTGGAAGCTACACGAAAGCTGAAAGAACTGAATGTTGGTGTTTTTTTTGAACTCCAGAATATCAATACCCTGTCAGGGGAAGGCGAGCTTATGCTTACGATCCTTGCTGCATTTGCACAGGCAGAAAGCGAGAGCGGAAGCGTTGGTGCAAAGATGGTGTACCAGAGAAAGTACGAGGCAGGGATTCCCGTGCAGTACCTTGAGCGGTCTTTCGGATTTAAGAAGGATGAGCGGGGAGTCTATATTGCAGATGAAGAGGAAGCGGTATGGGTAAGAAAAATCTATGATATGGCAGCACAGGGATATACTCTTGCAGCTATTAAGCGCTACCTGAACGAAAATAATGTAAAAACGGTGGGTGGTGCAAAATGGCTTGATAGCACGGTGCTTCGTATTTTGGAAAATGAAATCTATAAAGGCGATTATATCATGCATAAGTATTTTGTAAATGAAGAAAGAAAACTGGTCAGAAACAGGGGAGAAGTAGATGCCTGGTACATCGAGGATGACCATGAAGCCATTGTTTCCCCAAAACTCTGGCAGAGAGCACAGGACGCACTGGAAGCAAAGCGGGATTATCTTGCGGAAGGCTCAGTGATCGAAGAATTCACGGAAGAAAATTATCCATACATGAACAGGATCTATTGTGCCAGATGCGGACACCCGCTTTACAAAAGGATCTACAGTAACGGCAACAGGCTGAACTGGGGATGCAGCGGTACAAAGCGGTATGGGAAGTCTTTCTGCGAGGGGATAAACATTCCGGACGGAGTCTTGCGAGGGGCATGGCATTTTGATGAAAATATGTATATAGGGGAAAAACAGACAGATAAGGGAAAAAAGGAATTTACCTATCTGAAAGAAGCTTCATGGAAAAGAAGGCATAAGAAGAAAGAGCCGGAGCCGATTCCTGAAAATACGGAAACAGAGTATCCGTACAGGGAGAAGATCTTCTGCGGATTATGCGGAAGCAGACTCGTGAGGCATGTAAACACCAAAAACCATAAGGTCATATGGGTATGCAACGGGAGAAAGCGGAAGGGGAAAGACTTCTGTGATGGGACAAGGGTTCCGGATACCATTATAAAGGGATGGGGAGAAATCAAAAAAGATATTTATATTCAGAGAAAGGATGATAAGAATGGCAAGAAGCGTTACAGTTATACCAGCAAGAAGCCAAAAGGTGCGGACAGGGCATAAGGCGGTACAGGAAAAGAAGATAAGGGTGGCAGCCTACTGCCGTGTGTCAACGGATCAGGAAGACCAGCTCCATAGTTTTGAGGCACAGGTCGAGTATTATACAAAATATATCAACGAGCATGAGAATTATGAAATGGCCGGCATTTATGCAGATGAGGGAATTTCCGGTACGAATACAAAGAAAAGGGAACAGTTCAAAAAGATGATCGCAGACTGCGAGGACGGTAAGATAGACCTTGTCATAACAAAATCCATCAGTCGTTTTGCAAGGAACACGCAGGACTGCCTGGCATATTCCAGAAAATTAAAGAACTTGGGGATCGGCATCATATTTGAGAAGGAAAACATCAACACGCTGGATTCCACGGGAGAGCTTCTGTTCACCATCTTAAGCTCCCTTGCACAGGATGAATCGAGAAACATTTCAGAAAACTGTAAATGGGGCATCCGCACGAAATTCAAGAACGGTGAGATGCATCTCAACACATTCAAGTTCCTCGGATACGATAAGGATGAGAACGGGAAGCTTGTCATCAATAAGGAACAGGCAAAGACAGTGAGAAGGATATACAGGGACTTCCTTATCGGAATCAATCCGGCACAGATTGCAAAGGAACTGACGGAAGAGAAAGTTCCGGGATGTCTGGGGCAGACAAAATGGTATCCAAGCACGGTCACAGGGATCTTAAAACAGGAAAAGCATATGGGTGATGCACTTCTACAGAAGACCTATACTGCAGACTTTCTTACCAAGAGACAGGTCAGAAACAACGGTGAGATTGCACAGGTCTATGTAAAGGACAGCCATAAGGGGATCATAGATAAGCAGACATGGAATGCGGTACAGGAAGAATTTGACCGCAGGGAAAAGTTCATGGAATCGCACGGCACGGACAGGTACAGTTACGGTGCGGACTGCATGCCGTTCTGTGAGAAGGTGTTCTGCGGGGAATGCAAAAGCCTGTTCACGAGACATTCATGGAGATCAAGGGGAATCGTACAGTGGCAGTGCAAGAACCACAGGAAAGACGGGAAAGTGGCATGCACGAATGCCTACGTTGATAATGCAGACCTGGAAAAGGGATTTGTAAAAGCATTCAACAGACTGGTCATGGACAGGGATAAGCATATGGAAAGATGGCAGCAGATGAAGTCGGACGGGACACCGCTTGAAAAGATCAGGGCGGGGCAGATGATGGAAGCCGTGGAAAATGAACCGCTTACCAGATTCGTCCCGGAGATCGCACAGCTTGTCCTCTGTGAAGTGACGGTGCTTGGTGCGAAAAAATATGAGCTCTTCTTTCTGGAAGGCAGCAGGGTAAAGGTTTCCGTGTAGATCACCCGGAAACCCCGCTGTCATGAAGTCCAAACAGCTCCATCTGGCTGCTTTCACCGTCCGCATCCCCGGGTTCAGGAATGTCGGACGGTTCTTCTTCCATGTCCTTTTTATGCGGAAGTTTATGGGTATAAAGTTTATCCCAGGTAAGCGGGTTCCGGCTTTTTTTGTTGTAGTATATCAGTATGGCTTCCGCAAATCCGAGTGAGCCGGAACGCCTGTCCTTTGCAGTGCGGGCAAGTTCCTTGATGGATATCCTTCCGAGCTTTTCCTTAAATACATCATCTTTTATGGCATCACCGTAAGCATTCAGGAAACGTGCCAGTCCGTTCATCATGTTTGCACTGAAGGACTGGGATGCCCCTTCCCATGTGGCCGCAATGAGACGGATGACATGGTCAAGCATATGATAGCCGTATTTGTCGTGGATGTTTTCCAGGGTTGCGACAGCGCAGATACCGCCCGGTGTCGTGGTGGATGCGATGGTAAGGTCATAGGATTCCACCAGGTCACGGATGATGAGCTGTTTGTCATTGCCGGCCTCTATGTTTGCCATGAATATCTCATAAGGCAGCAGGGGCTTTACATATTTCATCTGGTTTGCAAAGATATCCGCTTCATGTTCATATCCGAGGTCATCGTACACCATGCACCACACGGGTGTCTCCCTGGATCCTGAAACGAGGGCAACGATCTCAATGGTGTGCTGTCCGTTGAATACATAGTTGATGCCGTTCCTCCGGCTGACCTTTACTGGATTTATCTGGTACAGGTCAAAGTTGGCGGCAGCGCGCTGGACATGGTGCTGTGAGAGGTTGCGCTGGTATTCCTGGTTGGATACGAGATTCCTGATAGGGATCTGTTCAAAGTGTACTTTTGGGACGAACTGCATCAGGTCAATGGTCTGTGGCGTTTGTCCGGCTGTCTGTTCTTCTGTCATCTGGATCATCCTCCTCAAGCTGCGAAAGCAGTCTGGTTATTTTTCTTGTTAGGTTTAACAGCTGCATCTTCACTTCACGCCTTGCATTAACCGAGGTGGAAGGAAAATCTGTAAGCTCCATGGTCCTTGATATGGTCTTTGACCATGAAGGTATCGTAAATTTAAGGCTCTCGAGTTCCGCATCCGGGTCAGTGGCGGGCATCTGCTTAATTCCGGCTTCGGCACTTTCCTTTTCCCGTTTTATCCTTCTTGAGTCCGGTTTTCCGGTGGGAAGCCTCTGCCACCTGAGTTCGTGCCGGAGCTGGGAGTATCCGATGCGATCTATAGACCCGCTGTCCAAGAGCCTTTTCAGTCCATTGATATCCTCAATGGGAAGACGGGAGAGTTCTATGATATTTTCATGGGATACACGGAGTTTCCCGTTTAATATCTTTTCTGCAATCTCCGGGCTTTTCCGTTTCAGGTCATCGACCGCACGGGCATAAATATCATATTTTGTCACGGTGGAAAAACCAAAATTAAATTCATTGCCTATGATGGTGGCAATATCCGTCTTACGGACATATTTCTGTGACACCTGTCCGTCTGCATTCAGTTCCGTGTCAGGATGTTTTTTCATGAATTCATCACTGGCGGTATTCATATCCGCACGGAACAGTCTGCCTATCAGGTATTTTTTGTATTCCCCGGTAAGGTCTGTACGTTTTAGCTGTTCATGGCAGATAAAAGAGACTGCCTTATCACGGCTTTCAAGCATGATGCGCCGGATGTTGAAATGGATATCCCATTTCGTACAGATTTTATACCGCAGACGGCCGTCAAGTATGATACCGTTCCATACACATACAGGCTCCTGGCATCCGTGGTCAAAAATGTTTTCTTCGAGTTCTTCCAGGTACTTTTCTTCCCTTGGCTGTATCAGCTCATCAAATTCCGGATCCGTCTGAAGTTCCGGGACTGGTCTGTTGTTCATACTGATTCCTCCGTTCGGGTCATATCATCTACAAGCACGCATTCATTCATGGAAAAGCTGGCAAGACATTCTTTTGGATTCAGTGCACCGTAGATACGGTAGCTGCGGTTGTCCTCCAGATATATGCCCGTATGCCGTAATGCCTGTAAAAGTTCCGTACTGTATAATTCGTAGCAGTAACGGCTGTCGGCTTTACTGTAGCGTACACGGTGGGCAAGGTAATCCTTACGCACACTTTTCCTTATGGCGATCATGCTGTCCTGTGGGTTTACAAGTAGCTGGATATACTCCGGGTCACCGAGCATATGGAGTGTGAGCTTGTGTATGCGTATTCTGTTTTTCTTTAAGTCAATGCATAGGACCGGCTTCAAAGAGGTTTCTCTGTTCATAATGCTGTTCCTCCTTTTCTGGATGTTCTGTTTTTTCTTCTTCTGGTTCAGCGGTATTGTTTTCGGAGATGCCGAACACCGCATAACCGTCAAACATGTTGACCTGTAAACTGCTCTGGTGTTCCTCGACAGGCACACCGAACTGGTTCTGCCATTCTTCCGGATAGCTTGGCGTGCGGGACGCTTTTATCTTTCCGTCTTCCTTTTCCTCACGCACGAAGATCTCAGGCGTGGTGAGGTCGAAGACAAAGAGCAGTTCATTGTCTGACCGTATCAGCTTCCCAAGCAGTTTATAGCGATAGGATGAATTCCATCCCATAAGCGACACGACCTTGGCAAAAAAGATACGGCAGGTGATCTGCCTTGGAGAGCGTTTTGCCGTTGCGGAGCACCACCGGAAGGAATCCTTCTCATCCTCCTGGCATGGACGCACCGCCAGTTTCTTTTCATCCGGGTTTACGAGTATCTGCACGAAATCCGTATCCGGCAGCTTTTTTATGCATGCGGTGTTTACGGATACCTTGCTGGAATTAAAAGTAAAGGACGGTTCATAGGTATGGGCGAAGAACTCGCCGCGGACAACCTGATACCCGTCATAGCTGAAAGCATCATCCTCGGTCACGGGAATGGTATTCTTTTCATCGTTTGTCTGTATGTTCATCTGTGTTCTCCTTCATATCTGACATGATCTGTTTAATATTCTTTTCGATGTCATTTTTACTGGTGACCTGTATATCAGTGTCGTTATATGTTACCGAGGCATGGGAGGTATCCGGGTCTTTACGTCCGGTGAATCCGGCAAGTTCTTCTGCCTGTGCGTGGCTGTAATAATTGCTCCCAAATGTGTCTGCCCAGTCAGGCGGATAGGCTCGGACATTTCTCTGCTGGTTGTCTGTAAAGGGTTTTACGGCCGGATCCGCATCCGGTGCACCGACCATGTCATTGGGGATGAATATCTCCGGTTCGGAAAGGTTGAAGAGCAGTACGGCATCATTCCCGCTGCCACGCTTTACCCCCGTAATGCGGTAACGGCAGTCATCATTCCAGCCGAGGAGGGAATAGAGCGTGGGAAGAAATGCAGTCCCGCTGATCTCACGTGGAGAGTTTTTTCCGTCTTTCTTTTTAGACCACTGCATGGCATTCCGGCAGTCTTTCCCCGCATTCCTTACGGCAAAGACCAGTTTCTTTGGATGTATGAGCAGTTCCACAAGCGTGCTGTCAAGTTTGCGGACGGCAGGAGCGGAAAAGCGGATATCTCCCTGGCTGAAGGTAACGGTTATACGGTCCGTGCTGTCAAAAAACTGTGAGCGTGCGATCTCATATCCGCGCAGGTCAAATTCACCGGATTTTACTTCCACATGACCGGAAGACGGGCCGGACTGTTCCGTGCCGTCATAAACACTGGAAGAAGCATTCATGTAATCCGTTTCCTTAAATCCCGCCCATCTGGGGTTGATGGATACAAATCCTTTCAGGACACCTCCCGGAATGACCTTCAGCTGCGGAAGGATCCCTTTGTTCCCATACTTGGCATTGCTGATCAGCCTCTGGACCGCAATAAAGTCATCCCTTGATATGATGGCTTCGTGATGGTCGCGCTTCCGGTACTGTGGACGGTTCTGCATATTCTTCTTTGATTTGTGGTTGAGATAATTCGGAGTGTAGGTCTTATGTGCAAGAACATCACCGCAGTGCCTCTCATTCTGCAGTATCTGAAGGATGGAACCAGGAGACCATACAGTGTTCCCCTTTTTGGTCTCACAGCCGAGTTCCGTCAGGGTATCGGCAATCTCCTGACAGGTGCATCCGTTTAAGTACATCATAAATATGAGTTTTACGATCTTTGCTTCCCCTTCATTAATAATGAGGTTTCCATCTTCATCATGGTCATATCCGAGGAGTATCGGTGTAAGGAAGATCCCCCTGCGGAAACGCATCTCGATGGATGCATTCATGATCTCGCTCTTGGTATGGCTTTCTTCCTGTGCAAGTGTGGCCATGAAGGAAAGCACCATCTCACTTTTGGGGTCAAAGGTGTTGAGCCTTTCCGTTTCAAAGAAAACACCGACAGGATGGGGGAGTGCGAGAAGCTCCCTGACATAGCCGATGCAGTCCACCACATTCCGGGCAAAACGTGATACGCTCTTGGTCACGATGAGATCTATCTGACCTTTTTTGCAGTCTTCGATCATCAGCTTGAACTGGTCACGGTGCTGGAGTGAAGTGCCGGAGATGCCTTCATCCGCATAGATCTGTACCAGTTTCCAGTTCGGACTCTTACTGATGACATCATGATAATGGTTCTTCTGCAGTTCATATGAAGATGTCTGCCTTGGATCATCCGTTGACACCCTTGCATATACGGCAACACGCTGTTCATTTTCCACTGCAAATATATCTTCCTGCGGAAGGGCAGGGATCACGTCAAGTTCATCCGGGTTGATGCCTTTATAGCGTTCCCTTATCTTACTTTTCTGGTCGGCAACTGAGCCGGCTTTCTGCTCGTTTTCGTTCATGACTTACCACCTTTTATTTCTGTGCTGGATTTTATTATAAAATTTTCATGCTGAAATAAAATAGACTATACGGACAGCCATATCCCTATAGTCTATTTCAAAGAAAATTTATTTGTGTGAAAATAGTGTGCCTTTATCTGTGCCTGTCACTGGAAGCAAGCTCCCAGCCGTTTTTGTGCATGGTTTCCAGGCTTGCTTTTATAAGTTCATAGATGAATCTTTTCTCATTTTCCGAGCAGTCTTCCATGAGCATATCGATGTCTGTCTGGTATGCAGCCGGATTGTTCATCTGCACTCCGGCAAGCAGTTCATCCACGGTAATGCCGAGGGCATTCACGATACGGATGATGGATTCCAGGCTTGCTTTCCTTTTTGCATTTTCAATGTGGCTTATGTAGGAGACGGAAAGGTCGGTCATTTCCGCAAGCTGTGCCTGTGAAATATGATTCTGCTCCCTTACTTCCTTGATACGGTATCCTATCTGCCTGTGGTTGACAGATATCTGCGTCTGATTCATAGATTGTACCTCCTGTTTTCTTTTTCTTACGCAAGGTAAATTATCTATCAATGAGTGCAAAAAAGTTGTGTAATTTAATAAAGCGTAATGGAGTAAAAGGAAAACAGGGGGATGGGAAAGTGCGAAATATGTCGAACGATTTTTATTGAAGGATACGGATGCAGATGGTATGCTTATAACTGGAACAAGACGATATAAGAATGATGGAAACAAGGTAAATCAAGGTTCTGTCATGATACAAAACTGAACTGCATAAATCTGCCGTTCATATTTTTTTTACCCAGATACTCCACTGCACTAGAGTAAATTACGAAAGAGATATGGTTCTAATAATTCTTCTGCGTAACGGTTACAATATGTATATCGTACAGATAGAAGAGAGGTGTAATTTACTTGCGTACAGAGGAGTACATACCAAAGAGGGTAAAAGAATTATGCAGCAAGCATAAAGTCTCCAAATACAGACTTGCACAGCTCACGGATATGTCGCAGACAGCGTTGGCAAATATAATGAATAAGAAGAGCATACCTACAGTACCGACCCTGGAAAGGATCTGTGATGCATTCGGAATTTCAATCGCACAGTTCTTTGCAGGAGATGGTATGCGGCCTGACCTGACGGATGAGCAAGGTGAATTATTGGAGATATGGGATGACTTAAATGCGGATGAACGCAGAATACTGATGAACTTCGTAAGGACGCTGAAGAAGTAAGGGGAAGCAGTTTGATTGTATCTGACAAGACTGGCTTCCCTTTTTCTATGCATTCCGGTGACCACGGAAAGTGATGAGGATGTATATGAGAGTACAGGATGAGGAATTCAAAACAATGATCTACGATCTGATGAACGGACATTATGATCTGGATAAATTTGATTGTGAGGAAAGCAGTGTGGTAGAGAACGAATTTGAAGAAGGCAGATACTGTGAAAAACTCTACAGTGAAATGCTTGCAGCCTATGGAAGGATATGCCAGAGACTGCATGAGCCGTCCGGTGAGGACAGGGACGTGGAAATCATAATAAACAATCTGCTGGATATGGGCAGATACCAGAGCATGAAGATGTTTAGTTATGGAGCATTCTTTACTGAAAAACAGAATTAGCAGTAAGACGGAACGCAAAAAATAGTGTGGCTACGATTTGACAGCCACGCTATTTTTTGTTACAAATATAGTGGTGTTATACAATGCGTATAACAGAGAACCGCAAAAATGATTTTGCGTGATTATACAAACGGTGCTTATAATAGCTTTTCTGCCCATCTGGGTCTGTTCAACGGACGAAAATGAGGCTTCCATGGTTTTATATGCCACGCTCGGGGCTATACTATGCTGCTGACCGGAGACAGTACCGAAACCTGTGATGCAGCGGTCGTGCAGGCAATGAAGCAGAATGGAATGAGAGAGTGGATTGTCTGAAGGTTGCCCATCACGGTGCAAAGACGTCAAGCTCTGCCAGTCTGCTGACCTACATCAGCCCCAAGCTTGCCCTGATCTCCTGCGGCAGAGATAACTCTTACGGACATCCGCACAGGGAAATCGCTGGACAGACTAACGGGCTGACTGTGGCAGCCACATAGTCAGCGAACAGATGAAGCGGGCGAAATTGTCCTACATATCGGAAAAAGAAAGTACAGCTTTCCATTTTCCCGGAATATTGTTATACTGAATATAACTGCACAGCACCATAAAACAGCAGGGGCGGTATGCTAAATATGTATGGTTATTCTGCGGTATTTACAAAAAAACGATCGGTGTATAGAGGCAGAACAGGATAATAGGAATGGATAAATTTATTAAAAAAGGAAGCGAATAGAATGGCAGCAGTCAAAGAAAAAAGAGTAGAGGATTCCATGATCGAACAGGTGCATAAGTTAAGACCGACGCATATGAACGGTATGGGACGGTTGTTTGGCGGACAGCTCATGTCCTGGATCGATGAGGTGGCGTGCCTGGTCGGCAACAGACATTCACGGGCGAATGTGATCACAGCTTCTGTGGATAACCTACGGTTTATCCGTGGTGCTTATGTAAATGAACTGATCGTGATGATCGCAAAGATGACATATGTGGGGCATACTTCCATGGAAGTGCGTGTAGATACGTATGTAGAATCAATGGATGGCATGCGGAGACCGATCAACAGGGCATACCTGACGATTGTTGCGGTGGATGAAAACGGAAAACCATGTGAGGTACCGGGGCTGATCATAGAGACAGAGGCAGAGAAGGCAGAATGGCAGGCCGGTCAGAAACGAAGAGAAATGCGTATGGTGCGCAGAAAAGAAGGCTTTTAAAGACGGCGGTAAAAGGAAAGAATGCAGAAATTAGCAAGAGACATTAAGGAACGGGATTTTAAAAATGTATATCTTCTGACAGGCGAAGAGGATTATCTGCGTAAGCAGTATCGGGACAGACTGGCAGGAGCCATGGCAGATGTGCATGACACGATGAACTATCATTATTTTGAAGGCAAAAACACCATACCGGAGAAACTTATAGATCTGGCGGAGACGATGCCCTTTCTGGCAGAGCGCCGTGTGATCGTGGTGGAGAACAGCGGCTTTTTCAAATCAGCCCAGGATAAGCTGGCGGATTATTTAAAGCAGCTTCCCGAGACATCGTTTTTCATCTTTGTGGAGCCGCAGGTCGATAAGCGCGGTAAGCTGTATAAAGCGTGTAAGGATGTCGGGTATATAGCAGAGTTCAATGTGCAGGATGAGCAGACGCTACGCAGATGGATACTGGGCAGGCTAAATAAAGAGCAGAAGCTGATCACGGAACGTGCACTTGCCGTATTTATGGAGCGTACGGGAAGCGACATGGAAAATATCGCATCGGAGCTGGAAAAGCTGCTCTGTTATACGCTGGAAAAGCCGGATATCACAGAGGCAGATGTGGATGCAATCTGTACCAGGCAGATCAACAACCGTATTTTTGATATGATCGAAGCAGTGGCTTCAAAGCGGCAGGAGGCGGCACTGGAGCTGTATTATGATCTGCTGGCACTGAAGGAACCACCGATGCGTATCCTTTTTCTGATCGCCAGACAGTATAACCTGCTGTATCAGACAAAGCTGTTAAAGGGAAAAGGCTATGATAATAAGTCGATCGCATCAAAGCTGGGGTTATCCCCGTTTATTGCGGGTAAATATGTGACACAGGCATCCAGATTTGAAAAGGAAACACTCAGGAAAAGTCTGGAACAGTGCGTGGAAGCGGAAGAAAATGTAAAAACAGGCAAGATGGCGGACAATCTGAGCGTAGAGCTTTTGATCGTACAGTTCAGCAGTAAAAAGAGCCAGAGGAAGGAGGCATAAGCCAAATGGAAGTGATTATATTTGTGATCGTGTTATGCTTTTTATTTTCCAGTATTCAGAAAAAGAAAAGCCAGAAGGTGGGAAAAAAAGAGACACCGGTGCAAAACAGACCGGTGACAGACTATCGCCCGCAGACACAGAGCAGACCGGTAAATAGCACACAGAGTAGTATGCAGAGAAGTAATATACAGGGCAGACAGGCCGCTGTCAGAACAGCCGGGGGTGCAGCAGGAAGTATGACATCGGGAAAAGGGCTCTTCAGTCAGCAGAACAGTTGAAAAAGAAGACGACAGTCAGCCGGCAGGCAAAGTCTACAACGGAGATGTTGGAAGAAAAAGCAAGACAGGATGCAATGGAGCATCAGGAAGAGAAAAGAAGAGCTTGCAGAGGAACGCCGCATTCATGGGCAGCTGCGTTATGCGGAACGTTATCTGCCGGGAGATATGATACCGAAGGGCAGACGACTTGTTTGCTGCGGCTATTGCAATGCAGAAAATCTGATCCCGGAGCGTGATGATCCAAAGCGTTATAACTGCTATTTCTGCAGAGAGACTTTGTAAAAACAGACATTGTATGGGAATAAAAGACAAATAGCAGGAAATCCTAAAGAAAAGAAAGGTGGTATAAAAATGAGCGTAGTAGAAATTACAACGGAAAATTTTGATACAGAAGTATTACAGGCAGATAAGCCGGTACTGGTAGACTTCTGGGCATCCCCTGGTGTGCACCGTGCAGAATGCTTTCACCGGTTGTGGATGCATTTGCGCAAAAGCATGACGAGGTAAAGGTCGGCAAGATCAATGTGGATGAGCAGGCAGCTCTGGCTGCAAAATATAAAGTTATGAGCATTCCGACCCTGATCGTATTCCAAAAAGGCGAGGTATACCGGAAATCTGTCGGTGTGATCTCCGAAGAAGAGATCGCAGCACTGCTGCCATAGGCTTAAAGCAACGGTAAAAGTGCGCATACGAAGTGCTGGCAGTTAGCGGCAGCAGACTCATCATAATCTTCCTGATGAACGAGTGTATTGGATAAGCTGCGCAGACTCAGCAGTGGGATATCATAAGAATGGCAGAGCTGTGCAACCGCAGCAGTTTCCATGTCTTCCCCACAGCTGTGAAATGTCGTATGCATAAAATGAATATAATCAAGACGATTCAGCCATGCATCACAGCTTGCGATCGTTCCGGTTTTTTGGAAATACCGGACAGCGCAGAAATCTGATGTGTGGCTGAAAGTTTTTGTGCGGTTGTGAGCAGCATTTTATCGCTGTGATAGAAGGTATATTTTTGCCTGCATCTTCCACGCGCAATGATTCACAGCCGATCTGTATACAGCCATGCAACGGATTTTCATCCGGGGAATCCGAAAAACGCAGATTGGAATTATTGAAGATCGTCTCGCCAAGGATCATGTCTCCGCGGTGCAGAGCGGGATCGTGTCCGCCACAGACACCCTGATTAATGATACAGCGGGGCATAAAGTGTGAAATGGCAAGGACAGTGGCAGCACCGGCATTGACCATTCCCTGAAAGGTTTTGGAAACGATCACCTTCTGCCCGCAGAGTCTGCCTATATAAAAAGGGAACTGCATCAGCTCTGTTTTTGGACATCTTCCATGTGGGAGAGCAGATCACAGATTTCACAATCCATGGCACCCTGTATTAAGATTGCATTTTTATAGTTATCCGGGACAATTGCAGCAAAACATTGATCAGACATAAGTAACTCCATTCGATGATGATTGTTTTTTGTGTATCGTGCTTGTTGTTATGGTAAATTGTATTTTTATCATAAAGAAACGGCGGAGACTTGTCAATCCGTGATCTGCTGTCGGATACGCTCTTGCATAACATCTGTTTTTTTCGTATAATGCATACGTCAAGCGAAGTCTGTCATGCTCGAATGCATGTCATGTGAAGGAGGATATCACGATGGAAAAAATAGCAAGTTTTACAATAGACCATATCAAATTACAGCCGGGTATTTATGTATCCAGAAAGGATCAGATCGGGCAGGAGGTCGTTACGACATTTGACCTGCGTATGACCTCACCGAATGAGGAGCCTGTCATGAATACTGCTGAGGTGCACACGATAGAACATCTGGGTGCAACTTATCTCAGAAATAAAGAAGAGATCAGGGATAAAGTGATCTATTTCGGACCGATGGGCTGCAGAACAGGATTTTATCTGCTGCTGGCAGGTGACTATGCTTCTAAAGATATTGTAGCACTTGTAACGGAAATGTTTGAATTTATCAGAGATTACCGCGGAGAGGTACCGGGCGCAAGTCCGAAGGACTGTGGCAACTATCTGGATATGAATCTTGGCATGGCGAATTATCTGGCAGACCGTTATCTGGAAAAAACATTGTATGGGATCGATGATGCGCATCTGATCTATCCGCAATAAGCTGCCTGACGGAAAGGAACTATTATGCTGAATCAGTTTTCAAGGACGCAGCTTCTGCTGGGACCGGAAGCAATGGAAAAATTAAAAAATGCGAGAGTCGCCGTATTTGGGATCGGCGGTGTCGGTGGTTATGTCTGTGAAGCACTTGTCAGAAGCGGCGTCGGTGCTTTTGATCTTGTGGATGATGACAAGGTCTGTCTGACCAATTTAAACAGACAGATCATTGCCACAAGAAAGACAGTCGGCAAATATAAAACGGATGTGATGAAGGAACGTATTCTGGAGATTAATCCGGATGCGGAGGTGACAGTACACAAATGCTTTTTCCTGCCGGAAAATGCAGATACCTTCCCATTTGAAGAATATGACTATGTGGTAGATGCGGTAGATACGGTTACTGCCAAGATCGCACTTGTCATGAAGTCGCAGGAAGTGGGTGTACCGATCATCAGCAGCATGGGAGCAGGCAATAAGCTGGATGCATCTGCATTCCGTGTGGCGGATATTTATAAAACAAAGGTCTGTCCGCTGGCGAAGGTCATGCGGCGGGAGCTCAAAAAAAGAGGCGTGAAAAAGCTGAAGGTGGTCTATTCCGAGGAACAGCCGGTAAGACCGCTGGAAGATATGTCGATCAGCTGCAGAACGCATTGTATCTGCCCACCCGGGGCTGCGCGCAAATGCACGGAAAGAAGAGATATTCCGGGCAGTACAGCGTTTGTACCATCGGTAGCAGGGCTGATCATAGCAGGCGAGGTCGTAAAGGATCTGTGCAAATAAACAAAAATCCTGTATAAACAGATCTGCGGAAAAGAGGAAAGACAGATGCAGAACCATACAATCGTAACGCTGAAAAAAGGAGAGGGCAGAACCATCAAAGCAGGTGGTATGTGGATCTTCGATAACGAAATAGATACGATCACCGGCAGTTTTCATAACGGGGATGTTGTGACGGTACATGATTTTGACGGGTATCCGATGGGCAGAGGATTCATCAACCAGAATTCCAAGATCAGGATCCGTCTTATGACGAGAAAAACAGAGCAGGAGATCGACAGGGATTTTTTACGGATGCGTGTAAAAAATGCATGGGAGTATCGTAAGACAACTGTAGACACCTCCTCCTGCCGCGTCATCTTCGGAGAGGCGGATTTTTTGCCGGGGCTTGTTGTGGACAAATATGAAGATGTACTGGTTGTGGAATGTCTGGCACTTGGCATGGAACAGTTTAAGGAAACTATCGTGGAGCTTTTAAAGGAAGTTCTGGCAGAGGATGGGATCCGTGTCCGCGGCGTATACGAACGCAGTGATGCCAGTGAACGGAAAAAAAGAAGGTTTGCCGAAGGTAAAGGATTTTATCGGTGAGCCGTTTGACACGAATGTGGAGATCGTGGAAAACGGTGTTCATTATATGGTCGATGTCGCGAATGGCCAGAAAACCGGATTCTTCCTGGACCAGAAATACAATCGTCTTGCCATGCAGCGGATCTGTAAGGGAAAAAGGTTCTGGACTGTTTCACCCACATGGGAACCTTTGCACTCAACGCGGGAATCGCCGGAGCTTTGGACGTGACCGGGCTGGATATTTCAGAGTACGCCGTTTCGCAGGCAACAGAAAATGCCCGTCGGAATGGTCTGGAGGACACGGTGCATTTTCGCTGCGCAAATGTGCTGGATGAACTGCCGCGCCTTGCAGCAGTCGGGGAGAAGTATGATGTGGTCATTCTGGATCCACCGGCTTTCACAAAGTCACGCGAGGCGACCAAGAATGCCATTAAGGGTTATCGTGAAATCAATATGAAAGGGTTAAAACTTGTTAAAGACGGTGGCTATCTTGCAACCTGTTCCTGCTCTCATTTCATGACGCAGGAGCTTCTTGCAAAAACGGTCAAGGAAGCAGCAAAGGCAACGCACAAGCGGCTCCGTCAGGTAGAGTTCCGCACCCAGGCACCGGACCATCCGATCCTGTGGGCAAATTCGGCGAATGTACCGGAGAGTTATTATTTGAAGTTTTT
>VOFC01003361.1_pt1 | contig 53050 bp, 79 predicted proteins | sample 5384161 | NCBI WGS metagenome assembly VOFC01 (sample SAMN12384722, study PRJNA508395) | human gut metagenome | isolation source: healthy gut B | host: Homo sapiens | reverse complement strand
AAGTCCCATTCCTATTCCATAATATGTGGCTCTTTTCTTTTCTATTATTTCATAAGCTGATTGTTGTACTTCTGTGTAGATGTCTGATAATATATTTTCGTTTTCTCCTCTTTTCTTTAAGGATATCTAATAATTTTTTACAACCTACATAGCTATGTGTCCATGGCACAAATGAAGAGTCTCCGTGTTCTCCCATTATATATGCATGTATATTTTTGCTTGATACATTTAGTCTTTCACCTATTAAATAACGTAATCTAGCAGTGTCTAATACAGTTCCAGAGCCTATTACTTTATTCTTTGGAAATCCAGAAACTTTTTGGACAACATAAGACATTAAGTCTACTGGATTTGATGCAATAACAAATATTCCATTGAATCCTGATTTTACAACATTTTCTGTTATTTCTTTCATTATTTTTGCATTTGCAGATGCAAGTTCTAATCTTGTTTGTCCAGGTTTCTGATTCAACCCAGCTGTTATTACTACTATGTCTGCATTTTTGCATTCATCGTAATCCCCTGCTTTTATGTCCATTTTTCCTGATGCATAAGGGACTCCATGGTTAAGATCCATTGCCTCACCTTCTGCCTTGTCTTTTAATACATCTATTAAAACTAATTCATTTATTCCTCCTTGGTTTTCTAATTTCCAGAAAATTCTTTTTCTAGTTTTTCTATCTCAGATTTTATTTCTGGATCTTTATCAAAGTCGTATTTTTTTTTCTGAGTTTACTTTTGCATTTATTAGCACTTGTGGATATATTCGAATTATATCACATAGTTTTGAAATAGCCAACCCTTTTTCTAACATTATTTTTATTAGCATTAAAGATGTTAAAATTCCATCTCCTGTTGGGTTATAATCTAATAATATGATGTGTCCAGATTGTTCTCCACCTAAATTGTAGCCATTTGCAAGCATGTTTTCAAGAACATACCTATCTCCAACTTTTGTAGCTTCAAAATGAATATCATTGCTTTCTGCATATTTTCTTAATCCTAAATTACTCATTACTGTTGCCACAAGAGTATTTTTTGTTAAGCTTGCCCTTTTCTTTCAAATAATTAGAAATCACTGCCATAATACGGTCATATTCAAAATGTTTATGCTCTATAATTCTAGTATATGGAACTTCGTATTCAGTATAGTTTACAACTGCATTTCCTTGATAGTTTTGAATATTCAATTCTTTTTCTTCAAATCTCAAACTTCTATATTCAAGCTCTCCAAATTTATAATCATAGTATTTATCTATTGGTCCTGTAAATACTATTTTCTCTGCAATATTATCAAGTTCTTGTTTATGTTCAAAATAGTCATAATTTAATTTTACTTCTATTCCATCAAGCATCTTTTCTATAATCTGAGTGTATCCTCCCATTGGAATTCCTTGATATCTATCATTAAAATAGTTATTATCATATATAAATCTTACTGGTAATCTTTTTATTATAAAGCTTGGAAGTTCTGTACACTTTCTTCCCCATTGCTTTTCTGTATAGCCTTTTACAAGCTTTTCGTAAATAGTTTTTCCAACTAAAGAAATTGCCTGTTCTTCTAAATTTTTAGGTTCTGTAATTCCAGCTTCTTTCTTTTCTTTGTTCAATTTTTGCCTGTGCTTCTTCTGGCGTTACTACTCCCCATAACTTGTTAAATGTGTTCATGTTAAATGGCATATTGTAAAGTTCATTTTTATAGCGTGCAACAGGTGAATTTGTGTATCTGTTAAATTCCGCAAATTGATTTATATAATCCCATACTTCTTTATTACTTGTATGAAAAATGTGTGCACCATATTTATGAACATTAATTCCGTCTTTATTTTTCTGTATATATGTTTCCTGCTATATTTGAACGCTTGTCTATTACAAGAACTTTTTTCCTCTTTTATTTGCCTCATAAGCAACCTTTATAAGACGCTAAAGATAATCCTAATATTGCTAATATTACTTTTTTAAATGAGATAATATATTATTATTCCAATTCCTATTGTAACAATATCTTTCAACACTTCTAATAAAATATCTTTAACATTTTTTTTCTCTAAGAAATTGACTTATTGTATATATTACAAACAATCCTAGTATCACTCCTAAATAGGCCTGATACATTGAGCAAGTTATTATAGTACATAAACAAGCAATTAAATAATTCCATTTTTTATTTTCAGCTTTTTTTAAAAAAGAATACTGTTAATGTTGATGTTAAAAATGCAAAAGCATATGCATCAGCACAATAGATAAAGAAATATGTTTCTGTAAATTGTGGAGCTACAGCTACAATTGCAGCAATAATTGCTAAAGCAGTTTTATTTTTTATTTCAAATATTCTTGATATTACAACAACTGCCAATGCAAGAAATATTAAAGATATAAATACTATAATAAATTTATTTACTAATCCATATCTCAATAAATTTATATATTTAATTCCAAATCTTCCTAACTTTATCTCCCAGTTTCCCTGCTATATTAAAAATCAGCTGATGATAAAGCATCTGGTGCTATTCCTTCTGTTATAAAAAAAGAGAAATTGTTTATTATTCCTAGTACTAAAACTACTAAAATTATAAATATATCATTTTTTGTTATATTCTTTTTTACCTTTAAAAAATAACTCATTTGGTTCATCTATTTTCATAAATTTTCCTTTCTTCTTTTTATGGTACAGTTTTCTTCAATAATGGTAATTTTTTTATTATACTTACTATCACTAAACATATTATATATGTTGAAAATATGCCAATTGTTCTCCATTGCCATGAATATACATCTATACTAAGTATTTTTGTTCATAATACATAACAATTTTATGTATTAAATAAATTCCAAAGCTGCAACCTGACATTTTTTTGTTATAAAGTTTCTTACTTTGCTATTTGTTATAATTTTTTCAAAATTTAAATTCTTTATTATAAGAAAAACTGTTGCTGTAAGTAATATTGCGTGCCAAGATGTATACCCCCAAGTTGTTTTTACAACGCTTCCAGCTTGTTTACTTAAATAAAATGTTGTTGCAAATCTATATATAAGTCCTATTATAGCTCCAGCATAAATTAGTATTCTATATTTTTTAGTTATATTTTGAGTTGATAATAAATATCCAAGTATTATAAATATTGCATACCCTCCCAATTGAACAGTTAAATTGGTATTTAATTGTATTTTAAATAATTCTAATATATTAGGCAAGAAAGCATTAAATATAAAATATAATAAAACAACAAACCATAGTTGTTTTGTATATTCTTTTTAGCTAATAATGATAATAATGGCATAGTAAGATATAGCCCTAATATTATAAACATAAAATAATATGTTGCCTCTTCTTTATTAGCAAAAAAATGCGTTTATAAATTTAATTGGTATATTAATGCTTTGTATATTTATCCAACCTATATGTATCTTCCAAACAAACATTATAATTGCCCAAAAGATGAATGGAATTGCAACTTTAAGTAGTCTTTTTTTGAAAAAAGTCTTTGTATCATATTTTTCTCTATAATTCATTAAAGTTGCTCCAGAAAGCATACAAAATAATGGCACTGCAAAGTAACATATGCATTCTATTACAAGACTTGTTGTCCACGCCGTAGAATTAGGTTTACCATGCACTATACTATTACAGTGCATGGCTATTACTGCAATTATTGCAATAATGTTTAAAATATCAAAATATATAACCCTATTGTTTTTTTTTCTTAGATATCTCATTTTCCATTTAATTTCCCCTATTATTTTATTCTATTGCAATAGTTATAAATCATTGCAGCTGCTTCTGCTCTATTCGCTGTTCCCTGTGGATTTAGTTTTCCATTTGAACCATTTACTATTTTGTTGCCGACAGCCCAATTCATTCCTGTTTTTGCAAAACCTGATATTTTACCACTGTCTGAGAATTTACTATAATTAGCATTTGTCGCTTTATATTTGCCTTTATATTTACAGTAATTGCTTAGCATAACAGCAAGTTGTTCTCTCGTTATATTGTCATCTGCTCCAAATTTTCCATTTGAATAACCATTTACAATTTTATTGCTACTTGCCCATAAAACTGCGCTGTAGTAATACATATTCTTGTTTTGTACATCTGCAAATTTACTTGTCCCTGTAGCTTTTGGTTTTCCTTCCATATTATGTAATATTGTTACAAGCATTCCTCTTGTTAATTTAGAACTTGGTGAATATGTTGTTTCTGTTGTTCCAGACATATATCTATTATCTTTCATATATTTTACTGCATTATAAAACCAGTCATTTTCATTTACATCATCAAATGGCAACTTAATAGTTACCTCATATGTTAGTTCCATTTCTCCGATTATTGCAGAAATAGTTACTTTTCCAGGTGTTATTCCCTTTACATTTCCATAATCATCTACTGTTGCTATTTTCTCATTTGAACTTTTCCATATTGCTGAATCAGCATTTAATTTAACTAATTGCAAACCATAAGAGCATTCATAGTTTTCTATAACATTATATTGGCTTTCTCCAATTTTTAATTCCATCGAAGATCTTTCTAAACGCAAATCTACATAATCAGCTTCTATATTTATTTTACTTGTAGCATTTTTATTTTCTGTTATAGTCGTTCCTTCTGCCTCGTTTTCTCCAAAACACTGTACCCAATAATTAACTCCATTGTAGTTAAAGCATCCAATACCAATGCTTTTGCTGTCTGATGATAATATGTTTGCTTTATGCCCTGAAGAGTTCATCCACATATTCATTACTTGTTCTGCTGTCCATGCACCATATGCTATATTTTCTCTTGTCATCTTACTATTTGCAGTAAAGCAGTATGAACCATCTGGTCTTATATGATTCCCAATATATTGAACTTTCAGCTGCTCTTTGCATTGCAGTTTCTAATAAAGATCTGTCCATTTTCAAGGCAGATAATCCATTATTTGCTCTTTCATTTATTTACAATTGTTAATACTTCATTTGCCTTTTGGTAGTCAAAATAACCATCTATTTTTATTGTTGTGAGTACTCTATAAGAGCCATCTTCTAATTTTTCTAATTTCGTAGCTGAAATATCTAATGTTGTGTTATTGTTAAATGCAGAATTAGATATGTACCTTACTCAGAAGGAATCTTTTATATTATTTAATTTTGAACAATCATAAAAGCTTCCAGCATCGATTTTTTCAAGTTCTTTGGAAGAGTTATATTGCTAAGTGACTTACAGCCGTAAAATGCTCTATTATAAATTTCTTCTATGTTATCATTTAGTGTAACATTTTTTAGACTAGTACAACCATTAAACATATCATATGGAAGTACTTTAACTGTTGATTGAATATTAGCTGATATCAATTTTTGGCAGTCTGCGACAGGTCCATATCCCATTTCTGTTACTGTGCTTGGAATTGTTATTGATTTTATATTTGATGAAAAAACATAATTGCCAAATTTTTTTCACACTACTTGGTATTGTTATGCTTTCTACTTGTGCATACGAAAATGCAGAATCACATATTTCCTCCACTGTTGATGGAATTGTATACGCCTTTTCAGTTTTACCTTGTGGATATAACACTATTTTCTTTTTATCTTTACTAAATACTATTCCATTACTGCTTGAAAAATTTGTATTGTTTGCATCGACATTTATATTTTTTATCACACAATTTCCAAGAAAAGCAATACCACTAATATGATTTAACTTTTCAGGTAGTGTTATTTCTGTAATATTTGTCTGAAAAAAATACATAATCATATATTTTTTCAACATTTTTTCCAAATTTTAAAGTTGATAAATTTGAACATTCTGCAAAAGCACGTGGTTGTATTACTTTTTACACTATCTGGTATCGTTACACTATTTAAATACTTATTTCCTCTAAATGAGTCACTACCAATATACGAAACTTGCTTTCCATCTATTGTTGATGGAATATTTAAATTACTAGTACTACCATTGTATTTAGTAATCTCAATAGTTCCATCATCTCGTACATCATATGTATAATCACCATTACTATTGGCTAATGATTTTGGTAAAATATTAAATACTGTTGTTACTAGTGTTATTACAAAAAATGTTACAATTATTTTATTTATTACATTTTTCATTCTTATTTCCTTTCATTTTTCCTAATAATTTTAGATTTTACTATAACTCAGATTATTTTATTGTGTTACAATAATTACTTATCATAGCTGCTGCTTCTGCTCTATTCGCTGTTCCCTGTGGATTTAGCTTTCCGTTTGAACCATTTACTATTTTGTTGCCGACAGCCCAATTCATTCCTGTTTTTGCAAAACCTGATATTTTACCACTGTCCGAGAATTTACTATAATTAGCATTTGTCGCTTTATATTTTCCTTTGTATTTACAATAATTACTTAATATTACTGCTAGTTGTTCTCTTGTTATGTTGTCATTTGCTCCAAATTTTCCATTTGTATAACCATTTACAATTTTATTATTGCTTGCCCATAAAACTGCGCTGTAGTAATACATATTTTTATTTTGAACATCTGAGAATTTGCTTGTTCCTGTAACTTTTGGTTTTCCTTCCATATTATGTAATATTGTTACAAGCATTCCTCTTGTTAATTTAGAGCTTGGTGAATATGTTGTTTCTGTTGTTCCAGACATATATCTATTATCTTTCATATATTTTACTGCATTATAGTACCAATCAGATTGTTTTACATCAGAAAATAGTTTTGTGCTTTGAAGTTTTGTCATTACAATTATTCCATAACCTTTTTCTGTTACTGTTCTGTCTACATATAATGTTTTTTCTATGTCTTCATAATTAATATTAACTTCTACTCCAAGAGTATTTGTTAAAAAAAACAATCCAAAACAGCTTTAGGATCCATTTTAACATTCATCTCTAGTGGTGTTAAAAATACTTCACCATCAATATTATTGTTGCCTTTTATATAGAAGTTTTTAGAACTTATAATTATAAATGTATTTTTTGCCTGCTGTTCCCACATTATCCATAGTTACTGTATCTGTTTTTGCATCATAGCTAAATTTATTTTTTAGTCTTTCTGGTATTTGTAATTGTGCTGGATATGTATTATTGTCGTTTGCTTCAACAGTGTCTATTTCTATAAATTTTCCTTCTTTAGTGATAGCATAGTTTTTAGTTCCTTCGCTATCTGCAACATAGTTAATATCTTTTGGAGTTATAACTACCTTACTTGTTCTAACAGGTGTAGTATCTGTAGATTTTGTGTAACATTCAAAAATAAGCTCTTTTTCAAGTTCTTGTATTCCAGCTCCAATCTCCCAGTAATCACCACTTTTTAATGCAAATTCCAAATAAAAAGTATAAGAATCGTCTGCATTTTGCTTTATGTAATTAAATCCATCTTTTCCTAATAATAAATCAGAGTTATCTGTTAGCAAACGCACCTTATTTATGCTCTTTGGCATTGAAATCTTAAGTGGTAAATATAAAAAGTTCTTTCCATTTGCTATTTTTTTTCTAATTGTGCATAATATTTACTTGAACTATCTATTTCCCCTGTACCGTTTTTTGAATTCTTTTACAATAGATTCCAAGTCACATTTTGGTGAAGCAATAAATAACTTGTCTTCTTCACCTTCTAGCATTTGATATTGTTTTAATTTGTTTATTGGAATTATGCTACCTGGCAATTCAGCTGGTGTTACACTTGCAGTATCCATCTTTTCTACCGCTTCTGTCTTATTTGCACCAATAACTTTAGGTACATCTGCATTTACAACATTTGCAATAGTTATTATTAATAATAGTATTAATGCCATTGTAATAATTTTTTTGTTTTTCATAAGTATTCCCCCCTCATATTTATATAATTTTTTATAAAAAATCAAATTTTGATATACTCAAAATTACAATTTTTCAATTTTACTGACTCCATTATATTACTAATAGAGTTAATTGTTCAATAGTTTAATATATATAATTTTTTATTTTTCTCTTCCTGTTAACTTTTTGTATAACTTCCATACAAATTTATAAAATGCAAAGCCAAATATTGTACTATATAATGCAATTCTGTCTCTCTTTTTTATTCTTTTATCCTTTAATGCTTTTTTTCTATTTTGCTTAATATATTCCATAAGCTTTTTTGTTCTTCTGGATACTTATCTTTGCAATTAGCGAGCTGAGAAAGTGTTGCTAGATAAGCATACATTAACCTTCTGTCTGCAGCCTTTTCTAGATCTGGGTATTTATTTTTTACATAATCACACATTTCTTGCGTAGAATCTATTAATTGCATTTTTTTAGGTAGAGAAGCCTTTGGTTGTAATTGAATTATCTCTAATTATATAATAGTATTTGCTTTCTGAACCTAATACAATTTTTTTTGCACTCGTCAATTAATAAATATGTTGTTGCTGCATCTTCAAATATTCTTCCCTTTGGGTACTTTACATTATCAAATAACTCTTTTTTTGTACATTTTAGCCCAAGCAGATAAGTCTATTCCCTCATCATATAATATTTTTTCTAATGTTGTTTTTGGATCTAATACTAAATGTTCTCCTGTTTCTTTTTCTATTCTTGTTCCATTTGTATATAAAACTGTATGAGAACAAATAGACATTTCAGCGTTGTTTTCTTTTATTAATTGATATAGAAATTGAACATAATCTTTTTCAACATAGTCATCAGAATCGATTAGTGTTATATATTTACCTTTTGCAATTTCTATTCCAGCATTTCTTGCATCAGATAAGCCACCATTGCTTTTTATGAATTACTACTATTCTTTTATCTTTTACTGCATATTCGTCACATATTTTTGGCGAATTATCTTTCGAACCATCATCTACAAGTATTATTTCTAAATTTTTGTATGTTTGGTTTATTACAGATTTCAAACATTTTTCTAAATATTTTTCTACATTGTATATTGGTAAAATTACACTTATCAACTTCTTCCATTTATGTTCCTTCCTTAATTTGGTGGAAAAAAAAGAATTAAAATTTTGTATTTGTCAAAATATAATTCTTTTTTCTTTCCAATTTACTTTTCTTTAATAAATCTCATCGGCTCTCAAAAAGATTTAATTTATTTTATCTTAGTACAATAATTATAAATCATTGAAGCTGCTTCTGCCCTGCTTGCTGTTCCTTGTGGATCTATTCTTGTTCCGTTGTCTTTTCCGCTTATTATACCTTTTGCTATTGCCCATTGCACTGATGTTTTGCATATCCACTTGTTTTGCCTGAATCTTTGTATTTGCTTATGTCTGCAGTTTGACTTACATTTTTACCTTTATATTTTGCATAGTTTCTTAACATTACTGCTAATTGTTCTCTTGTGATGTTGTCTTCTGGTCCAAATTTTCCATTTGAGTATCCATTTACTATTCCTTTTGATGTTGCCCATCTTATTGCATTATAATAATATTTTCCACTTGTTACATCTGCAAATTCTTTTGCATTTGTTACTTTTGGTTCGCCTTCCATTCTCCATAAGATTGTTACAAGCATTCCTCTTGAAAATTTTGCACTTGGTCTAAATTCTGTTTCTGTTGCACCTTTTATTATTCCTTTTTCGTAACAATATTTTACAGAGTTATAATACCAATCTTGCTCATTTACATCTTTAAATGGTAGAACCACTGTTAAAATTAATTCTGCAGTTTTGTCTCCGACTTGAGCAGTTATTTTTGTTGTACCGCAAGAAACAGACTTTATAAGTCCATTCTGGTCAACAGCTGCAATGCTCTTCATTTTCAGAACGCCATACTGGCTCCCCAATATCATCTGGACTTTGTGGATTATATATTAATTGTGCTTGATAATTCATTCCATATTCTATTTGAACATTATTTTCATAGAATTCTATACTTCTAAGTTCATTTGTTACTTTTATTGTAGCCATTGCAAGAACTCCAGCTGTTGAACTCTCTAAATATAAGGTTGTTTCTCCTTTACTAACTCCTTTTACAACAACAGAATAGCTATAATTATGATAGCTTCCAATTGATATTCCTCCTTTCCCACTTGTTTGAATGGTTGCAATTTTGGAGTTTTCAGTTCTCCATACCGCATCAACATATCTAATATTTGATACCTGCAATTCTATTGTTTCTTCCACATTAACTTCAAAATCACTTGCTGCCCAGCTGACATTTAGCATCATTGATATTAATACAGTAATTAACGCCATTGCTAAAATTTTAATTTTCTTCATAAAAATATCCCCCTCTTTATTATTTTATCTTTATACAATAATTATAAATCATTGCAGCTGCTTCTGCTCTGCTTGCTGTTCCTTGTGGATCTATTCTTGTTCCGTTGTCTTTTCCGCTTATTATGCCTTTTGCTATTGCCCATTGTACTGATGTTTTTGCATATCCACTTGTTTTGCCTGAATCTCTGTATTTGCTTATGTCTGCAGTTTGACTTACATTTTTGCCTTTATATTTTGCATAGTTTCTTAACATTACTGCTAATTGTTCTCTTGTGATGTTGTCTTCTGGTCCAAATTTTCCATTTGAGTATCCATTTACTATTCCTTTTGATGTTGCCCATCTTATTGCATTATAATAATATTTTCCACTTGTTACATCTGCAAATTCTTTTGCATTTGTTACTTTTGGTTCGCCTTCCATTCTCCATAAGTATTGTTACAAGCATGCCTCTTGAAAATTTTGCATTTGGTCTAAATTCTGTTTCTGTTGCACCTTTTATTATTCCTTTTTGGTATGTGTATTTTATAGAACTGTAATACCAGTCTTTTGTCCCCACATCATTAAATGGCAATTCTGTACTTTGCGGTACTTTATATGTATCTTTCTTTTTATTAACTGGTGTTAAAAATGCCTCTGACATATATCCAATTACACCATTGTAATCTACCTTTGCCCAACCGTTTATATTGGATTCTAGTACAGATACTAGAGAATCTCTTGGTACAGACATTATGTTTTCATAATTTGTCTCTCTTCCGCCTGGTCCATTTCTTAAATATACTCCGCTCCAATTTGAGCTTACGTAATATAAGTTTCCTTCCATATTGCTTGGCAATTTTACATACGTTGGCATATTTTTGTATATTGGTATAATAAAAGTAAGTTCATTGTCTAGCCAATTGTTTTGTACATAATTTTCATATAACATTTCTGCTTGAAAAGTCGGGTCTTGTACATTTGTCATATATTGATGTGTATATAATTCATTAAATGATTTTCCAACAACATCAAATTTGAAAGTGTATTTTGTGTTTTGTCCTTGTTTTAAATATGAATTTGCCATCTTTTTTTGCCCCTTCTACTAGAGCTTTGTATGGCGTGTTCCAGCCTTCTTCTTTTGCATATTTTAGAGCAGTTTTTTTTATTGTTATCTCCATCATTTGCTCCATAATTAAAGAAATTGTATGTATTTGGATACTCACTGTCCGTTCCTGAAATCATATCTGGAAGTTCTGTTCCATTTCCTATTTCTTGAAATATTTTTACTATTATGCTGTAAGCACTTTCTCCAGAAGCTTTTGCTGCATCATAAATCATTTGAGAGTATTTAATTCCATCACTACTATAACCTTGTAAATATGTTCCAGCTACTGCTTTTTTCTATGTTTGCTATGCTAACTGTATTACTGTTTGATAAATCTAAAAACTCAAATATCGTTACCTCTGTTAAAAAGTTTCTTGGATCTAAATAATAATTAACTATGTCTTCAGATGCACAATAATAGTTTTTATCTCCTTCTCCGTTACAACTATCATACCAGCTATCTGGATATCTTGTATTACTGCTTTTTACTATTGTATTTTTCATATGAATATTTTCATTTTTTACAAGCTCGTCCCATTCTATGTTTGTATAAAAAAGCTTTGAATTTCCAGTTTGTATGTCCATTTTGTACTAATTTATTTAGTAATATTCTGTAGCTTTCTGGAAACGAATTAATGCCATTATTTTGCGGATTTATAATTGTTTGATTATACTCTGTTTCTGCAAAGGTTTTTATACTACAAAATATAGTGCTTAGAATTGATATTATTAATATACTTACAATAACCTTTTTCATAGTTATCCCATCCCCTCTATATCATAAAATATCCTTAATAAGAATTTGCACCAAGAAAAATTAACTTGTCTATAAAAAATTTTGATTCTTTTTGGCATTTTTATTTTTTCATTTTTTTATTTACTGCTTTCATAATATATTGCATACTATTTTTTGTTTATTAATAATGCATAAATTACTACCATAATTAATGTTATAACAGATAGTGCTGTGTTCCTTACATAATATGTTATTACTGTTATTGCTGTAACTATAATAAATGAAAATACTAGTTTTTTTGGTACAGATAATTTTACATATTTTCTTGAATCTATTATTCTATATACAAACATTGCAAAATAAGAAACAGCTGTTGAAATTGATGCTGCATATAGTCCAATAAAGTTTACAAGTGAGATATTTACTACTAAATTTATTATTGCCGCAAAGATAGACGTTTTTGCAATTTCTTTAGTCAACTTTTTAGCCACATAAATTGAGCCTAAGAAACTTACTAATATATTGAACATTGTTGCAATCATTAATATTGGAATTTGATAATATGCTTCTCCAAATTTTTCATTTATTAATATATTAAATACAAATGGCATTACAGCAATTATTCCAATACAAACTGTTCCAAAGAATCTTATCGTAAATCCAAATATCTCACTAAAGAAATTGTCTCTATCTTCTGATTCAATATTTAAAGCAGCAGATTCTGTCCAAGTTAAATTGAATACACTATATAATGTTGATACAACTCCAGAGAATTTGTTAGCTGCAGAATATATGCCATTTTGTGCTATTCCTAATATAGTAGATATTATCATTCTGTCTGATGCATTAACAATCCACCAAGAAAGCATATTAGGTACAAGTGGTACTGAATATTTTAACATTTGCTTTAAATTTGATGGTCTTTTTTCTTAAATGATATGTATTCTCCTAATTTTTTTTGAGAAGAATATATATGAAGCACAAGTTATGTTTCCAATTAGGGTTGCAGATAGTATTCCATAAGCTCCCCACTTGAATACAACTATGAATAACACATTTAATATTACAGAAACGGCTCCTGATAGGAAACTACCAATTGCATATTTTGTGTTATCTCCTAGTCCTCTACTTATTTGTAAGAATATATTTGAGAACATTGTTGCTACAAGGTTAACTGCTAAAAAGTATTTATAGTCATTATGTATCCAATTACTTGCAATTATAAATACAAATAAATAAATAATTGTTTGAAAAATTGTAAATATAACTGTATTGCTTATTATGCTTTTTTTCATTTTCTTTTGTTTCCTCTTGAATCTAATAAATATCTAAATACTCCTTGCTCTATTTGTAATGTTACCACTGGCATAAATAGACTTACCAATGTATTTAATAAATCTACTACTCCATATTCTTCTGTAGATAATATGTATGTATATAGTGGTAGTAACAAAAATGTAATTAATTGTGTACATATTTTTCCTAGAGATACAATTGCAGTATTTTTTATTAATTGTTTTTCTTTATTCATTTTTTAGTTGCATTACTCCTTTTGTTAAAATCATGTTTATATTCAATTTTTTAGTACTTTGTCTAATTTTTCAAAATGTTTTTGTGCGTCTTTTATTTGGAATTCACAATCTTGTTTATAAGTCATATTTTCTTTTTTGCTTATTTCTTCTGCATTGAAAGAATCTAATTTTCTTATATCTAATATTTTCCCCTTAAAGTTCATATCTTCCAAAACATTTTTTGTCTTATCACTATACATCATTGAATTACAGCCTTTTTTAGTAACATTCCTAGAATGTTTGCATGGAACCTTCCTCCAACTATTATTTGAGAATTAGCAAGTTCTTCTAATGCTTCTTTAATGTTTCCTTTATAATAATATTTTGATATATGCTGTTTCGTTTCTTTGTCACATTTACTAATTATTTCCTCTATTGCTTGTTCGTCTCCCTCATTTTTACAAAAAGACATATAGCATATTTTGTAACCTTGATTAATAAAATATTTTGTCATATCTATAATTGTTTTTTCATATATGCTCGTATAACTATCGTTCATCTTTCTTTTGCAAGATATTATTGAAAATACAACTCTTCTATTGTTAGTACTTTTTTTATATTAGTTGTATCTAGCGAAAATACAATGTCTGAAGCATATCTTACATTTTTTAAGTCTTTAAATAACTCATATGAATAACTTTCTCTAAAGCATACATCTTGTGCATCTGCAAAAAAATTTATGTGCAGCATTGAAATATTCTTTTTTGTTTTATATGGTCCAAAGTTTGCGCCTAATATGTAATAGGGATTTTTTCCAAGTGAAAATTGAGGTATTTTATTTTGTGTTTCCATATACATACTTCCGCCTATAACAACATTTATGTCGCATTTGTTTGCAATTATTTGTTTCATTTGTAATTTTCTAATTGCTTTAATAATTATTTCATTTGATATAATATGAACATTTTTATTTGTTGTTTTATATGAACTAGACAATAAATAATATTCTTGATTTGGATATCTATTTTGTAATATTTCAAAAAATAAATCGTCTCCTAAATTATTTTCTAAATATGCATTTACAAAGATTTTCATTTAGTAATTTCCTCTCTTTTGATACTTCTTTTGCTTAATTTCAAGTTTAATTTATTGTATAAAAACATAAATATCATTTTTTATTATAATATAATTTTTTAACAAATTTTAAATTTGGTATTTCATTATTTTTTATGTTATCGAACATTATTCTAATTTCTGGTCTATCTAGCTTACTTACAAATTCTTTGTTGATATTGTGCTTAATATTATTTTCCGATATGTAATTTCTTAAATGTATAAAATACATATTTACAATTTCAGAAATAATCATATTATTGTTTTTTCCTGATATAGCCATCTTTTTTTGTATACATTTTCTGTTCTTTTAAGTCTATCTTCTATTGGTTCTCTAAATGCTCTATTTAGGCCAGTTTTTTTTTAGATACATAGTAATACAATGGCTCATTTATTACAGCTATCTTGGTATTTATATATTTTATATAGTCTAGATTAAAAAGTAAGTCTTCCCCTTTGGTAACGTTTTCATCAAATAAAATGTTATTTTCTTTTATTATATTTGCGTAATATATTTTGTTCCATACGAGGTTTAATAATTGTCTACCATATAAAGTTATGAAATCATCTTTCGTAATCTCTATTATCTCATTTTCTGTTTTCTTTTCATCATATTTTTGTGGTTTTATTTTGTTTACGTCTAGATATTCAAAATAATAAGAACATACCTTTAGATTATAGCTTTCTATATTTTCCATCATTCGGCTTATATAATTGTTTTTTAAGTAGTCATCCGAATCGACAAACATTATATATTTTCCTGTTGCTATATTTATCCCAATGTTTCTTGTTTTCGATGGTCCACCATAAATTCCATTTTTAGTTTTATATTATTATATTGTTCTACAAATTTTTTACAAATTTGTTCTGATGAATCCTGCGAATTGTCATTTATTAATATAATTTCATCTTGTTCATTTATTTGTGAAATTATGCTGTTTAAGCACTTTTCTAAGTATTTTTCCACATTATGAACTGGTATGATTATACTTATTCTTTTCACTGTTATCTCCTATTATTTTTTCAAAGTTTTCTTTATTGTATTTTTTTTAATTTTTGTGGCATTACCTGTTTTATAATGTCTTTTGATTAATTCTAAAGTGTAAATTTTCCTTTGTATATTCTTTATACTGTTTATTATCTATTGAATTGTAAACAGTTTTTCTTATAGCTGGAAATGGAGTTGGTCTTTTTAAATTTAAATTTCGTTTTGTTACACTTTCTATACTCGTTTCTTCTGCAATTATATCTTGTTGTATGTCTTCAAATATTTTTTGTCCTTTTCTTGAATTTACAATAACTGCAGACACACCCTTTTTAATATCTATTTTACTATTTGTTTCTTCTATTCCCCAAAAATCTGCTATTGTGATATCTCCAACTCTATTTAAATTGGCATATTTACAGTCATAACAGCATCTTCTATATGTGTTTCCTGCTAAGAAAGATTTATAATATGAATCAAAACAAGATGCTTTTTTTGTTACTTTATTATTTTGATATTTGATTCTTAAGTTTAGTCCCCAACCTTTTTTCTGTTTTGTCTCTAAAGTCGAATTGGTCTATTTTACTGTTTTCCTTTGCTTCTAACGAATTTTTATACTTTTCAAATAATTTTTGACTTGGCACTCCGTGGCATACAATATCAATTGTATATAGATTTTCATAGTCTTTTCCTAGGTATTGTTTTAATCCAGCAATCTGGCAAGGTGTACCAGAAAATAATACTTTTCTACCAGAAATAAGGTCATTCTTTGTCTGTTCAAAAGTATCTGCTGTATCACTTTGAACATATTTTGAACCTTGAAGTAGTTTTAGTTCTTCTATATTTTCCACTCTTATATGATTAACTTTTAAGTTTTGGTCGTATGCAGCTCCATAAACTACTCCATCTTGACTAATTATGTTTTTAGCAAAAGCAATAAACATTCCTCCAGAAGAACTAATTTTTTGATCTTCCTCATTTTTATTTTGTGTTGCATATGCTTTTTGTTCTATTCCTTCTATCTCCAATTTATTAATTTGAGGACATCTCTTTAAACATAAACCGCAAGATATACATTTTTTTCTTCATTTACAACAGGTTCTATAAAACCTTCTTTATTTTCTTTCATTTCTATTGCATTTACAGGACATATTTTTTCACAGCATCTGCAGCCAGCACAAATAATGTATTTATTTATATTATTGATGTTTTTTTTAATGGCTCTATTGCATTTTTTAGGTCTTTTATTGATTCTTCTCTTTTCATTTTCTAGTATTTTATTAGCATTTTCAAAGTCTATTTCTTTGTTTAAAAAAACTGTAATCATTGTTATCTCTTAATATTCTATCTTCTAGTCCTACTAATTTTAATATACTTTCTATTCTAGTTGCAGTTTTTCCTGGTAAAATGTCAACAAATTGTTTGTTAAATATTAAAGAAAATACTGTGCCATGGAATGAATCTGTTATTATATATTTAGCATTTTTTATGTATGTTACAAATTGTCCAGGTGTTGGTAAATGAATAAATTTTCCTGGTTTTAATCCATAATATAATGATGGATGAATTCTATATACAGGCAATTTAGTGTGTTTTTTAAATTTTTAATGTAATTTTCCATTTCTTTATTATGGTGTAATTGATATATTAAAATATATTCTTTGCCATCTAATTTTGTAGGTTCACAGATCTTATTCCATTCTTCACTTTCTAATAATAGCGTTGGATCCACAACTTGTTTTACATTAGTAAATCCTTTTTTTTCTAATTATCTTTTCTGCTGAGTCTTCTCTTACTAAAATTGTTTCATATTTTTTTTAAAAGATTCTCTAAATTATTATCTAAATTTGTTGGAAGTTTATCTACTCCAAAGCTTGCAGCATATGCTATACATTTTTTATTTTCTGGAACAAAATCTAAAAAATATGTTGCATCATATTCTTCTGAACCAATCTTGCCCCAAATTTGGTCGCTACCTGTACAATATATATCTGCTTCTGGTAAATTTTCTTTTAGCTCTTTAGAAGAATGATACTCAACTTCTGTTTGTTTTAAGTATTTATTTCTATATTCAGTAAATTTATTATTCATTTTTGTAACATTTGGTCTTTGAACTATGCAATAAATAGCTTTCTTTATTTTTCCTTTTAAACCAGATGTTTTGCCATTATAGTTTGTATTAACAGATTTAGCATTTGTTTCTTCTTCTTTTTATGTAATTTATTACTTCTGAGTCATATCCCATTTTTTCTAAGGCTTTTTGCATACTGTATGTTTGTAATATAGAGCCATAGTTTGGTACTGAGTTTTATTTTATTCTTGTTTACCCAAACATCTAGTAATAGTTCAGATATTCTTCCATAAAATCTTGCATGAAAACTATCATACTTACTCGCGTCAGTTCTTTTTTCTAACTCAAATAATATGTCAAAAAGCCATGTGCAATATTCATCTAATATTTCTTTTTCATAATAAACATGTTAAACATGTGCCGATGTTCTTTTTATGTAATTTATCAAATTCTCCTAAATATTCTGGATATTTTTCTTCTACTATTTTTCTTGTTTCATCTAATGGTTCTACATACATAGTATGCTCATAATGAGAATACAAGTTTTCTATGTAATATTTTCTTTTCTTAGGAAGTATTATATCTGTTTTTTAAGTAACTCTTCTGTTTCCTTTTTGTGTTAATACTATCTTAAATTTTTCATTTTCTTCTTTTGGTATTTTCTTTTTTATTTGTAAAATATCTTCTATAATGAACCAATCCAATATTTTCTGCCTCTAAGTTTTTCCAAGCCCAATATAAACCTGTTAATTCACAAAAATATGGGTTTTTTAGAGATATATTATTTCCAGTATTATCTTGCGTATATTCTTCTATTTTTGTTTTTCCTTCTGCACCAACTTGTACTGGAAAATACATTTGATCTTCTGGCATCTGATATTTTTTTATGCGTTGCCACTATTATTTTTATATTTTTCACTGTTTTCTCCTATAGCATTCAATTATATTTACTGTATTTTTATACAGCTCCCTCTTTTTGAATATTTTTAAAAATGTTTTTAATATTATTTTTAAATCCATTACTATGCCTCTACGTTCTATATAGTAGGTATCCATATATGCACGTTCTTCAAAATCAACATCATTTCTACCATTTACTTGCCAATATCCCGTAATACCTGGTTTTACCTTTGTAATTGAATTATAATAATACTCCCCAAGATCTTCTTTTTTCTCTATATAAATATGGTCGTGGGCCCACTAAGCTCATCTCTCCCTTTAAAATATTTACAAATTGAGGAAATTCATCTAGACTTGTTTTTCTTAATATATTTCCCAATTTTGTTATTCTTGGATCATGTTTTAATTTTTTATATTTCTTATATTCTTTTTTTTTGCTTCAGGATTTTCTTCTAAATATCTATATAATTTTTCATCTGCTTCCATTACCATCGTTCTAAACTTGTACATTCTAAATTGTTTTCCATTTTTTCCTATTCTTATTTGTTCAAAAAATAATGGGCCATCATTTTCATGTAAACATATTCTTATAAACCAAACAACCGCAATTAATGGTACTAATAAAATAGTTCCCAAAATACCTGCAATTATATCTACTATTTTCTTCATTATTAAGTATGATAAGTTGTTATTTACTCTTATTTCTTTGTCTTTACTTGGTCTATAGTTTTCTTGCTCATTTTGATTGATAATGATTACATCTTCTGTTTGCAACATTTTCTAACTCTTCTTTCACCGCCAAGTTGCTTTTTACTCATGGCAAAACATTCCCTTCTATCTTATTGTTTATACTTTTGTTCTTACATATTAATGTTTTAGAACCTATTTTTATTTAAAAACTTATTTCGAATATCCTGTTTTCTTCACTATTGCAGCACTCATTTCTTTTACTGTATCTGATGCCTCATAATCTTCTTGTTCAAATGCTTCTTTATGTAATCTTTCACATTGTTGTAATGTTACAGGTACTCCATACCATCTATCCAATGTTATTCCTTTTGTATCGTATGGCCAACCAATGCTTTCCGTTACCTTAAATGAAGCTAATTTTGGAATTAGTCCCCATATTTCTGATGTAGATATGTTTGTTCTTATTTTTGGTAGAATTGTGTCTGCAATATTGTAAGCTATTTAATTGTCCTACATTAAGTGTTTTTGCCTTGCTTAGCATGGCATCTACAACAGTTCTCATTCTTTCTGTTCTCTTATAGTCTCCACCAGCGGTGTATCTAACTCTCGTATATGAAACTGCTTGCACCCCATCTAATTTCTGCCTGCCAGCATGTGTTATATGTGATGATTTAACTCCAGAGCTTTCAGAAGTTGCATCTATATAGTCGTTTACATATCTAATTTCTGATTCGTCTATATCTATGTATACTCCACCCAAACTATCAACAGCAGCTATTACTGCATCAAAGTTTACTGTCACAAATTCTGTTATATTTAAATCCATTGCTTCATTTAATGATTTTAGCGTATTTTGAGCACCACCATATGAATAAGCATGTGTTATTTTATCTAATCTTTTGGTTCCATTTTCCATTACATATACATAAGTATCTCTATATACAGAAATCAACTTTATTTCGTTTGTTTCTTGATTTATACTAGCAATCATCATACAGTCACTTCTGTTTCCTAGTCCATAATCATCTGCTCTACTATCAATTCCAAGTAGGGCTATGTTTCTGTATCCTTTTAATTCTTGTTTTGTTTCTTCGTTAATTCCTACTGCTGTTGTATCAATGTTTTCTTTTTGCATTTTGCCTATTTTTCCATTTACAAATGTATATCCAGCAATACCAAGTCCCAAAATAAATATTACAAGAACAAGTAATATAATCAAAAATATCTTTAATCCTTTATTCATTTTCTTTTTCTTTTCTCATATTATTTTCTTCTTCTCTTTCCTTGTTTCTTTCATATGCACCATATTTATAACTTCTGAACTTATATTTTCTTCTTTTCCCGAATTATCGGCCATTCGTTTTCCTTTTGTTGACATTTTATTTCTTTCCTCCTTAAAGGTTGTTTATATACTATATAAAAACTAATTTTCATTTTTTTGTTCCTTCCCGCATGGTATTCACTATTATAATATCAATTTTATAATAAAAGTTCAATACTTTTTATTATATTTATGCACTTTTTTCGACTTTTTTTGATACTTCTTTTTATCTTTATTTTTCAGATTTTACGTTAACTCTAAGTGTTTTTAGATTTTCTTTTTTATATTATTCTCAAAAATTAACAAAAAAAACTTCTCATGATATTTCTACCACGAGAAGTTTTTTATCCTAATATATTTATTTCTTTTTCTAGTTGTCTTAAAAAATATCTCTTGTTTGATTTAAATTTTGCTGGAGTAAAGCGTTTTGCTTGTTTTATTAACAAGTCTATCTTATCAAAATCTTCTAAAGCTAATATATAGCCCTCAGCTGTAAAATTATCTAGTATTTGTAATTGATGGTCATTTACGTGCTCACCATACTGTTTTAGTCTTGCTGCTGCTATTATTTTTTTACCTTTTTTTAATGCTGTAAGTATAGTTCCAACTCCGGCATGACATATTATTAAATCGGCTCTATCTATGCACTCTTCAAATTTTCTAACAGACATATAGTCTATTATTTTCATATTTTTAGATTCATATTTTGTACTTCCAGCTTGTACTATTATTTCCTCTTTTTTTGCTTATTTTTCCCTCGTCTATTTTTTTCTGCAAAGCATCTAATAGTCTAGGAAATTTTTTATCTTGAGTTCCCAATATTACGAATATCATTAGTAAATCCACCCCCAACATACAGATTTTGGATATACTTTGTGCATTTCTTCCCATTGTACTACAAATGTGTCTGCAATTGGATAAACTAGCCTTCCAGCAACTGTTCCAGATGTTCTATTTGCAAAGGTTTCTATAAATATTACTTTGCTTCCAAATAATTTGGCAATATAACACATTGGCACTGCCGTATGTGTACCAGTAGTTACAACTACTTCTGGTTGATATCTAAAGAAATAATACAAGCTTATGAAGCAATTCGCTATAAATTTAAATATATATATGAATGGATATTTTTTTGTTCCATATATTAAAAAGCTTATTTTATCTTTGTATTCTTCTTTAAAACTGTCATCTACCTTAGTTTTTTCTGTAACTATATGATAGTCAAATTTTTTGAATAATGGTTTTATTTGCATTAATTCATTTAAATGTCCGCCAGTACTTGCAATAAACATTACTTTCCTTTTTAATCCGGTCTCCTCATTTTTTTCTGCTAATTGTTTTGGTTTATTCGAATTTCTATTTTTTATTTTCCCTACAATCCATACTATTATCATTACTAATAGTATTCCAAACGTTGCACCAACTGTATCTAAACATACATCTGTAAATTCTCCGCTTCTTCCTGGCACAAATAGCTGATGGAATTCATCTGTGCATGCATAAAAGAACAACATAGCATTACGCTTGCATCAAATTTATATTCTTTACAGCCTTTAAATGTTTGTGCACAACACATTACAAGCGTTCCTAACAATAAATAAATTGAAAAATGTGCAACTTTTTCTTATTATGGGATGTAATGTATTTATTAGTGTATCTGTATTAACTTCTAGATTATCTTGCCATATTATGCTTACTATAAATTTTGTAACTCCCACGCTTGTTCTAGAAGACTCTGTTGATTGCTCTGACGAAAACCTAAATATTGTACAGCACACAATCACAATGCAAATCATTAATAAATATCTAATTATATGTTTTAAAATATTTTTATTCATTTAATATTCCCTTCTCAATGCAAAATCATTTTAATTTGGCTGGAAATATTATTTACAAAGGAATGACACATACGGTATTATATGTCAACTATTTGTAAATAATATTTGACGTAGCCAAAATTGTAATCATTTTTCAACCGTCCAATTACATTTTATTTGGTACTTTTATTCCTAATAAATTCAATCCGTTTTCTAATACTGTTTTTACCATGTATGTTAAGTATAAACGTGCATCTTTAATTTCTTTTTTCTTGGTCTAATATGTGGCAATTGTTATAAAAACTACTGTATTGTTCAGCAAGTGTTACTAAATATCTTGCAAGTATAGAAGGTTCTTCTTTTTTTTCTGTTACATTGTTTAGAGTTTGGTTAAAGTTATACAATGTTGTGATTATATTCTTAGAATCTTCATCATTTAGTTTAGATACATCTACATCTTGTATATTTGGAATGTATCCAGCTTTTTCTAATACACTCTTCGTACGTACACAGATATATTGTACATATGGTCCTGTTTCTCCATTGAAGTTAAGCATTATATCCCAGTCGAATATCTCATCTTTTATTCTATTGTTCGATAAATCGTTGAATATTACTGCTCCAACACCTACCATTTTTGCAACTTCTTCTTTATTTTTCCAAGTTTGGATTTTTTCTTCTATTATCTTTTTGCTCTTTTCGATTGCCTCGTTCAATAGATCTTCGAGCTTAATTATATTTCCTTCCCTTGTAGACATTTTTCCTGTTTTTAATTGAACCATTCCAAACGGAACATGTTTTAATCCATTTGTATATTTCTCGTCTATTCCAAGGTATTTAGCTGTTGCAAATACTTGTTTAAAATGTAAAGCTTGCTCGTATGAAGTTAAATACAAGGCTTTATCAAAATCGTATGTTCTTGCCCTATAAAAGTATTGCAGCCAAGTCTCTTGTTGCATATGTACTAGAACCATTAGATTTTATTATTAAGCATGGAGGCATGTTGTATTCATCAAGTTTTACAACTTTTGCACCCTCAGACTCTTCAAGTTTTCCCGCATTTTCAAGTATATCAACTACCTCTAGCATCTTATCTGAATAAAACGCTTCACCATTTAAAGAGTCAAATTTTGAGCCTAACATATCATAAATTTTTTGAAATTCTTTTAGGCTTAAATCTCTAAACTTTTGCCATAAATCGACACAATATTTATCTCCGTCTTCTAACTTTTTAAAGTTATTTCTGCAGGCTTCTAAAACACTCTCGTCTTCTTTGCATAAATTATTTATTCTTACATAAATTTCTGTAAGTGAATCTATCGGCTTTTCTTCTATGTTATATTCTTCGCCCCAAAGTTTGTATCCTTCTATAAGCTTTCCAAACTGAGTACCATAATCTCCTAAATGGTTAATTCCAGTAACATTATATCCTAAATATTTATATATGTTGTATAAAGCTCCCCCAATAACAGTAGAGCGCAAATGTCCTATGTGGAAAGGCTTTGCAATATTTGGAGACGAATAATCTATTACAACATTTTTAGAATTCTCTTGGGTTTCACTTCCATATTTATCTTGCATTTTATTAAAGTTCTTTATAACTTCTTCTGCTATTTTATTTTGATTTAATTTGAAGTTTAAAAAGCCATTCACAGCATTCACTTCGCTAATTTCGTCTACATTATTCGCATTAATTTGCTCTCTAATACTTTCCTGCAAATCATTTGCAATCATCACAGGTGATTTTCTAAGCTCTTTTGCTAAAATAAAGCATGGAAAAGCAAAATCTCCATTGTTTGTATCTTTTGGCACTTCAATATTTGTTATTATCTTATCTTTTTCAATATTTGTTGCTTTAGCTATTTGTTCAGCTATAATCTCCTTAAAATCCTTCACTTCTATTTCTCCTTTTCGCCCAATAGGGACGCCCCTTTTTGGCAAAGTTTTAGTCTCCTAGGCAAATTCCTATATCTCTGGCTGTTTTTACCAAATCATCATCCATTGTCACTTTACGTAGGTTACTTTCTGGTGTATTTCCAGATACAGCACCAATCTCTTTATTGTTTCCTACAACATCTTCTAGTGTTGCATAATCTAGTCTTCCGTTTTTCATAACTGCAATTGTTCCAAATTTTCCTTCCATTGCAAGTTCCATTGCTTTTGCTCATATTTTGTAGATAGAACTCTATCAAATGCAGTTGGGGTTCCACCTCTTTGCATATATCCTAAAACAGTGCATCTAGCTTCAAAACCAGTAAGTTCTTCTAGTTGCTTTGCAACTTTTTGTCCAGCTCCTCCTAATTTGTTATTATCAACGCCTTTTCCGTTGTTTCTAATTCCTTCCACTGTTATTGTTCCTCCCTTTGGAACTGCGCCTTCTGCAACAACTACAATGCTAAATTGTTTTCCAACTTTTGATCTTTGTTGAATTTTTCTTACTGCTGAATTTATATCATATGGTATTTCTGGTATTAAAGCTATATCAGCCCCTCCAGCTATTGCAGACTCTAATGCAATCCAGCCGGCATATCTTCCCATAACCTCAAGAACCATTATTCTATGATGTGTTTCTCCTGTGGTATGTAACCTATCTAACGCTTCTGCTGCAACAGATACAGCTGTATTATATCCAAATGTGATATCTGTACATGCAACATCATTATCTATTGTCTTCGGAACGCCTATAACATTGATTCCCTTCAAGCTGAAGTCCCTTGCAGACTTTTGAGTTCCATCTCCTCCGAGTGTAAATACGCAATCAAATCCATCATCTTTTACATTTTGAACACATTTATCTGATAAATCTTGGTATTCAATCTCTCCATTTGGAAGTACTACCTTATAATTAAATACATTTGCATTTGTAGATGAACCAATTATAGATCCACCTTTTGGCAAAATTCCTGATGCATTACTGCTTTCGCTTGTACTTAATCTTACAAAATCGTTATTAAGCAATCCTCTATAACCATCTATAAATCCATAACATTCTATATTGTTTTTCTCTGCTGTTTTTATAATTGCTCTAATAACGGCATTAAATCCTGAAACATCTCCACCATTTGCTAGTATTGCAACTTTTTTCTGTTTGGAATTAAAAGTTGCGATTTGCCCTCCCGCTTTTACCAGTAAGTTATTCGTTTTCGAGACCGCCCAATGTTGAGCGTTTCAACTTAATACTGGTGGTTTATTTATGTTCTCACCCCTAACATAAACATTTATTACATCACACAATCCCATTCTTTTGCATTTTTTTAATACAATTTCTTCAATAAAAGAATTATGTAGCTCTATATGTTTTTCTCTACTTGTACTGCCTCTTGGCGGTAGTCCTGCAAGAAGCATTGCTGATTCTCTTTCATAACATGACAACATACTTTCTAGCAAATCCGTAGCAATAACATTTATTTCTGTGCCATATCCATTTTCTCTAAAATTTTGTATTTGTTTTAAATCTGCTTCCCACTTATTTAAAACAGTTTCTCTTATTACTGTTATTTTGCTTCTCATTAATTCTCCATATATAATTGGCCCAGCAGGTCTTACAAACTCACTTCTTGTTATTTTGTATACATCATCAGGTAACTCATTAAATATCAATTCGTCATAATAAGGATGATATTCTGCTATCTTATCAGAATCAATTACATATGCTCTTATTCCCTCTTCTTTTAATTTTATTTATGTATTTTCTTATAACCTTGCTGTCTACCATGTTTTTGCAAGTTCATCTATAAAATTAACGTACCAAAATCATGCAAATTTGCTGTATGTATAAATATCTTATATATCATTTTATAAATATCGCAATAATCAGCATTATCTGTAACACAATCATTACTGGTATTCCAATAAAGAATCTTGGCTTCTTTGTTTTATGGTGAAAAGTATACATTCCTGCAATTGCCCCTATGCTCCCACCGATTAAAGCTAAGGTTAATAGTGTAGATTCTTTTATTCTCCATCTATCTTTTTTCTGCTTTTTTCTTGTCTATAAACATAGCCAAAAATGCAATTATATTTATTATTAATAAATATATTATTATATTTTTTAATGTAAAAATATTAGTTAATTCTACCATTCCTAATCTCCATACAGTATAATTTCGCCCAATAGGGACGCCCTTTTTGGGGCGAAACATTAATTTATTATTTTTTATATCATCTTCGCCCAAAAAAGGGGCGTCCCTATTGGGTGAAATTATGCAAATAAGCTCATTTGGTTGCTTTGGCTCATTCCTTCCAAGCATCCTGCTTTTTCTAGCATTTCTATTGTAGATTTTCCTACCTTTGCACGAATCTTCATATCATCTATTGACATGAATTCTCCTTCTTTTCTTGCCTCTTGTATGCTTGTGCAGCAACAGTTCCAAGTCCTGGTATACTGTTTAATGGTGGACGTATTCCATCAACTTCTACTTTAAATTTTACAGCATCTGACTCGTATAAATCTATTGGTAAGAAGTTTAAACCTCTTTCATACATTTCTAATACTATTTCTAATACTCCATAAGTGTCTTGGTCTTTCTTGGTTGCTGCTTTTCCAGCAAGTTCTATTTCTTTCATTTTGTTCTTTACACGTTCTACTCCGTGGCACATTATTTCGCTATCAAATGCATCTGCTCTGATTGTAGAAGTATGCAGCGTAGTATGCTTTTGGAATATGTACCTTGAACCATGCAATTCTAAAAGCATTTGTAACATAAGCTGCAGCAGCATGTGCTTTAGGGAACATGTACTTTATTTTTTTACATGAGCCAATATACCATTCCGGTATGTTATATTCTCTCATTGTTGCTTCATGCTTTTTCCAACCTTCAGGATCTTTCGATGGCTTTCCTTTACGAACAAACTCCATTATTTTGAACGCTTTTTGTGGAGGTAATCCTTGCTTAATTAGATATATCATAATATCATCTCTACAACATATTGCATCTTCCAGTTTATTGTACCTTCATCGATTAAGCTTTGTGCGTTGTTTAACCATACGTCTGTACCGTGTGATAGACCTGAAATTCTAATTAACTCATCGAAGGTCTTTTGGCCTTGTGTCTACTAGCATTCCTCTTACGAATTTTGTTCCAAACTCTGGTACTCCAAAGCTTCCCACCTCGCTGTGTATCTGCTCTGGTGTAACTCCTAATGCCGTGGTAGAACTAAATATAGACATTGTTTCTTTATCATCTAGAGGCACTTTTGTTGGGTCTTGTCCAGTAATATCGAATAACATTCTTATCATAGTAGGATCATCGTGTCCTAGTATATCTAGCTTCAATAAGTTTTGGTCTATTGAGTGGTAATCAAAGTGAGTAGTGATAATATCAGAGGTTGGGTCATCTGCTGGATGTTGAACAGGTGTGAATTCATAGATTTCTCTTCCCTTTGGAACAACTATAATTCCACCAGGGTGCTGTCCCGTTGTTCTTTTTATTCCTGTACAACCATAAGCAACTCTGATTACCTCTGAATTATTTATTGGTATTCCTCTTTCCTCATTATACTTTCTTACATAACCCATTGCGGTCTTTCCAGCAACAGTACCAACGGTTCCAGCCTTAAATGTAGTACCTTTTCCAAATATTACTTCTGTGTATCTATGAGCTTTTGCCTGATATTCTCCAGAGAAGTTTAAGTCGATATCTGGTTCCTTGTCTCCATTAAATCCTAAGAAAGTTTCGAACGGAATATCTAGCCCATCTTTTGCGAGTCTATGCCCACACTTAGGGCACATCTTATCCGGTAAGTCGAAGCCATTCTTTACTCCATAATCAGTAAAGTCTGAGTACTTACAATTTGGACATCTGTAATGTGGTGGAAGTGAGTTAACCTCCGTAATACCTGTCATGTTTGCAACAAATGATGAACCAACAGAACCTCTGGAACCAACGATATAGCCATCTGCATTTGATTTCCAAACTAGTTTCTGCGCTATTATGTACATAACGGAGAATCCGTTTTTAATAATAGATGTTAGCTCCTTATCAAGTCTCTCTTCAACTATCTGTGGAAGTGGATCTCCATATAATTCGTGTGCTTTTTTATATGCAATATCTTTAATTGTTTTCTCGCAATCATTGATATATGGAGGACATTTTTCTGGTGATATTGGGCTGATTTGCTCACACATATCAGCTATTTTATTGGTATTTGTAACAACTACTTCGTATGCCTTTTCTTCGCCTAAATAACTAAATTCTTCTAGCATTTCTTCTGTTGTTCTTAAATATAATGGAGCCTGCAAATCGCAATCAGCATATCCTTGGCCAGCCTCTAATATACGTCTATATATTTCATCCTCTGGATCCATGAAATGAACGTCACAAGTTGCAACTACTAATTTATCTAGCTTTTCTCCTAAGGCAACTATTTTTCTGTTTATATCTCTTAGCTTCTACATCTGGTACGACGCCATTTCTAACCAAGAACATGTTATTTCCAGTTGGCTGAATCTCAAGATAATCATAATCTCTTGCGATTGCTTCAATTTCATCATCATCTTTTCCATTTTCTATTGCCTGATATAATTCTCCAGCTTCACAAGCACTGCCTAAAATCAAACCTTCTGAGTATTGCTTATATATTGATTTTAGTAGCATAGGTCTGCCTTTATATATGTAATCCAAGTGTGATATTGAGATTAACTTGTATAAGTTCCTTAGTCCAACATAGTTTGTAGCAAGAATTATTGCATGAAAGCTCTTTAACTTCTTGTAATTTACGTTTTCGCCAGCAAGCTTGTCTATGTCTTCTATAGTTTTAGCGCCTTTTTTATCAAGCATATCTAGCATTACTCTAAATACTTTTACAGTAGTGTCAACATCATCTAATGCTCTGTGTGCTACTATTACTTCAATTCCAAGTTTATCGGCGATTATTCCCAACTTATACTTTTTAAAGTCTGGGAATAAATCTTTTGCAAGTCTTAGAGTATCTAAGTAGTGTTATCTAAAGATAATCCTAATTGTTTTGCATTGTATTTCAAGAAACCAACATCGAAGTCTGCGTTATGTGCAACAATTACGCTATCTCCAACAAATTCTAATACCTTTGGTAATACTTTATCTATTGTCTCTGCATCTTTTACCATGTCATCTGTAATGTTTGTAACCTCTACAACCCTTTGTGGAATTGGCTTTTCAGGGTTTACGAAGCATTCAAATTCATCTATAACTTCGCCTTTTTCGTTCATCTTCATTATACCAATTTCGGTAATCTTTTCTGTTCTAAACGAAAGTCCTGTTGTTTCTAAATCTAAGACGCAATATGTAGTGTGTAAATCTTGTCCCTTTGGGTTCGAAACAGATGGAACCTTATCCGGAACCAAGTATGCCTCTACTCCATAAAGTACCTTCATGTCCGGGTTATTCACTCCCAACATCTTGTGTGCATCAGGAAATGCCTGAACACTTCCATGGTCAGTAATTGCAATAGACTTCATTCCCCACTTTATTGCACGCTTTATCAAGCTCTTAGCAGGAGTAATTCCGTCCATCGTGCTCATCTGAGTATGCATGTGAAGTTCAACTCTTTTATCTTTGCATTATCAGTTCTAGCTTGAACTTTCTCTTCTGGCATTTCTACAATTGTATTTACAAGAACACCAAGCTGTTTTGCATATGGGTCAAATTGTGCAGTACCAGCAATTCTTACTCTTGCAGCACTCTTTAACCTCTTCTTTAATTTATCCAATTTTTCTGGTGCAGAGAACACCTTGCAATCGATTGTATTAGTTCCATCATAAACACTAAATATAACAAGTGACTTACCACTTTTTAGCTCTCTTACCTTTATTCCAAGATTAATGTCATCGTCTTTTGCATCAAGCTCTACACTTAAAATTTGTCCTTCTAATATTACGTTTCCGCTGTCTACGCCTATATCTTGAATCTTTATGATTGGATCACTTAAATTCAAACTTCTACCATAAATTAATGGTGTATCTTCTTCAGGTGCAGCAACAGCCTCTGGAGCATCTGGCATTGGTGGCATAGGAGCTTCTTGTGCAGGATTTTGAGCAGATTTATTGTATTGTTTCTTCTCTCCATATTGTCCTTTATTGTACTGACTCTTACTATATTGACCTTTGTTGTATTTGCTTTGTCCAGCATTTTTACTAGCATATGGCTTTGTTTCTTGTTGTGGTTTTGCACTGTGTTCAGCACTAGCTGTACCATTATCCTTGGTCATTTCAAGTATTGCTTCTTTTTCGAGTCTCTCTAATCTTTCTTTATATTTAGTAACCGTATTTTCAGAAACCTTTTCTTCATATGTCATCGTATATTTTTTGCCGTATATATTATAAATTAGCCCAGCAAAAACCTCATTAAATTTATTGCTCTCTAAAAACTCTTTTCCATTTAGAAAAAGAGTAACCTGTATATTGTTATTAACAATTTGAACCTCACTATTATTCAAAAAAGCTCTCGCAATAGGATGCTTGTACGAAATATACTTAACAATACTTTGCCATTCTTTTGCTATTTTTTCAGACACATCGACTTCTTCCTCAAGCTCATATTTTATTGTAAGCTTAGCAGTTTGAATCTGAAAACGTCTCTCCATATACTTTTCTAGTTCTAAAACATCGTTAATATCAATTAATTTATTAGAAGCAATAAATACTTCTAATAAATTTTTCTTTTTATATAAATCAATTCCTATAACTCTTGCTGCATTAAGAACAAAACTGTTAGAGTTATAGTCTTTAAAAACCTCTTTAACAGTCTTTGAAGTTTTAACTTCATCCATTTTTTTAATAAATCCCCCAATTTATTAATTTTTGTTGAAAACAACTATAATTTTTCTATATTAAATTGCACATCATTGATTGGAAAAGAATTAAATTTTGACAAGGAAAATGAATTTTACAAGGCAAGGGCGCATACTTTGTGTATGTAACCGCGTTGTAAATGAAATTTGACGTAGTCAAAATTGTAATTATTTTTCAATCACTAAAATATTCGTATTATATCATGATATGTCACCACAATCGACACCGCCATGAGTACCGCAAAACCTGCCAACTGTATTTTTATTTCTGTTTCTTGTTTTAGTGGTTTTCTACGAATTGCTTCTAATAATATTAGCACAATTTTGCCTCCATCGAGTGGTGGAAATGGTAATAAGTTTGTTACGCCAAGCGATATTGATATAGCTGACAGTATATAAATAAACTCCCTAAATCCATTTGTTTTTGCGACTACCTCAGATATTCCAACAGGACCAACTAGTTCTGCCGACGATACTTTCCCGGTGAACAGTTGCTTTACACTTTCTGCAATCGAAAGCATAAATTCTTTTGTATTATATGATGCAAAATACAACCTATTTCCAAAATTATCTGCATCTAAAACTCTATTTCCTACAACCGCATTAGTAAGGTTTCCCCTAACAGTCATAGCTAGTATAAAATATACTATAATTGCAAAAATAATATTTACCAACGCACCTGCAGCTACAATAGCAATCCTTCTCGGAATGCTTGCCTTCGTAAACGAGCCTTCTTTTTCAGATTGTTCGGCTTCGCCTTCCATGTTCACGAAGCCACCTAATGGAATCAATCTAAGTTCATATTTAGTCTCTTTTCCTTGCTTCTTCCATATAACAGGTCCAAATCCTATTGCAAACTCGTTTACCCTAACTTTGCAGAGCTTTGCAATAAGAAAATGGCCTGTTTCATGAATTGCAATTAGAAAGCCTAATAAAAATATTATCTTAATTGCACTAATTAAAAACTTATCAAATTTTTATCCTTAAAAATTTATTTAGGTTTTTGTAAGGTTGTACCCATAAACCAACTAAAACATCAATATAAATAATAAATATGTAAATGGAGCAATAAATATTACACTATCAACTCTATCAACCATTCCCCCATGGCCGGGAATTAAATCTGAATAATCCTTAATTCCAGCATATCTTTTAATAGCTGATGCAGATAAATCTCCTATTTGACCAACTATGCTAAGTATTATTCCTATTAATGAAATTACTGCAACATTTATATTAAATCCAGCAAATTTGTTTATTAATACTGTATATAAAATGATACATAGAGTTGCACCTAATGTTCCACCTATACAGCCCTCTATTGTCTTGTTTGGACTTATATCTGTAAAATGATGTTTTCCGATTGCCTTTCCTGTTAAATATGCAAACACATCTGTAAGCCATGATGCTATAAATACATACCAAATTAAGAATTTTCCATTCTCCATGTTTCTAATTATTGACATAAACATTAAAAATAATACAATGTAGCATACTCCAAAGAATGTGATTGCTATATCTATTACATCTGTTTTCGTCTTTTTCGTAAGTACTAATATGAACAAGATTAAAACAGATATTGGAATGATTGATATTACAGCGTATTTTGCATAATGCTCTGGTATAACATGAATAAACATTATTGCGATTGCTTTGCTAAATATCCAACCCACCTTACTGGATGATGTCCTTTTTGTTCAAACGCATGGAATAGTTCGTATATACATCTTAAAGCTACTATTCCCATAAACACGTCTACCACATATGTATTTCCTAAAATAAACACTATAAGTACCAATGGTAATAATACTGCTGCTGATAAAACTCTTTTCATAATTTTGACCTCTCGTTTATAAATTTATTTGTTTCCCCCAAATCTTCTTGTTCTTTTTTGATAAATTTGTATAGAATTTAAAAATTCTTGTTCATTATATTCTGGCCAGAATTTATCTGTAAACACAAACTCTGAATATGAAATCTGCCATGGCAAGAAATTGCTTATTCTTTCTTCTCCACTAGTTCTAATTAACAAATCAGGGTCTGGTTGATTAGCCGTATATAAATAATTTGAGAATAATTTTTCGTTTATATCTTCTATTTTTAATTCTCCGTCTAATACTTTTTGAGCAATATTCTTAGTAGCAGTTACTATCTCGTCTCTACCACCATAATTAAAACATATATTTAATTCTAAACCTGTATTATTCTTAGTTTTTTCTTCTATTTTATGTATTTGGTCTTTCAAATCCTTTGGTAGTTCTGCAATCCTGCCAAGTACATTTATTTTAATGTTTTCATCACTCCAATTAAAGAAATCTAACAAATAGAATTTTAAAAGTTTCATTATAGCTCCAACCTCTTCTTCTGACCTTTTCCAGTTTTCTGTTGAAAACGCATAAACAGTTAAATATTTTATGCCTATCTTATTTGCAAATTTTGCAATTCTTTTCAAATTTTCTGCTCCTTCTTTGTGTCCTTGTGGAGTGCTTAAATTATTTTTCTTTGCCCATCTTCTGTTTCCATCCATGATTATGGCAACATGCTCTGGCAAATTGTTGCATATTAATTATATCTTCTATATTTTGTTCCATAAATATTTCCTTTCAGCCGTAATAAGCCATTGAGATTTTCGCCCCAATGGCCCTTATTGTTTTATACAGTCATTATTTCTTTTTCTTTTTTCTCTAATATTTGGTCAATTTCAGCAATGTTTGCATCTGTCATTTTTTGAATTTTAGCTTCTGCAACTGATAATTCATCTTCTGTCATTTCACCATTTTTTTGTGCAGTTTTTGCTGTATCTATTCCGTCTCTTCTAATTGATCTAACAGCAACTTTTGCTTCTTCTGCTGTTTTTCTTATATCTTTTACTAAGCTCTTTCTTCTTTCCTCTGTAAGCTCTGGGAATGTAAGTCTAATTACCTTTCCATCATTCATTGGGTTAATTCCAAGTTCTGCTAAGTTTATAGCTTTTTCAATTTCCTTAAGCATGCTCATATCCCATGGTTGAATAACTATCATTCTTGGTTCTGGTACAGATACACCAGCCATTTGATTGATTGGAGTTGGAACTCCATAATAGTCAACTGTTACTTTATTTAAAATGTTTGGGTTAGCACGTCCAGCTCTAACCTCAGCTAAATTTTCTTCAAATACGCTAATTGTTTTCTTCATTTTTTCTTCAATAATATTAAAATCCATAATCTTTATTCTCCTTCAACTAAAGTTCCTATTTTCTCGCCCATAACGGCCTTTAATATGTTTTCTGGTTCATTTATACCAAATACAATTAAAGGAATTTTATTGTCTCTGCATAATGAAGTAGCAGTAGAATCCATTACCTTTAAATCTTTATTTAATATGTCTAAATATGTTATCTTATCATATTTAATAGCATTTGGGTCAACCTTTGGATCTGCTGAATATACGCCATCTATTGTCTTTGCAACAAGTATTACATCTGCCTCAATCTCGGCTGCTCTTAAAGCTGCTGTTGTATCTGTTGTGAAATAAGGATTTCCTGTTCCACATGAAAATATTACAATTCTTCCTCTTTCCAAATGTTTAAGAGCCTTTCTTTTTATATATGGCTCTGCAATTTGCCTCATTTCAATTGCAGTTTGAACTCTTGTGTACATTCCTCTTGCTTCTAATGCATCTTGCAATGCTAATCCATTCATAACAGTTGCAAGCATTCCCATGTAGTCAGATGTAGTTCTTTCCATTTCTTTTCCATTTCTGCCTCTCCAGAAATTTCCTCCACCAACTACTATGGCAATTTCAACGCCTAATTGTTTAACTTTTTTTATTTCATCACAAATTTCTCCTATTACATTAGGATCAATTCCTTTTTTGCTGTCTCCAGCAAGTGCTTCACCACTTAATTTTAACAAAATTCTTTTATATTTTGCTTCGGACATATCAATTCTCCTTCACTTAAATTTATCGTCCCTATTCTATCATATATTGTCCATAAATTGTATCTTTTTTTCAAATTTTTTAATTTTTTTTACTTTTTTGTTTAAAATAATAATAATTATGTAAAACGATGTTGAAAAAAAATAAAATTTTAGCAAAGAAACTGAATTTAAAGGCAATAGCACATACTTTGTGTATGTAATCACGTTATGAATGAAATTTGGCGCAAATCAAAATTGCAAATTTTTCAACCCACATTCATGGAAAGGAACTATACTTAATAATGAAAAAATTAGCAATTCTTAAAATTATCTTGTTTATTTCAATAATCGGATTAATAATATTTTCATTATTATTTGTATTATATATTTATTATATTACGCAAAAAAATAAAACCTCTGAAAATTTGGCATCATCTTTTTCTGTCTCTTATCTGTATTCTAAAAATCCTTCTTACACAGCTATTTTACAAAATTCTAATGATTTTTCTGAAGAAAAGAAAAATTTTGTAATCGGAATATTAAAAATAGATAAAATTAAGCTAGATTATCCTATACTTTCTGACGTTTCTGAAGATTTATTAAAAATAGCACCTTGCAGGTTTGCAGGCCCGTTACCAAATAGTGTTGGAAACCTTTGCATTGCTGGGCATAATTATTTAGATAATACATTTTTTGCAAGAATTAGTAGTCTAAAAATTGGTGATGAATTTACTGTATATGGATTAGATGGAAAAGCCCTAGATTATACGATTTTTGATAAAAAAGAAGTTGAAAGTACAGATTTATCTTGTACATCACAAGAAACCGATGGCAAGAAAATTGTTACACTAATGACATGTAATAGTGTTAAACAAACTAGGATAATTGTTCAGGCAGAAAATAAATAAACATTGATTTTTTCAAACGAAAATGGCACCTAAGTACTAGGTGCCATTTTCGTCCCGCTTATCAGATATCGAAAGTTACCGTTTTCCGATTGTCTTCGATGCGCTTGGTTAACTGATTAAGAAACATCGGAGAGGCAAATAGTGCCTTTGATGGAATCTCCATAATCATCCCGTAATGTTCCATAACAATATAAATAATTGCTATAATTGCCGGACCCACCTCAGGCCATTTGCATAATTCTTGAACTGTAATATCTTTTAAAGCATAGATATTTGTATATCCATGAGCTTTTATTACGTTCAGTGCTCGACGCTTAGATTGTACGTTGCTTACATGAAAGCCTTCAAATGCTTTATCTACCGAAAAACATTTCTCAATTCCGTTGAGATCCTTCAGTCTTTCATTTTCCTCTCTCAAAGAACTGTTGATTTGCTTTAATTCCTCCATCTCTCTTTCCATGTTCTCCATAATCTCATCAAACCGATCATTCATAAAAATTCTCCTTTTTTTAGCGGTTTTTTTATTTTAATGGAATATTAACCATTATAATTTATATTATATCGCATTTTATGTAAATTTGCAAATTTAGTAACTTATTATTGTAAATAGCTTTACACACAAAAAAAGAACATACATCATTTCTGACATATGTTCTTTCAATCTTCATTTTATTACATGTTGTAATCTCTTATTTTCTTATAAGCATATATAGCTGATATAGCACATACTGTTACAAGTATAGCAACAACATAACCATCTGTTACACCTGTTTTTGGTAACGTCTCTGTATTTGTGTTTGTTCTATAAGATGTATTAGTGTTTGTATTAACATTTTTGTTTGTTGTAGTATTCATAACAACATTTGGAACGTTTGTAGCTGTATCATTTTGTGTATTAGTTGATCCTCCACCAATTATGATTTGTGTATTGTCAGCCAAAACAACTGTTGATAAAGCGAATAATAATGAGATTATTATAACAATTTCCATAACTACTTTTAGAATTTTTTTCATCAATTATTTCTCCTTTTCATTATCTTAATATTATTATTTACAGTTTTAATTTTACTATTCTTTTTTTATATAGTCAATAATTTTTTATGTTACTTTTTTATTACATTATTATTACAAAACTATTCTTGTGTATATGGTAATATAGCAATTTGTCTTGCTCTTTTTACAGCTATTGTTATATCTCTTTGATGTTTTGCACAAGCTCCAGTAGTTCTTCTTGGTAAGATTTTGCCTTTATCATTTATAAATTTCTTTAATTGATCAGCATTTTTATAATCTAATACTAAATCTTTATTAGCACATAAAGGACATACCTTCTTTCTCATTTTTCTGAACTTTGGGTTGAAATCATCATCATTATTGCCAGTATTTCTTCTATTTTGTCTTCTGTCTGCCATCTTTCTATCCTCCCTATTCTTATTATACTTAAAATGGTAGGTCGTCGCCAGATGAAACTTCAAATTCTGAACCATTACCAGCTGGAATTGATGCATCTGCTCCAAAGCTTGAGTCAAAGTCTGCAGCAGCTCCATCTCTTCTGCCTTCTGCAAAGTATGTTTCCTCAACAATAACTTCTGTTATATAATGTTTTGTCCTTTTGTCATCATCCCAAGTTCTTGTTTGTAATCTACCTACAACTGCAACTTGTTGGCCCTTTTTAAAATACTTGCTTACGAATTCCCCTGTTTTATTCCAAGCAACGCAGTTTATAAAGTCTGCTTGTCTTTCTTCTCCTGGTCTTACAAATCTTCTATTTACGGCTAGTGAGAATGAGGCAACTAATGTGTTACTTGTTTGTGTGTATCTAACTTCTGGGTCTCTTGTTAGTCTTCCCATTAAAATTACTTTGTTCATAAGTGACCTCCATTTTTACTTTTTAAATTATTCGTTTACGTTTATTGTCATAAATTTAATAACATCATCAGTGATTCTGTAATTTCTTTCTAACTCTGCTATTAAGCTTGGGTTTGCTGTAAAGTAGAATACTACATAATATCCTTCTGCATTTTTCTTTACAGGATAAGCTAATTTCTTTTTACCTAAGTTATCAGCTTTTTCTACATTTCCATCTTTATTAATCATCTCTGTGAATTTTGTTGTTATTTGTATTAATAATACAAATAAAAATACACTTGGCTTTTCTTGTATTAATGTTATTTCATTTCCATCTTGTACCTTTTCTTGAACTAATTCAATAAAAGCTTGTGTGCTTGGAACTATAGCTGTTTTAGGCTCTTCTTGTTCTTTTAAGTTTACTTTTTATTGTAGTGCTCCCAACAGTCATTTTTATTTTTTCTACGTTGCCATCATTTATTTGCTTTATTAAATCTGTGTATGAAATTTGGTCTTCTGGAATAACGTCCTCATCTTTTCTCTCTTTTTATCACTGTGTATACAACAGTTCCAAATATAACCAATGACAACGCTACTATTATTATCCATAGCAATACTTTCTTATTTCTATCTTTATCTTTTTTATTATTTCTGTTTTTTGTGTTTTCTTTATTTTTATTGTCTTTCAATTTTATAACCTCCAAACCAATTCTTATACATTGCTTCCTTCTGGCTTATCTCCAATTTCTGGATTTTCTTGTTCCTCTTGTTTTTTTCTTTTTCTTTTTGTCTTTCTCTTTCACGTTTGTTTTTAGACTCAGCTTTTTCGTCTTCCTTTTCCTGCTCTTTTTTGTTTTATTTTTTCTTTTACTTGTTCCTGAACACTTTTTATTTTTTTCAACTTCTGCTTGTCTTTTCATATAATCAGTTTTAATCATTAAAATTGCTGTCACTATATAAATATATGAAATTGCAGTATACATAAATTGGAAGTATTTTACCGTCCAACCAGTAAATCCATTCATTATAACATAAACCATATTCAATATTATTGATAGAGTGAGTGCATGCACACCCATGCTAAATGAAGCACTGTATTTAATTTTCATTCTGAATATTCTTGCTATTAAGTAAGCTAAGAAACCTAAAACTAATGCATCTACCAATATGCTTGCAAGATATACAACAAACATATATATAAACATTGTTACAAATACAGATGTATATATTTGTAATGAATTATTATTTACATAGTCAATTATTTTCTGCTTGTCTAATGATGTTATATTATATTTATTAAAGAAATCAGTATATGATGTTTCAGAGATAGCTGAAAGCATTTCATTTTTTAATAGCATTTTATCTTTTAATAAAACTAACCCATTATTTTGATTTTTTATTTGGTTTTTATACTCTTCAATTTTTTCATCTGATAAATTTTCTGTATCTACAATTATTTTTCCAGTTATGTATTTATCACTAGCAACCTCAAATTTTTCATTATTATTTACTGTTAAAATGCCATCTGCATATGATAAATCTGTGACTTTTTCATCAAAATAATTTACAGCTTCTTTAACAGAATTGGAGAATTTATATACTGTCATACATGTTATTATTATAGTAAAAATTGCGACCGATTTTATTAAATATCCTGATGTTTTTCCTACTCCTTCAAGTCCAAAATCTTCGTATTTATCAAAGTCTTTAATACTTTTCAGTACATCTTTAAAAAATCCATTCCCTTTTACTTTCTTATTTTCATTATTTTCTGTGTTTGACATTTCTAAATTCTCCTTTGCAATTTATCCTTAATTTTCCTTTTTTACTATTATTCCATCTTTAGTATCTTTTATGCTGTACCCTAGACTAATTATCCTATCTCTTATTTCATCAGATTTTGCCCAGTTTTTTTTGCTGCTTTGCTTGTTTTCTTTCTTCAACTAATGCTTTTATTTCTTCTGGTAATTCTTCGCTCTCTTCATGTTTGAATTCTAATAAATAATTTTCAGCATTTTTCATGTCAAGTCCAAGAACCTTATCAAATTTTAATAGCAAATCTGCAAATTTTATTGATTTTTTTGCATTTCTAGCAATATCCCAAACAACGCTCATTGCGCCTGGCATATTCATGTCATCATTAATATATGATAAAAATCTCTCTTCATATTCTTTGTTAATAACATCTTCCTCAACATCATCGGCACCATTTGCATTTTTTATATAACTATCATATAGTCTTTCAAGGGCCTTTTGAGCTCCATATGCACCTTCGAATGTAAATTTAATTTATTTCTATAATGAGCCGTAAAGCAGAATAATTTGAATGCAAGTGGTGAAATGCCTTTTTCTTGTAATTGGGAAATTGTATAAGTATTTCCTAAGCTTTTTGACATTTTTCCACCATCTACCTGCAAATACTCGCAATGCATCCATACATGTGCCGGTATTTTTTTTCCTGTTGCACCTTTAGATTGTGCAATTTCATTCTCATGATGTGTTGGAATATGGTCAACTCCTCCAGTATGAATATCAAATTCTTCTCCTAAAAATCTTCTTCCCATAGTAGAGCACTCTAAATGCCAGCCTGGGTATGATAATCCCCATGGACTTTCCCATTTCATTATATGATTTTCTGGTGCTTTAATCCACAATGCAAAATCATATGGATTCTTTTTTTTTCTGGGTCAACATCAACTCTTGCTCCAGCTATCTGGTCATCTAGTTTTCTATTTGATAATACTGGATATTTATCTAATTTTGATATATCAAAGTATATTCCTTTACTAGTTTCATACGCATATCCATTTTTTATTATTTCTTTAACATATTCTATCATTTGAGAAATGTTTTCTGTTGCTTTTGTAATAATTTCTGGTTTGTCTATGTTAAGCTTTTCCATATCTCTTAAAAATATTTCTGTATAAAAATTTGCAATCTCATATGGGTCTTTTTTCTCTTTTCTAGCAGCCTTTTCCATTTTATCTTCGCCTTCATCGGCATCAGATTCCAAATGGCCAACATCAGTTATGTTCATTACATGTTTTAGTTCATAACCATTATATTTTAGAACTCTTCTTAATGTATCCATAAATATGTAAGTTCTAAAATTTCCAATATGTGCATAGCTGTAGACCGTAGGTCCACAACTATACATTCTTACTCTATTTTCATCTATTGAATGAAATTCTTCTTTTTTTCTTGTTAAAGTATTATAAAAAGTTAATTTCATATTTACTCCTTTTCCGTCTACTAGTTACTCTTTAACTTCGTTATTAGCAGCTGGTGCGTCGGGATCAACCACTACATCATTTACAGCTTCATTATTTCCTTTTGGTGGAGTTGGTGTTTGTGTATCATCTTTCTTTTTTTTCTTACTTACCGTAATTGTAATACTATCTCCTGCTGTTGCTGTCGTTCCTTCAGCCTTACTCTGTGCTAATACTGTTCCATCTGCTTTTTCAGATTCCTTAGTTTCAACAGTAACTGTTAATCCTAAATCTTTCAATGTTTTCAAAGCTTTTTCCTTAGTTTTTCCAACCACACTGGGAATTTTTATTTGTTTCTTAGTATGTACATCACAAGTTTCTGTTGGAATATCATATTGTCCATTATCACTTGTTTTCCATAAGTTTGTATCTTCCTTTTCTGGCTTCTTCGCATATGTTTTTTCTTCTGTCTCAGGACAGAATTCTGTTGCAATTTTTCCCGTTTCTTTACAAATTGTTAATTTTTCATGTCCTTCACAATATTCAGGAATAGTTCCTTTTACAAAGTATTCTGTATATGTATCTGTACATGCATCTGTTGCTACTTTTCCAGAAGCTTTACATATTTTAGCTGTTACTATATTGCTTGGTTTTTCAAATTTTGAACTTGGTAAGTCACTATGTACTTTTTTTTCATAACAGCAACCCAAAGTCTTGCAGCTCTGTTAGTACCATTTGCTTTTTGCAGGGTATAGATTTTCTGGTTGATCAAATCCATACCATGTAGCAGCTGTATAATAATTTGTAAATCCACAGAACCATCTGTCATAGTTATTTGTTGTAGTTCCAGTTTTTCCTCCAACATCTTGCCCAGATATTTTACAGTATGGAGCCGTTGGATCATTTCCAATTATAGGACCTGTTAAAATAGATTTTAGTATATATGCATTACCTTCTGATAAAACTCTTCTTGTTTCTTGTGTAGGTTCCATAACAGTATTTCCATCTTTGTCTTCAACTCTTGTGTAGAATGTTGGAGTAATATATACTCCATTATTTGCTATTGCTGCATATGCACCTGCCATTTCTAGTGGTGTAATTCCATTTGTTGCTCCACCAAGTACCAATGATAAGTTTTCATCATTTTTTTCTGAATTTTCGCTTGCAGTAACTAATGTTGATATTCCAAACTTTTTCAAAAATGCAATCGAATTACTTGGTCCAACTTCTGCCATAATCTTAACACTCATTGTATTTGCAGAAAATCCTATACCTTGTCTAACTGTTACTAAACTATATCCCCTATGTGGGTTTGGAGTATATCCACCAGAAAAAGTAGTTCTTGATTCATCATATACAGTAGCTGCTGTAATTATTCCAGATTCTAGCGCTGGTGCTATTGCAGCTAATGGTTTTATTGCTGAACCTGGTTGTCTTGTTGATTGTGTTGCTCTATTTTGTCCATTTGAGTCAACATCATCACCTAATCCTCCCATACAGCCTACAACTCTTCCTGTTTTATGGTCTATTACAACCATTGCAGATTGAGTATGGTCATTTAATTTATTACCCTCTTTATCTGTAGCAACTCCCACAAAAATGTGCTCATCACTATTTCTATATATATCTTCCATCTCTGATTGAATTGTGGAATCCTGTGTCGTATAAATTTTATATCCTCCACCTTCAATCATTGTTTGTGCTATATCTGTAGACACATCATTTTTCTCGGCATATTGATTTATTACTTGATTTAATGCCGCTCTTGCCAAATATGACATCGAAGAGTTTGTTGAAGTGCTACCTTTTTCAAAATGTAAACCCTCATCAACTTCCGCTTTTGCAGTATTATATTCTTCTTCTGATATTTTTTCCTTGATCTTTCATTTCAGAAAGAACTGTAGTTGTTCTCTTTTTTATCAATTCACTATTATCAGTAGATTCTTTAAATGGATTATAACTATTTGGTGCATGGTTTATTCCTGCTATAAATGCACATTCTGCTAAATCTAAGTCACCAACAGATTTATTAAAGTAGTATCTAGAAGCAAGTTCAACACCATGTAAGTTTCCCTCTCCTCCAACATATATTGTATTTAAATATAGTTCTAATATTTGACTCTTAGAAAGCATTTTTTCAACTTTATATGCTCTAGATATTTCTCTTATTTTTCTCTCGATTCCAGCTAATCCTGAATCTCCCTTATCATTTTTCAAGTTTTTTATTAATTGCTGTGTTATTGTACTTCCACCATATGAAGAATGCCCTCTATGTATAATATATGTTACAGTTGCACCAACTGTTCTCTTTAAGTCTACACCTTTATGCTCATAAAATCTCTTATCCTCTATTGCAATATAAGCGTTTTGCAAATTTTCTGGAATCTCACTTAAAGATACAATTCTTCTTTTTTTCATCACCAGACACATTTGCAATTTCATTACCATCTTTGTCATAAATTATTGTATCAATGATTTTTAATGTAAGATCATCTTTTGACATAGCCCAGTCATCATTGCTAAATAATGCGACAATTGCTCCAGCTCCAACAATGCAAGCAAGTATAATTAGTACAAATATTAATTTTATAAAAATAGCTAATTTTCTGTGTCTTTTCCAAAATCCTTTCTTCTTTGTTTTTTTATTTTGTTCATCGTTTTTTATATCTTTTTTATTTTTCTCCGTTTCTTTACTATTTCTGTTTTTAGTAGATTTATCATGTTTTTTCTCAGATTTGCTACCCATAAACTTCCTCCTTAAATTTATTCACACTCTAATTATATTACATATTTAAGTAAAAGTAAAAGCTTTTTGGTAAAATAATAAAATTTAATTACTAAATATTGCTATATAAAAAATACCCATCGTAGTTATTCGAAGGATATTTTAATCTATTTTATTATTTTCATTTTTCCTTATATAATTTTCACATATGTTTATACCATTTTTTATGATAACATAAAAATATTTTAAACTATTTTTTTATTAGATTATTTTTATGAACAGTATCTACACAGCACTGCTTCTAATCCAACATTTAAATCTATCGCACCACTCTTCGATTTATAGTCCAAATCTATAAATTCTTGCAACAGTTTTCTTAATTCTGCTTCTTTAAAATATTTTGATTGCATCGTATATTTGTTTACCAGGAATGTTTGATTTGTTTTTAAGTTTAGGCTTTCTGCAATGTTTAATTTTTCGTTTATTGCTATTTTTGTGATGTACAATTTTTTGAAGTGCCCATATAATGTGATAAATATTTTTTTTGTATTGGTTCTTTAGCATACAATAAATTTTTTAATACTTGTAATGCTTCTGATATATTTTTTCTTTCCTAGACTATCTGTTAAATCGAATATTATACTTTCAAATTGCTTTATTCCTAATAAATCTATGTTTTGCTTTGTTATCGTTCCACCAGCTCCAACATATTCTATTTGTTTACGAATTTCATTTATTAAGTCCTGTAACGATGTTCCACAATTTTCTATTAAATAATTTAATGTAACAGCATCTACGTTTACCTTATACATATTGCAAATTGATTTTAGCCTTTTTACTAATTCCGCAGGTTTCTGTTTTTCAAAATTACATACACAGCCCAACCTATCAATTGTTTTATATAGATTGTTTTTATCTGCGTCATTTTCAATAAACAATAATATTACAGAATCATCTATCATATCAACATTTTCTTCTATGTATGTTGCTAGCTTATTCTCAAATTTATTGTCATCTTTTTTTGATGTTTTTTCTTCAGTTGTAGCGCTTTTCCCTCTTTTTAGGCTTTTGGAATAATCCTGTATCTTTTGCAACAATCAGCTTTTGTGGATATCCAAACGCAGGCGTTTCTATGTCTGCAATTATTTCTGAAACATTAGTGTTGTCAATTTGAATATAATTTATTCCATTTACTGTTTCACCAAATAATTTTTTTATTTTTTTACGTTGTTATCTAGTAAAAAACGCTCTTCTCCATATAGTAAATATATGTTATTTAGTTTTCCAGCTTTCAATTCATTTTCTAATGCTGTGATATCCACAATTAGCCTCCTACCTATATTTTTATATCATTTTTTCGTTTAGTATGTTATTGCATATATGTTAATTTTGTATTTTATATCTTCTATTTTTAAAACATTCTTCAACAATTCGTGGTAATCTGCTTTATTTACCTTGCATTTTCACATTATCTCTTATTTAAAACTATTCTAAAGATTTCTGCCACGCTCCAAGCTTGTGCAAATGCTCCTCTTTCTTCATATGGCTCTGTTGAATCATATATTTCACTTATCGTGCCAATACTTGACCTTTCAAACATTTCTGATTTAAAAATTTCCTTTGTTGTATATACAAGCTTCGTTATTTTTTCTTCTAGTTCTTGTCTTTTGGTTCTATTTTTTTTCTATTATTATAGTATTTTTTAATGCATCATAATATAATCCTAATAACCATGGCCAAGTAATTCCCTGATGATAGCTTAAATCTCTCTTGTATGCAGAACCTTCATATACATCAACATAACCGTCTTCATCTGAGCTTAATGTTTTTAGTCCATATTTATTTAATAATTTATTCTCAACTGTATTTAAAACCTGTTCTGCAATCTCTGCATTATCAACAATCGGATGTGATAAACTTAATGCAAATAATTGATTTGGGCGCACTTTGCTGTCTCCTAACACATCATATAAGCAATGTTTTTCTTCATTATAGAACTTTTCATCAAATGATTTTTTAGTCTTTTCAGCCATTTCTAGATATTTTCTACACAATTGCTTGTTCTCATATTTTTTCTGCAAGTCTAGCCATTATTTTTTTTAATGCATTATACCATAAAGCATTAAGTTCTACAGTTTTGCCATTTCTAGGAGTTATTGCATGGTTATCTATTTTTACATCCATCCAAGTAATTTGAGTATTTTCTGTTCCAGCAGACAGTAAATTATCCTCTTTATCTAAATAAATGTTATCTCCGTCAACATCTATTCTATCTGAATACGCATCCATTATTTTTACCAGACTAGGATATATTTCATCTTTTATAAATTCATTATCATTCGTATATTTTAAGTATTTGTACACCTGTTCTATCAATAATAATGAACTGTCAGCACTATTATATAATGGTCTATTATCATAACCTGAATATCCATTTGGAACTAGTCCATATTTTATGTCTCTTATATTTGTTAATAAAACTTCTTTCGCTAATTCATATCTTTTTTGTTAATAATAGCAAGCCTTCAAATGAAATTAATGAATCTCTTCCCCAGTCTAGAAACCATGGATATCCTGCAATTACTGTATGTAATCCAAATGATGGCCTATTTACTATAAAATTATCTGTTGCTAATATCAGAGCTTTTAACATATCAAGTTTCTTGTCATTCATTTTACTATTTTGAATTATACCAGTATCATAAATAATTCCAGTCATTCTTAGTAGTTCCTTGTTAATAACTTTTATTCCATCTATTTCTTCTATATTTTCTTCTAATGAGCATACAAAAGTTATCTCTTTTTTTTCTTCATTTGGTTCCAGATTTATCGAATATACCCCCCGGAACATAGTGATTTTCTTCTGCTTCAAAGCCTCTTTCTTCTTCTCTTAAATAATACATATTTCTGAATGTATCATCTATATGTTTAAAATATCTGCCATCAGAACAATTCATGTAAATTGGTGTTTCCGAATTTTTATCTAGTACAATTCTAACTTTATTTCCAGAATGTGATTGTTCTACATTAAATTGATGATCTTTATTTATAGAGTGAAAGTCTCTAAAATTTACTACTGGCGCTAAAGTTAATTTAGCTTCTGCATTTTGATTTTTTATTTGATAATATACAACTACTGTATTTTTTTACCATAATCCATACAAATAAACTTCTTGATTATTATATTTTCAACTTTATATGTAAATATTGGTATATATTCTTTTTTGAAATCTACTAAATATTTATAGCCTTCAGAAATTTCTCCATTTGCCATATTTGTAAACAAATTATATTTAGTTCCATTGGTTTCAATGCTTTCATCTAATTTTGATAATATTAAAAATCTTCTTGCAGGTGGTGTGAGTGGTGCAACCAATAACCCATGATATTTTCTAGTGTTACATCCCAGTGCACTTTGGCTACAAAATCCACCTATTCCATTTGTAATTATCCAGTCTCTTTTTAGAGATTTCTTTACTTCTTCATCAATTTCACTGTATTTCATCTATCGTTTACCTCTTTTTATTTATTCTTGTTTATTTCCTTCATTCTTCTTAGAGTTTCTTCCATTCTAGGCTCTAACATTCTACCATCTTCAAGCTTTCTATTTACATCAATTTTACTTGACTGTCTATTATTTTCTTTCTTTTGTCTTATTTCACTCTTCTGCATTTCTATGTTTTTACTGTTTTTTTTTCATTCTCTTTACTTTTCTTACCAGTTTTTTCTTTTTTGTTATCTACTTTAGAAATTTTTTCTATTTCTTTTATTCTCTTTTCTCTGTTGCTCTCACTATCTTGTATTGCCTGAATTCTATCATTATATTTTTCAAAGAATTTACTATTTCCTGAACGTTTTTTGTTTTTCTTCTTTTTACTCTTTGCTTGATTGTTTTTCATTTTCTTCTTTGTGTCTTTTATTTTTGAATCTAGTAGAATAACTCTTGTATCATTCTGCATATCTCTAAATTTCATATCATCACAAATTAGTTGGATAATACTTGTTGCTATCGCATCTGAATTATGTCTAATTCTTCCATTTTCGATTGTAGACATATTTCTTTGAATTAACTTAATTCCTGCTTCCTTTACTTTCGAAACATCTTGTTCAACAAGTTCTTCTCCTCCTTTATTGTACTGCCTTATATACTCTGGCACAATCTCTCCAGTATCATAAATACAATAATCTATTATACCTTTTCCGGCATGGTCTATTATAGCTTTTATGTGGTCATATAGAGTATAACTATCAGTTTGACCATACTCTGTCATTATGTTACTTACATATACTTTGAATGCACTAGACTCTCTTATTGCTTTTGATACTCCCGGTACCAATAAGTTTGGAATTACATTTGTATATAAACTTCCCGGACCAAGTACTATTGCATCAGCCTCTTCAATGGCTTCTATAACACCTGGAGCAACTCTTGTGTTGGTTGGCGAAATAAATATTCTATTTATCTTACTTATTTTTTGGCTAACCATTTCTGGAATTTTATCTTTACATTCCACCACAGTTCCATCTTCTAATTCTGCACATATCTTAATTTGATCAAGTGTTACTGGAAGAACTTTTCCTGTCATATTAAGTATTTTTGAGCTTTCCTCTACTGATGCCGAAAAATCTCCAACAGCCTCTTTCATTGCTGTTAAATATATATCTCCAAATTTTAATCCTTCTAATTTTGGATTTTTAAAGGTTAAATTCATTAAGCAATTCATTTCATTTTCATTTGCAGCAAGTGCCACATAGCTACCCTTTACATCATCTAATGGAAGAGTTCCCAAGTCTTGTTTTGATTTACTTCTTTGCTCTCCATAATCTGAAACTGTAACAATTGCTGTTATATTGTCTGTGTAATTTTTCAAGCCTCTAAGTACTGTGTTAAGTCCAGCGCCACCACCAATTACAACAACTTTTGGCCCTTGATTGTATATTTTTCTATTGAATATTAAAGATTTAACTTTACTTTTATCTTCTAAATCCCTTGTATCAGATTCCTCTACTAATATCTCTAATGTTCTTCTTTGAATACATATTATACTAATTATTGTGAATGTAAATCCCAAAACAAACACAAAAATTATTTTTGCAAGCTCCCTAAATCCCATTTCATCTGTTACAAGCACCTTTGCAATTCCATAACATACGAGTACTATTCCTATTAACATTAGAAAAATCCATCTTTTTATTTTGGCTCCTGATTTAAACCACTTAAAAAATCCGTTCATTTTTTATTTCATTCCTTTCAAACTTTGCCTAACATATTACATCAAAATCAATATTATGTAAATCCATATTAATACATCTCAAACTCAAATTACTTTTAACATATTTTCTGCTAATAATAAAATTTATTTAAACCATATCATTAACTTTTATAAAAGGCAATTTCAATTATACAATTTCTATTTCCAATTCTATTTTCTTGTTAAATTTCTCATACACTTTTTTCTTTACGTATTCTGTAAGTTCTATAACGTCTTTTGCAGTTGCATTTCCGATGTTTACCACAAAGCCCGCATGTTTTTCTGACACTTGCGCTCCACCAACCGTATAACCTTTTAATCCACACTCATCAATTAATTGGGCTGTTATAAAATCTTCTCCTCTTTTGAAAGTACTTCCTGCACTTGGCTTATCTATTGGCTGTTTTTCTCTTCTGTTATCAAGATTTTGGCATAGCTTCTCCTCTATCTTATCTTTATCGCCAGCCTGAAGTTGTAGAGTCGTATCTATTATTACGGCATTTTTATTTGAGAAAACACTGTGTCTATAACTAAATTCATGCTCTGCATTGTTAATTTCTTTTATTTCAATCTTGTCACTGTCTAAATCTATATATCTTGTACTTACAACTATGTTCTTCATCTCACTACCATAAGCACCAGCGTTCATCTTCACAGCTCCTCCAAGAGTTCCTGGAATGCCTGATGCAAATTCAAAACCAGCAAGACTATGGTCTAATAGAATCCTTGCAACTTTTGCATTTAACAAACCACTATCAAGTCTTAATGTAGTTTCATCTATAAAATCATATGTACTAGTACATATCTTCGCCACAACTCCTCTAATTCCTTCGTCTTTTACTAAAATATTGCTACCATTTCCTATAAATTTTAATGGCACTCCTATTTTTCGTGTTGTTTCGATTGTTTTCTCAATTTGTTCTACACTCTTTAATTTAACGAATATATCTGCATTTCCGCCTATTTTAAAAGTAGTATGCTTACTCATTGGTTCATTTAAGTAAATATCTTCTTTTGGTATAAAAGTTTTTAATACATCATATGTTTCTGTTATTTTTTCATTGTTCATTATAACTCACCTCTACTATAGATATATTCCTATTTTTTAAATTTATTTATTACTGGTTCTGCTATTTTCTTTAAGAAGCTCATATTTGTAAATATACAGTACGCAAGCACTATTATAAACATTATTATATTTGCAATTAAATTGTTTTTTTTGTAATATGTGATTAGTGTTGCTACTAGCAATATCCAAAACACATAATTGAATTTTTCTTTTAAAACTATATACTCTTTTTTAATTTATATCTTCTGTATACAAACACAATCAAATTTGAAATTAATGTTGAAAACGATGCTGCATATATTCCGAATTTTGGTATGAATATTATGTTTATTACTATGTTGATAATTGCTGCGCAACTGTTGTTGATCCCATTATCTTAGTATTTTTATATGCTGTAAATATTCCACCATAGAAGTTTGACATATTTGTGTAATAAATTGATATTACAAGTATTGGAATGTATTTGTATGCATCATTATAGCTTGCGTCCACAAACAAAGAAAATACAAATGGCATTATTGCAATTAATCCTAATACGATTGCCTTTAAAAAGAATTTTATATCTTTATAAATACTATTATAATACTTTACCTTGTTATCATCTTTTAATATTTTTGCAGCAGACTCTTTCCATGCAGTAGAAAAAAATCCGTAACATGTATAAATTATATTTGGAAATTTATTTGCAATAGAATAAATTCCATTTGCTTCTGTACCACTCATTGCTGTAAGCATAAGTCTATCTGATAAGCTTATGATTATCCAAGATAAATTGTTTGGCACGAGTGGGATAGAATATCTAAGCATTTCTCTTAAAGTAGACTTGTGAAAATCTTTTCTACTTACGAACTGTGGTAAATGTAATTTTAATAAGATCATTATTGCTGTTGCACTGTTTGCGACTGTATTTGCCCATAAAAGTCCACTGACACCAAGCTTTAGGCTTACTATGAATATTATGTTTAGTACAATTGTAGAGGCTCCCAATATAAAGTTTGAGAAAGAATATAATTTTATCTTTCCAGTTCCTCTAGCCAATGCATTGCTCAATCCCAGTAAAATATTTGAAATTATAAACAATATAAATACAAATGCATATTCATAATGCATTACACCCATTATAATTCCAGCAATGGCTGTAAATATAAAAGTTCCAACTAGTGTATACGCAATTGTAGCCGTTATAACTCTTTTTTTACTCTTTAAGTCATCGGCATCGATTAAGAATCTAAACATAGACTCTTCCATAAGCAATGTTATTATTGGCAACAAAAATGTTGATAAAGTTACCAAAAAGTCATATGTTCCATACTCTGCTGGGCTTAATTTTGATGTATATAGAGGCAAAAGCAAGAAAGACACAACTTGTGTGCTTAGCTTGCCTATTGCTATTATTATAGTGTTAACTAATAATTGTTTCTTTTGATTCATTTTGCACTTCCAATTTATAAATTTTCCTTTAATATTTTATCATACAATCGTTGTATGTCAAGAATTCAGCTTCTTTATTTTCCAAGGTTTAATGTTTAGCATAACACTTGCAACCGGTATTAATGTTACTATATAGGGAATTATGTACCTCGATTTTGCCTCCCATAATATATGGAAACAAAATCCTCCTAAGAATATTGTTATCAAGAATATTAGTTCTATTGTTAAATTTTTTCTATTTTGAATCAGTACTATTATCGCCAATGTAAAAGTTAGTATTATCCAAGCTTTCTGATAGAATGTTAAAGGACTCTTTACCCAGCTTAGATTACTCTCTTCTGTTATTCCATTGTTGAATATTGCAGAATACGTACTTTCTGCCCAAGTAGTCGTAAGCTTTTGTCTGTAAAAATCTACTGTATAAGCAGGGTGATTTGCAAAATATTCTAATCTATCCTTTATTTTTTCTTTGTATTCATCAGAAATATTCTCACCTGTTTTCAAGCTTCTTAATGCAGGTTCTGCAATTGATTCATTATACCATCCATTTGCTCTAGGGCCCTCTTCCATAGCCATTAAAATATAACTAATGCTTGGATATGTTTTGCCTTTTTCTAGATTGTATTTACTAAAATAATATGTTTTTACAAGTGATGATGGTACAAATGTTAATACTAAAAACATTGCGATTATAGCAACATTTATCAATTTTTCTTTTACTTCTTTTTCTTTAAAGTCTTTGAATATATTTAATACCAAATAAATTACTGTTGCAATTACGAATATTAGAGTATTCATTCTCATCAAATATGCTATCATCGTGAGAATTGAAGCAAAAATTCCATATCTAACCTGTTTTGTATCTGTAAATTTCATCATAAAATATACAGAAAATAAACTTAACGCAAGTGCTGGAATATCCCCATACATAAATGTTGCAAGCATTGGTATTGTAAAGAATGTTAGAATTAATATAAACATTCTCGTATTATTCATTTTGTAATCTTTCGATAGTTGTTTTGTTATTTTATATAATGCCAAAATAATTAACAAATTAAAGAATACATTAAATATTCTTGGTAAAATTATCAAGTCACAGTGTAACACGCAAAATAACATATTATAAACAAATGCCAATGTAATTTGGTGTGGATATGCCTGCATGTATTGAATTAGTGGTATTCCCGCATATGTCAAATTTGGTAAGTATCTATCCGGATTATTCTCGTAAAATGTTTGTGCCAAATTTAAAACGTGTATAGAATCCGCTACTATTCCTGGTCTTACGAAAATTAACCACACTACATTTAAAATCAAATATAAAACAATAGCAATTGCCACCATCCATTTGCGCAATTTGCGTTTTTTCTCTTCATTTATTCCATTATATAAATGTTTATTTATTACTTCAGTTATAAAATAAATTAAAATCGCCGTTATAATTAGTCCTATTATATAAATAAAACTGCTAAATTTGATTGAGATTTGCTCTCCAGAATTCATGTCCGCCGTATAAACTATATTTAAAATTACTACTATTG
>VOFC01000612.1_pt1 | contig 53121 bp, 68 predicted proteins | sample 5384161 | NCBI WGS metagenome assembly VOFC01 (sample SAMN12384722, study PRJNA508395) | human gut metagenome | isolation source: healthy gut B | host: Homo sapiens | reverse complement strand
TTTTTAGCATCAATATAAAGCACTATATTTCAGCATCTTATTTTTACGAAAAATATAAAGGCATATATTTTGAAATAAGTGCCTTATATTTTAAAAATACATGGCTTTGTATTTTTACAAAGTGCCTTGTGTCTTTTTTGTGATAAAGATTTGCTTACTGTAAAACTGGCGGATTTTAGCGAAATAAGCACTAAAACAAACTTACTTTTAGGTGTGGAACGTGTAGGATTAATTCTACACTTGTTTGCCTAAGTTTGTTTTTTCCCTGTTTATTTCGCTTCGGTGCATTGTTTTTTGCGCTCTTGCGTCTGTCTTCGTTGCTTTTATTGTTGCCTCGCACGTTTTTTACTGCCATTTTTATGCTTTTTTTCTTTTGTCCGCTATTCTCTGTTGGTTCTTTTATAACTTTCATTCCTTCGGGCAAAGGGTATGTTTCCACTTTCTTCTCTATGAGTTTTTTTCTATGTTTTGGAAACGCAGACGATCGCGCGAACTGATAAGTGTAAGAGATTCCCCTCCCCTGCCCGCTCTTGCGGTACGTCCTATGCGATGGACATAATCTTCGGGGTCTGCGGGAGCGTCATAGTTAACAACAAGCTCTATATCATCTATGTCTATGCCGCGTGAGATTATATCCGTAGCCACAAGCACGGAAATATGATTGTTGCGAAATTTCATCATCGTATCGTCGCGCTGCGCCTGATCGAGATCGGAGTGCATTTCGGCAACATTAACTTTTTGCTTCAGGAGTTCCAATGTAAGCTGTTTGACCATTTTTTGGAAGACGAGAAAATTATCACTCTGCTCAGTTCCTTGTTTTTGGCAAACAGATCCTTAATGATTGCCTGTTTCTGTGATTCTGCACAATAGCACACCCTCTGCTTTATGGAAGCCGCAGGTTTTGAAACTGCTATTTTAATTTCTACCGGATTTTTCAATATTCCGCCAGCAAGACGCTTTATCTTGTCGGGCATTGTTGCAGAAAACATTATTATTTTTTTTGGCAACAGTCGGGAAGCAATTTGTTTATGCTTAAAATATCGTCATAAAATCCCATGTCGAGCATACGGTCTGCCTCGTCCAAAACAAAAAGAATTTTACATTGGAAAAGTCGGGCTTTTCCAACTGTATATGGCCAACAAACGTCCGGGAGTGGCTATAATCATATCAGCACCAAGTTTTAGGCTTCGACTTTCCTGTTCGTAACGTATTCCGTCATTTCCGCCATAGACAGCAACCGAAGACACCGGCACAAAATAAGAAAAGCCTTCCATAGCCTGGTCTATCTGTTGGGCAAGCTCGCGAGTTGAGACATGACAATGCAATTAATTGCGTTCCTACAGTGTTCCCCAACATATAGCTGGTTAATTATGGGAAGCAAATAGGCTGCTGTCTTTCCTGTACCGGTTTGCGCAATTCCCATTACATCACGTCCTTCAAGAATCGGCGGGATAGTCTTTTCCTGAATTGGCGTACATTTTTCAAATCGCATGGCATCAAGTGCATCAAGCACTTTATCATCTAAATCCAAATCATAAAAGTCTATCATCTTATTCTTTTTATATATCCGAATTACATTCATTCTTTTACTTTGGTGCCCTTCGATAGAGAATGAAAGCAATTATGGAAAACAATATATTGGGAATCCACGCCGCCACAAGCGGAGGCATATAGGCTTTAACCGCAAATGTAGAAGAAACTGTTTCAAACATTATATATGAAAAGCTTAACGCTAAACCTATACCCAAAGAAAGTCCCATGCCTCCCTTTGCGTTTTTGGCACGACAAGGAAACTCCTATAACCGTAAGTATAAACGCCGCAAAAAGGAGAGGCGAATCTTTTGTAGAACTCCACTTCAAACATACTCAAATTGGCTGCTCCACGCATTTTTTGCTTTTCTATGAATTCGTAAAGCTCGGGGGATGTCAACGTTTCCTGTTGGTTTCTGGAGTACATGAAGTCTGATGGTTCCATCATTATAATAGAATCGGTTTCCGCCCCTTTGTATATTTTCTCTCTGAGACCATGTAGTTCACGGACTTCATAATCACGTATTTTCCACTTATAACGCTTTTGCGCAAGAGTATCATATTGAATGGAAGATGCCGTAAGGTGCGACACAAGTTTCTTGTCGCTGAATTTATCAAGCGAAAAGTTGAAACCGGTCTTCGTATCGTTGTCAAAATGCTGAATATACGCAACAACACCAGTATCTACCTGCAACTGGACTTTCTCTGCTGTTGTTACCTTCTTCTTATGGATGTATTGCTGATCAAAGTTAAGGCGTTCTACATTGCCATGAGGAATGACAAAAAGCACCAAGCACGAACGACAACAAGGCAATAACCCCTGCCGATACCATATATGGGCGCAATAATCGATTGAATCCATTCCCGTTGAGCGCATTGCTATAATCTCCGAATTATCGGCAAGTTTTGTTGTAAAGAATATCACCGATATAAAGACAAACAAAGCACTGAAAAGATTTGCCAGATAAGGAATAAAGTTTAGGTAATAGTCAAATATTATTTCATGCCATGTGGCATGTGAAGATGTAAATTTATCTATTCGCTCATTAAAGTCGAAAATTGTGGCAATTGCCATGATCAACGCGATGGAAAAGAAATAAGTGCCAAGGAATTTCTTTATTATATAAAAGTCTATCTTGCCAAGAATGGGCTTTCTTATTTTACTATCCACAGGCTTTTTTTGTCGGACAGGACTTCTTTTATCTCCGAATCGGGAGTAAAAAACTTACGACACTTAGCCGGCACACATTTTATCTTTTCCGCAAACTTCATTACAGTCGTCGCATTATAATTGGTAAGACTTCCGATTTCCAATCTTCATAGTCGTCTGCAAGAATGTGATTTCTCGCTTCTCCCACAAGATATAAATAGAATGCCAAATTGTGAATAGAAGCAATTTCCATAGCCACCAATTCTTTTTGCCTTTGAAAACATGATGCAGATAAGCTTTTGTATAAAGTGTATCAACATAGCTTATTCCTGCGGGATCAATTGGAGAAAAAATCATCTTCCCACTTTTTGTTTTTGGCATTAATTATTCCCCGACTGGTAAAAAGCATTGCATTTCTGCCGTTGCGCGTGGGCATTACGCAGTCAAACATATCCACTCCTCTTTCAATGCCCTCAAGAATATTTGCAGGAGTACCTACTCCCATAAGATATCGCGGACGATTTTGAGGAAGAATTTCATTAACCACTTCTATTATGTGATACATTACCTCTGTCGGCTCTCCCACAGCCAATCCTCCTATTGCGTATCCGTCAGCATTGTATTGCATTACATTACGCGCCTCTCACGGCGCAAATCGTCGTAAGATACAACCTTGAACTATCGGAAAAAGTGATTGGCTGTAACCATATAAAGGCTGCGTGGAATTAAAACGTTCAAAACAACGTTCGAGCCAATTTTCCGTAAATCTCAAACTTTTGCGAGCGTAATCATAAGTAGAATCTCCAGGAGCGCATTCATCAAAAGCCATAATTATATCCGCACCTATGGCACGCTCTATATCCATTACTTTTTCAGGAGAAAAGAAATGCTTGCTTCCATCAATATTAGAGCGGAACTCACAACCTTTTTCGCTAATTTTGTGAATATCCGTAAGCGAAAAAGACTTGAAATCCCCGCTATCGGTAAGTATTGGTTTGTCCCATGAAGAGAACTTATGTAAGCCGCCTGCTTTTTCTAAAATATCTGTTCCGGGACGCAAATAAAGGTGATAAGTATTCCCGAGAATTATTTGCGCCTTCACGCTTTCTTTCAAATCTGGTGCGAGAACACCTTTCACCGTACCCTGTGTACCAACAGGCATAAATATTGGAGTTTTTATCTCTCCATGAGCAGTTTTATCACTCCTGCTCTTGCCTGCGTCCTCGCATCGGTATGCTCCAAAACGAATTCCATGCCTTACCTATCGTTTTCTTTTTACGGAATTTTCTTCTTCCTTTACAGAAAAGTCTATTGCGTCATCGACTTTTCATCAAGCAGAGCATAATTCAATACATCCATAACGTTTTCTACATAATGGAATTCCAATCCATTAATATAAATCTCGGGAATATCCTCAATATCTTTTTATTGTCTTTGCTTATTATTATATCACTGATGCCTGCACGCTTTGCCGCAAGAATTTTTTCTTTTATTCCTCCCACAGGAAGAACTTTGCCGCGAAGTGTTATCTCTCCAGTCATGGCAAGTTTATCACGCACTTTTCTCTGTGTAAGAGCAGATGCCAACGATGTTGCAATTGTTATTCCTGCAGAAGGACCGTCTTTAGGCGTTGCACCTTCGGGCACGTGAACATGTATGTTCCAATTATCAAAAATATTGCTGTCAATATCCAGTTTGTCAGCGTGCGCTTTTATATATTCTAAAGCAAGCACGGCAGATTCTTTCATGACATCGCCAAGATTTCCCGTCAATGTCAACTTTGCGCCTTTGCCTCTACTCAAACTTGTTTCTATATAAAGAATGACTCCGCCCACAGAAGTCCAGGCAAGACCTGTTACAACTCCTGCGTAAGCATTTCCTTGGTACTTGTCTCTATTGTACGGAGGATTACCAAGTAATTCTTTTACATCAGACGATTGTATAGCTTTGTCAGCAAATGAAGGTTCTACACCGGAAACTATTCTAAAAAGCCACCTTACGCATAATTTTGCCCAACTGCTTTTCAAGTTGACGCACACCGCTCTCACGAGTATATAATTCCACTACCGTTTCCAAAGCCTTCTTATTGAGTTGCACCGTATGACCGGAGTGTTCTTTGTCCAAACCTGCTGCTTTCAATTCCTTTGGAACCAAATGACGCTTGGCTATTTCTATTTTTTCTTCTGTAAGATACCCGCTAACCTCTATCAGTTCCATTCTGTCAAGAAGAGCAGGAGGGATGGTGTTTAATGAGTTGGCTGTTGCTATAAACATTACCTGCGACAAATCGTAATCCATATCCAAGAAGTTATCATGGAAAGAATTGTTCTGCTCCGGATCAAGCACTTCCAAAAGAGCGGAAGCAGGATCACCGTTATAGTTGTTTCCGGAAATCTTGTCTATTTCATCTAGTATGAACACAGGATTATTGGAGCCAGCCTTTATCATTCCTTTTATTATACGTCCCGGCATTGCACCAATATATGTACGACGATGACCACGTATTTCCGACTCATCATGCAAACCGCCCAAAGAAACTCTTACATATTTGCGTTTCAAAGCTGCCGCTATGCTTTTTCCCAAGGATGTTTTTCCTACTCCCGGAGGTCCGTAAAGACATATTATGGGAGACTTCTGATCTTTTTTTAGCGTAAGTATTGCAAGATGTTCCAATATGCGCTCTTTAACTTTTTTCCAAGCCGTAATGGTCGCGATTCAAAACGGTACGGGCATGTTTCAAATCGAGATCATCTTTTGTAATAACATTCCATGGCAAAGAAAGAAGCGTTTGCAAATAATTAAGTTGAACGCTGTAATCCGGATTTTGAGGATTGATACGCTCAAGTTTCTTTAGCTCACGTTCAAAAACTTCTTGACATTTTCGGGCAGTTTTTTCTTTGCAGCCTTTGCCTTTAGTTCGTTTACATCTTGGTTCTGCGGACTTTCGCCGAGCTCATCCTGTATATTCTTTATTTGCTGCTGAAGAAAATATTCTTTTTTGCTGCTTGTCAAGATCTTCACGGGTTTTGTTGCGGATATTGGCTTTCAGCGCAGCAAACTGTGCTTCACGATTCAATATGCCTACCAACTTATAAGCCCTCTTGACCATGGAACTAATCTGCAAAGTTCGTTTTTCTCCTTTAGCGGGAACGGCAAATTAGTACAAATGAAATTAATAAGGAAAAAAGTCATTCGAAATATTCCTTAGGGCAAACGAAGGTTCAACTTGCATTGCGCTTTGCGACATATAACGTTCGGTTATATCCTTGCAGGCAGCAGCCAAAGCTGCAAACTCTTTTGTTATCCTTTTGGAGCAAGTTGTTCTTTGAGAACACTAACCTCGGCTTTCATATATGGTTCGGTAGCCGTAACTTTCTTTATCTTAAAGCGTGCGAATCCTTGAAGTATCGCCGTATGTGTATTTTCAGGAAGTTCAAGAACCCTTACCACTTTAGCCAAAGTACCTATTTCATAAATATCTTTCTCGGTAGGAGAATCAACCTCCGGCACTTTCTGACTCAACACACCGATATATTCATCAGCTTCGTCTGCATGCTTCACAAGACGCAGACTTGACTTTCTCCCTATTGTACACGGAATAGCGACACCGGGGAAAAGAGCCATATTTCTCAATGGCAAAATACCTATCTCCCCTTCCACTTTCACGTCAAGTACCTTTTCAACATCGCCGTCAAAGTCAGCTATCAGTTGAAAATGCTTGTTTTCATTTATATCACCCATTTTGTCTGTATTCATTAATAATATGTGGGCTTTCTTGCATGATTGCTTTACAGGTTAGCACACTTTTAGCACAAACCCACTTCGTTTAAGATGCAAAATTACTCATAATTTGCGAAAACAAAGGGGCTTTTTGTACTTTTGCAAACGTATTAACGTGTAAACACCAAATAATGGGCTGCCAATTAAACAAGACATTCCGTTTCAAACAATTCTGTATTGAAAGCGGCGGACAATCAATGAGTGTAGGAACCGACGGAGTTTTACTCGGGGCATGGGCAGAAGCTCCTCAAGCCACAACCATCCTCGACATTGGTACAGGAAGCGGAGTGATAGCCTTAATGCTTGCACAAAAAGATTTCCACACGCCGCAATCACAGGCATAGACATAAACGAGCTTGCTATCGAAATAGCTCGTAAGAACGCAAATTCAAGCCCGTTCAAACAAAACACGGAATTCATAAACATAGACGCGCGTTCGTTTGTAGCCGACAAAAAATTTGATCTGATTGTCAGCAATCCGCCATTCTTCCCTACGGGAAGTCTCGAAAGCGGAACGGCAAGAGCAAAGGCAAGGAGCTTTGAGACACTAACGCTGCAACAACTGATAAAATGCGCAAGCAATAATATTTCAAAGCAGGGCACATTCGCAGTAATCATTCCTTACGATCTTGCGGAGAATTTTGAATTTCTTGCATGGGAAAAAGACTTCTTTCCTGTGCGTTGCACAGATGTAGTTACCGTATCAAACAAACCACCCAAGCGAAAACTGATGCAATTCGCCCCAAGTTCCAAAGCCATAAAAGAACAAACAAACAACACGCTGACGCTTACAACTTCCGATGGCGCAAAAACAGACGAATACATCTCTCTGACAAAAAGATTTTTACCTTGACAAATAATTAGGAAATTAGATATGTAAAAAAAACATAAGGCACTTTACAAAAAACACAAGGCACATATTTTAAAACAAGTGCCTTATATTTTAAAATATATGCCTTGTTTTTTTCGTCTGTTTTACTCCTTTGAAAAACAATCCTTTATCTAACAGATTTTCTTTCTACATACATATATCTCATTCCAAGTCCCATGAAATGTGTAGTCTTTTTCGTAATCAGCCGCCATTCTTTGCGCCTCTGCCTCTGCGGCGGATACGTCGGCTTCCCCCGTCAGGGTCGTCAAACCCGCGTAGTCGCGCTCCGCATCGATAAAGTCGGCGGCGGTCTTTGCCGTTCCGGGATTCTGCTTTTTATACTCGGCAAGTTTTTTCTCCGCCGCCTGCTGCCTCATATACGCATTACGCTCCAAACCGTGCTTGGCGAACATATAATCTATAAGTTCTGCGCGGTCTTCTGCCGTCGGAGCAAGACGGTTTACTTCTTCCATCATCGGGCGTATGAGCAGGTGAGCAAAAGCCGCCGATTCTGCCTGATTGACACTCGACAGACGGTTTTCGCCGAGATAGGCATTCTCGAAACCGTCATAGTCCTCTATGCGTTTCGCCTTGCCTGCCGTGGCTTCCTCTATCGCATCCATGGCTACTTTCAGCGAAAGCATACTGTCCTGAATGGCTTCGCGGGATTGGAACATACCTGTACTCACCCGGCGTTCGTAAGTCTCACGGGCTTGTGCTTTCTCGTAGTCTTTTGCGTCGCCGTCGCGGAAAAGCGCATCATTTTCACTTTCGAATTTGGGATTTTCGAAATTTTCAACTACCTTTGCCGCAGAATCCAAATCCAAGTATTCCACGTCAGCGAGAATCGTTCGCTGTTGGTCTATGTGGGCTTGGATTTTTTCTTTGTCCATGTACAGAGCCTTTCCTTGGCTAATCCAATTCAGCCATTCAGAATTGTTCTTTGGGGAACACATTCCTGATACTATTGATTTCAAGGCTTCTTCCTCCAACTGTCGGATTGAGCGACAAGCCGACAATGAAATTCTTTCCGCTTTTCTGCAATGGAACAATGATGTTCTGCGCTTTGGTCTTATCCCCATAAACGAACACTGCCAATGGTTCCTGCAAAGCCTTTACCAAATTCTTTACTTCACCTAAATTGAAATCGTGCCCAAAGGATGTGGCTTTTGCTTTAAGTCTTGAAGCATTCATCTGTATAGGCCGGTCGGGAACACCTGTTGAAAGCAGTATTTTCCCGGGATTTCCCATTTGATAAATGTGATTGCTTGAAGGTTGCCGTCAATCTGTTGCTGCAATTCGTTGTTGAACCGGGTGTTAAGGGCTGCTACGCTTTCTTCCGCCTTTGCATCGGGTGCAAATTCTCCAACCTTGAGCTCGCCTTGCTTCGCCAAGTCGTCGGCGGCACTGAACACCGTATCCTTACCTCCCGACTTCAGGTTCTCGTAGCTCCTCCACAACACATAACGCAGCTCATTATCCGACAAGTCTTCACCCTTAAAGCCTTTCAAACCTATCTTTTCGAGCATCTTCAGGAAGAAGTCCTTTATCCTCTGCCACCAGCCCGACTTCTTGGCGTTCTCGAAGTCCGTCCTTTCAGCCAGACTTGCCATGTACTCCTCCGTGGCGGTACGCTTGTCGCCGTCATACCGGTGCGAGTGCTTGTCTATGATACGGCGGATTTCCGCATTCGCCGAGTTATACACATTGTCGAGGAATGTTTCGAAGTTTTCTCCAAACAGTTTGCGCAGTCCGTGATGCGCCACCGCTTCGTGCAGAAGCGTTACAACGGCATCTCTCTTATCGGCACAATTGCCTGTGTTTATCGTAATGCGCCCTGTGCTTCTCTCGAACATACCTTTGGCTCTCTCGCGTCTGCCCGCACCACGCCCTGCGGGTTTGTCGACAATGTCCACGTTGTTCAGGTGCAGCTTGCCCGCCATGTCTTCCACTGCGCTTCGCATCTCCTGTTTGCGTGCCTCTTCGGCGTGTTCCCGGGCTTCTTCCTTGGCGCGTACTTCATTTTCGGACTTTACGCCCAAAGCTTGCGACAGCAGCGGGTAGCGCTCCACAACTTCGCTGCTTGCCACACCCCTGTCAAACGATTCTTTGACCTCTCCGGCATCGTTCTTCAGCCTGTCGAGTTCTGCCATGAGGGCTTTCATGTCTTCAACGTTGTAACCTGATGTTCCCAAATCCACGCTTACGGACAGGTTTTCTTCACCTTGTTTATCCTTGTAGTACGTAAGTTCCACGGGCTTCTGCGCCTCTCCGTAGTATTCGGGCTTCGTATGGTCGCTGCTCCTCACTTCCCATTGCACGCCGTCTTTCTCGAAACTCATATAGCGGCTTCCTGTGCGTGCTTCGTGCATATCGGGCTTTATGCCTTCTGCCTGCAGGTGTCTTGCCAATGCGTTGTAGGTTGCGGTCGGCTTCCTTACAAACTCTATCTTTCTTCCGTCGCGCAGTTCCTTTTTTCTCTCCCGTGCGGTATCTTATATCGTCTTCCTCATTTGAAAATTTTCCACTGTTCTCCGTAGCCGATTTGACAATACGCGCTATGTCTTTGGCTTTACCTATCACGTTTGCCTTAGTCAACAGCATTTCTCCGTCCGCACCGCTTTCATTTATATCATAGCCTATAACTATGTTATAATCGGAGCCTCCAAAAAAAGGCGTCATAATACCAGCTTTTCTTTGTATTCATTTCGAGACTTTGTCCACAACGCTGACTCCTTTTTCTAAAATATTATCGCGGTAGTTATATGAACGCTGATTTTCTCTTATTTCCCCGTATCTGAAAGCAACAACGGGCTTTGGCGTGTATCCGTCCATTAAGCAGTCGCACAGGGGCTTGAACAGAATCGGAGCTATGCATGTATTCCTCTAAAAAGGCATCGCCCTCTTCCGAATAAGCAAATGATGTACTGTTCCGTTGATAGCCGCTGTCTTTTTCCGCCTTTCTTCCCATTTCTGCCAATTCTTTAGCGCGGAGGAAAGCTTTTTTCATTTTAGGGAGAGGAGATTCTTTCAAATTAAGAAACAACCCGTCAACCACCAACGGTTCTCTGTTCTCGTCCACTACCTTTGAGGAGCTCTCGGGGTCGCTTTCCCAATCGCCGAACCAATTTTTGAAAGCCTTTGTGCGCACCTGTGCCCACTGCCGCTCATTCAAATTCGATTTCTTTCCGTTAGGCGCGAGCATATACCTACCATTCTTCTTGGCTTCGGCAATAATCTTATTCTCTTCTGAATTGTCCTCTGATAATATTTTGCCGCTTCCGTCTGATTTCTCGACACCTTTTAGTAAATTTGCAACGGAAATAGAATTGTTGGAATTGCGGGGAGAGGTCATGGTAACGTCTCCATGTTGACCAGCCAGCAATTCTATTTTTGTCGTTTCATAAACTATACGCTTTTGTTGTTTCTTTTGTACGCCTATTTTCTTTCAGCGTTACTTTCACCCTGTAAATATCATCGCCTATACGTATTGCGCCATATAGTCGGTGAATCATCACATCAGAATTAACGCCGTTCTCCGCAGAACGTTTTCCGTCCACACCTTTTTTTGAAATCGGGATGTTGCTCTGCATCGATACTCTCACGTATCACGTCAGGCAACACACGAAGTGTTGACATATGAGCGTCTCGATTCTCGCTTTTCGCCGTCGCACTCTCCGATAAAAATTTATCTATTGCGGTATTGCTGATTCAATTTCGCCTTTCCCGCCTGTTTCGGCATCTGTGTAAGTCCCCGCGATATTTTCTTTTGCCCATTGCTTCGCATCGGCATAGTTCTTAAAGCCGTGCTCATGCGTGGCTTCCACGATATTCACCTCTTCTTTGTCCGTATCCCGACTTTCCATACGCATATTCTTGCCCTCGTCGTCGAACAAGTCTTTCATCACGCGGTCGGCACGAGCAGCGCCTTTCTTGCCTGCAAACATGAAACGAGGGGCATCATTGCGGCTGTTGAAATGCTTTCCCGGGTCTACGCCGTCGAGCAAGTCTTTCATCACACGGTCGGCAACTTCTTCGGCACTCTTGTAGTGAATATGGAGGAAGTCGGCAACGCTCTTCCAGAACTTCCGCAAAGCCTGCTTAACCCTCTCCAACGCACTTATGGCTTCCGCTTTTTCGAACACACCGCCTTTGTCCCCGGCAATCTTGCGCTGCTCTTCGCGCAAACGTTCCGCGCCGCGTCTGCCCGAATATGTGGCAAGTACCTCGTCGGCTATATCGTTGTCGGTATTTAATTCGGGATAACGCTTTTTCACCTCATCCCAAACCGAAGTGCCTTTCATAAGCTCCACGATGTTCTGCCACTCCTTCAGGTTCTGCCCGCGCAAGGCTGCAGCCCACAAATGGGCGTATTCATGTATCGGGGTCTCCGTATTGGCAATCTTCGGGTCTATGTATATCTTGCCACCAACGGTAAAGCCGTATGCCTCGCCTTTTGCTGTACAGAAGAAACGTACCCGGTCGGTTATCTCGGCATTCACTTCCTGACGTTCTGCAAGCCCTGTAGTGTCCTCAAACTCGCCACTGTACAATGCCTGCTTTATCGAACGTACAATATCCGCCAGAGGCTTGCCCTCTGCACGGCGCAACTTTATCGCGTCGTAGTAGTATTCCACCACGTGCGCCTTACCGTCGTTTGTCATTCCTCCGCTCATCTTCGGCGACACTACGATACTTATGCCGTCTGTCTCACCGTTCGCGTCGAAGTTTGACACCTTGGCGTTATGATTGCTCAAACGTATTGTGATTATCTTGCCATTCTTAGTCTCGAATGAGGCATACTCACTCGCGCTGCCGCCGCGCTCTGCGCCAAGGGCTTTGGCTACATCGCCGATAAAAGTTTTTGGCTGTACGGCAGATTTTTCAAATTCAGATACCAGTGTGTCAATACTTTTCAGTACATTTGCACCGTCAGCACTTGAAACGACAGTTAATGACCTCGGGGTTTTCCCGAGAGAGGCGGTTTCAAGTGCTCTTCTTTTCTTAGCACTCAACTTCGCTTTCCCGTTCGCTTCATCCAGCACACGCTGCCCCGTTCCTTCATCGGTAATAACTTCCATGCCGCTCTCACGCAATCTGTCAATCACGGCATCACGAAGAACACGTTCCTCCCGAGACATCTCACTGACAACTTCCCTCTGTGATACAAAACGGTGTTCCCGGTCTCCTCATCTACCCGTTCTTGCACGGTGTCAAATATTTTTCGCAAATCCGCGCCGAACTTTTCCAACTCTTGTTGTGAGGGATATACATACCCTGCCAAGGCGGAAGGGGATTTTCTGAACTCTTCGAACGTCATAGGGGCGCGGTCTTGTCCGCACATTAATACGTAAAAGTCATAATTGCCTTTGCATATCTTTCTTCCGCCGCCGGGTCGTTATCGGTAAGAAAACTGTTACGTTCACCTTTCTTGCTAATCTCGTCAAATACCCACATAGCGAACATTCGGGCTGTTTCTTCCCTCCGTGTCCCCCAATAACTCGCCCCCCACGTCTCTCGAACGTCTGTGATAGTCGGAGTTCTCGGTGTCTGACACCAGCTTATCATACGCTTTGTGCAATTCTCCGCGCATGGCTATTCCTTTGCCTTCTGTTACCATACCCAACTTAACATTCCCACGGCGGGCAAAGTAATTGTCGAGGGCATGCCACCACTCATGAGCCAAACTGCCCGCCCCCATTGTCTTAGTCAGATTTATAACGACCTCTTCTCTTTCATAGTGCGCCTTTGCGCCGCCGCCTCCGCGTGCCCCGAATGCAATGCCGAGTTCGCCGTTAAGACTGACAGCTTTGGGAGAAATACCGAGAATTTTGCCAAATCCATAAAACTGTCAAAAGCATTATTCAGTGCCGCCTGACGGTCTTTCTGATTTGTCCAATTGCCGAACTGTACTCCGCGAAAGCCAAACTGCTCTCTGAATTGTTCGGCGGTTATGTCTTCGCCTTTGCGGTAGTCCTCTCCGACACGCTCACTGCTCCCGTTGAGGAATACAAAGTCCTTGCGGCGGCGATTAATGTCGTCAATTTTAGCATCCCACTCCACACGATGCTTTTCTATATACGCCACCGCTTCTTTTCGGGTAGAAAATCCGTTGGCTAACGAATAGGGAAGAGTATTAAATGCCGTGCTTTTTAGGGGCGTACCTCATCTAATACAACCGCGTACTTCCACGCATTGCCGTCTTCGGTATAAGCTTGTATGCGGACGTAATCTTTTTGGAGGCGCTTCTCATTCTTACCACCGCTTTCGCGCGCTTTTGCGAGTTTCTCGTTTACAATGGCATTCAATTTTTCATGCTCCGTGTCTATGGCTGCCCGGGCATCTTCCTTACTCGAAAAGGTCAGCCCCGTAGAAATATCTTTTTTTTCGCCCAAATGAAATTTCAACTCATAATTGCCATATCCGATAAGCTCCTTGTTCTCTATGGGGGTACTTGCTTGTCTGCCTTTTCCGCCGGCTTTGTATTCTTCCGCGAATTTCTCTGCTTCTTCTTTGGTCTTAAAAAGATGCTTTTCCGGGCGTTTTGAGGATGATGTCCCAAGTGTCAATACCCGCCAACCGGTACTTTCCCATACGGGATTAATGCCTGCCAATCTAAAAAATGCTGTTCGGGTGGTCTGTATCTTCATCGGCATTTTGACCTTGGAAAGATATGTTATTTCGTCAACAACATCTTCAAACGACTGCAACGCACGGGTAGGATATATCTTTTTTCCGCTATTATCCGTTAATTCGTAGTGGTCAAAAAACGTAGAAGACCCGACACCCGAGACCGGTAACTTGAACTCCCCGATATTGTCATATCCCAGACGCTCGTACACTGCCATATATACTGCCACCGGATTTAGAGGGTAACACTTACCCTCGAATTTCTCTCCCGGATTCCATTCTTCGAGTTGCTTTTTTTTCGTCTGTCTATATCGTCCTCCCGATACGCCTTTGCCGACAATATCTCGTCAATTAATTTATCACGGGTAGTTTCGTCTGCCTCGAATAAGGCTCGCAAAGTCTGAACTCCGAAATACGCATCTTTAGCCCACGCCTCCAAGTTCTTTTGGCTCTCTCCTTTTTTCCACCCGCTTAGCAAACGCGGCTTATTCTTTGACAGATAAGTCGCCATTACGGCTTCCGCAAAACGCGCATCTCTCTGTCGAAGCAAGCCCTGCTCTACAGCTGTCTTAAGGTCCGGACGCTTAAATGCTTTCGAGAAAGGCAACGTTATCAGACTTTCGAGAGTCGTTTCTTTTAACTTGTTTGAGAAGTCGCGTAGTAAGTCCTTCCTCGCGCCCGAGATTTTTTCTCCGACATCGATTATTTTGTTTTGTCTGTCCTCGGCAGATTTTTCATTCTTTTTTCTTGTTTTTCATTCTTTTCTTGCTTCGTTTCCGGGGGATTCGCTAACTTTGCCCATAGAAACAGTGTTTTGCGGAGTAGCTGTGTCATTCCGCTTGCCGCTCATAGCGGTTTCTGCAGTGTCTGTCGTATTGTCGGAGGCACTGTTTTTCTTTTCATAGGCTGTAAGCAGCCAATTCTTTTTTTATTCTTTGTCCCATGCCAGACGCACTGACGCTTTATGTGTCTTACTTTCTAACTGTACACGGTTGGCATTCTTCTTGACTACGGTCATATCGTCGAGTATCTCCTGCAGGTCATCGAGAACTTCCGGATGATATTTTACAAGTTTGGCAAGACCGAAGCCATCACTTTTGCCTGTGCCCTCCTTTCCCCAAACCAAATCAATGTCTCCTATGTCTTTGTGATGAAGTGCGCCTACAGCCTCACCTTCTTTCTTTTCGAAGAAAAGCTATCGCTTCTTTGCCTTACCTTTGAACTTGCGTATAGATAGTTCCGAACGCGCCTGTCTTATTAGTTTCCGGGGATTCGCTAACTTTGCCGGCAGAAACAGTGTCCCCGGATAAGCGTAGCCGTTAGCCTCCCAAACTCATCCTCCACATACACTAACCCCATAAGCAATGCCGTGCCTTTCTCCGATTTTGCAACAAGTATCATGCCGTCTTTCGTGTACAGCAGTTCGCTTGTGCCCAATTGCTTCATCGCACGAAGCATCAGATTTAGTTTGCCCGCGTTAAACGCCGCTGTCGTGCCGTCGGGGAAGCGCACGGAGATATAAGCGTGCTTGTTGGCTTTCAGAACTCCCGCAACGAATCTGTGCAAATCTTCCGCATCGATACCCGAAGACTTGGTTTTCTCTGCGATGGGTATTACTTTTTGCCAGCTGGGGAACTTGTTTTCCATTGCCGCCCCGTCTTTTCCTATGACTTTTCCTTTCAGCTTCGGGTCATAGCTGCCTTTGTCCGCCACGAGTATTATGCCGTCGCTCGCAACTGCATATCCCTTGTCGTCATGGTAAACGCCGCTTAGTCTGCCCTCTTGTACATTCTTCGGAGCGGTATAATCGGTAATGCGGAACGTACCGCTCACACGTTTCACGGGCTCGACATACTGATTTTCCAACATCCAATCATGCAGGCTGACGTCACCACGGGTTCTCACTCGATGCAGCCATTCATTCTCTAACACTGGAGACGCTTTCACTTTACTGCGTAACTTTGACAGCTCCCTGCTTGTCAGCCCCTGCACAAGTTGTTCCGCCTTTTCATCGCCTTTGCTCAAAGCCTCCGACACGGCTTCAATCTTGGCATCGTCTACCCGTTTTCCTCTTTGATTTCGACTTAACCTCTTTGGATTTCGACTTAGCCTTGGCTTCTTCCTTAGCTTTCAGCCGGTCAATTTCGGACTGCACAAGTTTCTTATCCGCTCCGGGATAATCCTTGATTTCTTCGAGGTGCTTAATCTGCACTTCGATATCCTTTCCGCTGTTCTCGACTTTATTCCCCTTAAAAGTCTCGCTGTCATCAGCGGGCTTTACGCTCTTGTACTCGCTGAACGGCTTGGTCTTTCTGTGGCTGCCCGCTATCCATTTCTCGAAGTCGGCAAGACTCACGGCAGACACGTCAATCCTACGCCCATTCTCCCAACCTTTTTCATAGTTGGCAAGATAATTGTTTTTCGCGTCGCTTGCATCGTTGAAGCCAAGCATTACCTTATGCTCGTCAAACGTACCGTCCGGGTTGTACTGGTCCACCACATACACCTTGCGCCCGTTCCAAACGTCTATGTCGTTGCTTAGGAACACGTCGATATGGTCGCCGTCAACACCCTCCGTGCCACGGAAATAGCCGTAGGTGTTGTGCATCTTGCTTTCCCACTGCTTGCCGTCGGCATCGGTTCCGCGCCGTATGCTGCCCTGCGGTTGTTCAATGGTAATGTCGAACGCCCCGACCTGCACATGCCCTTTCTTGTAATTGCCGGCTTCTTTCTGGGCTTCGGTGGGCTCGGTGTTAACATCTGCGGAAGCTTCTTTTACCCTTGCCGATATAGAATTCTCCGCTTTTTCTTGCTTCGTTTCCGGGGATTCGCTAACTTTTGCCCGTGGAAGTTGTAGGAACGTTCATGCTGGGGATACCTGTGTGTCGCTTTGCTCGGTATCCTGCGATGTTTCAACAGTTTCGACAGATTGTTTAACCGTAGTATGGCGGTTATACACTTCCTCGTTTTTTTCCCGTAAGAGGTCTTAAATATTCCGGCGGTGTTTATATTCCAATATGCGCCGTCGTCCGACAATTCTACCATAAGAGTATTATTATGCTTGTCGGTTAGTTGCAACCTGTAAGTCTGGCGCCCGTCTCTCAAAGAGCCTTTTTTATAACGTCATAGTTTTTGGGACCTTTTCTATAAAGTCAATTACAGATTTATAGCCGGCTTTTCTTATTTGTTCCCCGTGGCGTGCCTCTATATGTGCAAGCCCGTAGCCATCATTAGTTGAAGTATTGGTTATTACGCCCTCACTAAGTAAAATAGGAGCTTCCGTCAGACCTGTATTTTTACCTATCTCGCCAAAAGCCAAATCTCCATTAGATGTAAGGACAAATTGCCTACCGTTTTCGTCTATTTCATCAGAAAGTTTTACGCCCGTTTCGGCATCTTTTTCCTTGCTTCGTTTCCGGGGATTCGCTAACTTTGTCCGTGGAAGAAGTCGCTTCAGAAGAATTCCCGCTCATAGAGTTTCCAACTTCTGGCTGACTCTGAACTTCAACAGTATCGTTGGATATATCGTTTCCTACTGCGGGTACGGATGAAACGACTTTTTCATCCGCCTTTCTGCGGTTCTCCACCTCGGCGATAGCTTTCCATTGCTCCAACTCCTGCCTTGCCGCTGCAATAGCTGCTTTATGCTCCTTGGCAGCCGCAATCGTCTCCGTTACGGTTGCCCCTGCCTTCGGCTCGGAGGATTCCAGCTTTTTCAGAGCTTCCTCTTTGGCTTTCATCGTGCTCTCGGCTACATAGCGCGCCATGTCCTTATCACCCTCTGTCTGCTCCACGATAGCGTCCCATGCCGTGTCGGCATTCGTCTGCGTATACTGCGGCTCGCCCGTCTGTGCGTCTTTCGGTATGCGCTCCAATGCGGATTCACCGCTTTCTTCCTGACCTGCTGTCGGCGGTTCCGTTTCTTCAGTCATGGCTTCTTCCGCGTTGGCGGGACTTTCTGACGTTTCCTCTTTATAAAGCATGCCGTTTATCTCGTCGGGGTAAGCATCTTAACCCCTGCGCCCACCGACAGGCTCGGAGAACTCCACCATAACACGCCCGTCTTCGTCCGCACCCGAAATCACACGTTTTCTACTACTTTCCTTTACAATCTTACACGTATCTGCAAGCACAATTCTGAATTCTTCCATATTATATAACCGATGCCTGCATGAAAATTAGTAACTTTGTACAAATGTTTTTTTCTACCTAATAACAACTTGATTGTAAATCATTCAAAATGACTATTACTGATACTTCACAATATCACAGTAAAGACATAATGGAGTTTGTGACAGTGGGGTTTGAATTTTGCAAGCGCATTGAAAACGTCAATTCCACAAAGCGCAAAGATTTTATAGACTCCATGCTAAAAATTCTACCTCTCTTATATGTAAAATCTCAAATTGTCCTGAATTTTCAAACTGACGAGGATTTCTACCTCGAACACATCGTAACAGAGGCAGACTATAATGCTATATAAAACAGCATTGCAGGCACAATGAGCACATACGATGATTTTCTTGATGTTTTTCAAGAAGACATGAAATATAGCGACGAGCCCATACACTGTACCGTTTCAGAATGTCTTGCCGATATTTATCAGGAATTGGCGGATTTCTTGTATGTGTTCAAACAAGACAATGAAGAATCCACCTATGCTGCTCTTTGCGAAATATCTGACAGTTTCGCTGAAAGATGGGGACAAATTCTTGTCAATGTAATGCGTCCGTTACACGAAACAAAATACAATGTACACTCGGATATTTACCAAGAAGTAAATGACTAATCTATACCCAACCATATCAAAAGAAGAAATAAACGAAATGCCCCTTGTGGCATTCGAAGGAAAAATCGTTGTTGTCTCAACTTTGTCCGAAGCAGAAAAAGCCTGTGAGTTTCTTTGTAAACAAAATATTGTAGGAATAGACACAGAAACCAAACCTTCGTTTCACAAGGGAGTGTCACACAAAGTTGCGCTGTTGCAAGTTTCAACGGAAGATATATGTTTCCTTTTTTCGTTTGAACATTATCGGTTTGTGCGCCCCCGTAAAGAAATTTATTTCAAACAGAAAGACATTAAAAGTTGGTTTGTCCTTGCACGATGACATTCTTTCACTGCATCGCAGAGGAGACTTTCGGGTTGGAAAATTTATAGATATACAAACAATTGCTCCTCAATTCGGAATTAAAGACCTTTCACTGCAAAAAATATATGCCAATCTGTTTGGCAAAAAGATTTCAAAGGGACAACGATTAAGCAATTGGGAAGCTGACGTATTTACCGAAGCTCAAAAAAAAATATGCTGCTACAGATGCTTGGACTTGTCTAAACCTTTACAACGAATTCTGTAGACTTAAAACACAAAAAAGACTATATATTATTAGAAAACGATAATGAACAGTAAGAACATAACGCTAAAACGCGGCAAAGATGCAAGTTTGAACAGATTTCACCCGTGGATATTCTCCGGCGCGATTGCTAAAATGAACAATGGCATAACAGACGGAGATGTAGTGAAAGTTTATAACAGCGAAAACAAATATGTCGCCACAGGACATTACCAACGTGGCTCTATAGCTGTAAGAGTTCTTTCATTCAAGAACGAAGAAATTAATGCCGATTTCTGGCACGACCGCATAAAAAAAGCATTTGATTTGCGTAAAATCATATTTGCAAACAATCCCGACACTGACACTTTCCGACTTGTACATGGCGAGGGCGACAATCTTTCCGGACTTATAGTTGACATCTATGGTGCAACTGCCGTTATGCAAGCTCATAGCACAGGAATTCATTTTTCGAGAAACGATATTGCCCAAGCCATAATTGATGTCATGGGAGGCAAAGTTTCTTCTGTGTATTACAAAAGCGGAACTACACTTCCTTTTGTGGAAGAAACCGACGAACACGATGGGTTTCTAATAGGAAAAAACGGCAGAAAACGTTGCTTTCGAAAACGGATTGAAATTTCACATAGATTGGGAGAGAGGACAAAAAAAACAGGCTTCTTTGTTGATCAACGCGACAACAGAAAACTAACGGAAAACTACGCTTACGGTAAAAAGTATTGAACATGTTTTGCTACACAGGAGGGTTTTCGGTTTACGCATTGCGTGGAGGAGCCAAACTGGTGCATTCAGTGGACAGTTCAGCCAAAGCTATTGACATTACAAATCAAAATGTAGAATTAAACTTCCCCAACTGCAATAATCACCAAGCATATGCCGAAGATGCTTTCAAGTTTCTGCAAAACATGGAAAAAGATGCGTATGACTTCATAATACTTGATCCTCCAGCCTTTGCCAAACATCTTAACGCAGTAAAGAGTGCGTTGCGCGGATATACAAGGCTAAATCAAAAAGCCATTGAAAAATATCATCGGGAGGCATTCTTTTCACATTCAGTTGCTCACAAGCAGTTAGCAAGGAGCAATTCCGTCTTGCGGTTTTTCACTGCAGCCGCTCAAAGTGGCAGAAAAGTGAGAATTATCCACCAATTGCATCAGAGCGCAGACCATCCAATAAATATTTATCACCCGGAAAGCGAGTATTTGAAAGGTATGGCTTTATATATAGAATAGGACTTCTTTGCCGAGTAAACCCATGGTTTTGAAATTCACGCTTGGCAAAGACAAAGATAAAACCATAAAAAAACGATAGACTTGCGATTTTTTTATCAGAGAATTTGTCGGTAAAATTAAAAGCAGTACTTTTGCATCGTTTTCATGGTATTAGATTTAAGGTTAGTGAAGATTGGTTGTCGAGAGACAATCAATTTTTTTATTTCTACAGCTTATACCCTCAAAAATATCCCTCAATTTACAGTCAAAATACCACACTGTTTATAAGCAACTTATAACAGGGAAAAATACAAGGCATATATTTTTTGAAATACAAGGCACTTATTTTAAAATATGTGCTTTATGTTTTTTACAAAGTGGCTTGTGTTTTTTTCACCACCAGAAACCGCATTTTTTATACGGCTTCGCATGAAACATAACTACCCTTTATTTTTACATATATCTAAATAGGTAAGAGCTATTTTCCAAGCACCTTTTCCCCCACAAGATGTATAAAAATAAAGAACCTTGGCAAAAATACGATTCATAAATCCTTTGCAACGTATTTGCGGCATACGGGAGAAAGTGCAACCTTTTGCGCACTCCCTTTTAACGATGCCTTTTAGAATATTTTCCCTAAAATACAGGGCAAGAAGCGCGGAATTATCATTAGAATCCACTGCATCCAAATCAGTCTTGACAGTTTCTATGGCTTTCTGTAAATGGGGCAAAGAATCAGAAAAACTTTTACCGGTTATACTATCCTCGTGTTCAAAAATATAATGATATGCTCTATTTCTAAGCCAAACCATAAGTGGTTTGGCAAGAAGAATACGCACACCAAGCTCCCAATCATTCCAACGCACGAGATGTTCATTCCAACCACCGATTTTGCGAATAAAATCAGCCTTTGCAATAAAAGATTGTGTGGAAAGTTCTCCCATAAGAATATGAGCTTTTTATGTCTGATGTATACAAAAAACTCTCCTTTTCACTTTGGATTTAACAGGGATGCCTTCTGATTTTGCAGAATCTCCGTTGTCCTTTACAAGACATGTGGCATAAGCCACGACGTCTGCGTCAGGATTTTCTTTTATGGCATCGACGGAATCTTGCAGAGCCATAGGAGACATAATATCATCGCTGTCAAAAAAACAAACCCATTTCCCCGAAGCCTCTTTCAGCCCGCAGTTACGCGCAGCCGAAGCACCGGGAGTTTTTCTTCCAAAGTTTTATCTTGAAACCTTCGGTTTCTTCGGCTTTCAAAAATCTTTTACAAATAAGTTTGGTTGAATCGGTGGAATTATTGTCAACAATTATCAGTTCTATGGGACGATAGGTTTGCTCTTTGACCGATTTCAAAGTACGCTCTATATATTCGGCACGATTATACGCCGGTATGACAACACTTATCAGCATCTGCCTATTTTTTTGCGTATACTACCCCGCAATACATATCGTGCAAGGCAGATAACCTTGACATTCCTTTTACATTAAACAATGCGTATTTCATAATTCTTGGCAATGCTCCCCAATACCCGTGTATCACTGCAAGAACAGCTCCTTTGGAACGACGGACGGAAGATTTTTTGAAAAAAAGAAAGAACCTGTTGTGCTTGCAGCCGTACAAACTATGGTAACCGGACAATAAATTGCTTTGAATCCTGTTTGATAAGATCGTGTATGAATACTTCTTCTTCTCCACATGCAAGAACATCACTTCCCAAACCAAAGTTTGTGTCAAATTCAGGAAACTTACTGTTACGTCGGAGTGCAATTTCGCACGAACGTACATAATATCCATTGGGCGGAGAACAGAGTTCGAAAGAAACCGAAGGGAATTCTCTTGAAAAATTACCGTCATAAGTGGCAGAACGAAAACATATAGCATCAGCATAAGCATTATTTTCAAAAGCATCTGCTATATTGTCGAAATCTTTCCACGTGTATCGGTTGTCATCATCAGCAAAAAGAATAATATCACCTGTAGAATGTTTCATTGCATTGTTGCGGTTCGCAGAAAGTCCGCAACTTCTCACAGAAATCACATGCACATCCTCACGGCTTTTAAGTTTGTCAGGAATATAATCAAGTTCAGAACTATCGGAATACTGAAACGAAATAAGATATCTCACATCGTTTCTCGGCAAAGTCAAAACTTCTGCAGCTTTTTCTATGCCCCTGCCAATAGTACAAATAAGAACTTCAATTATCATTTCAAATCCGAGTTCGTGCGTACAAATCTTATTCCGCGTATCATTTGAGCAAACATAGGAAAGAAATGACACATTCCGGTACGCGCCGCTTTGAAAGCAAAAAATTCAGGCAATACACATAAGCGCGAAAGCCATAACGGAAATAAGCAATGGCACCAAATGAACGCTGAACGCCGGCATCTACATAAATCATTTTTTGTTTTAATAATGTAGACGTTTCTACGATTTTCTTGGGGAAATATCTCATTTTTAATCCCATTCTTTCGGCTTCTATTAGCCATATATCTTGCTCGCCGCAGGTAAGGCATTCTTCTCCCAAACCGAAACGTTCGTCAAAAAGTAATTTCCCTTGAATACTTTTTTCTTCGACATGCCATTTCCAACGCAGAAATTTCCATTTCCTCAGGACGATTGGCGTAATCAAACTCTTCCGTTGGGTATTTTTTCAGAGGTCTTCCCGTATATGTCGAAGCTTGAAAGAAAGCTACGTCGAGTTCGGGATGAAGTTCAAAAGTTTGTTCTACGACATTAAAGCCTTCTTCTGAGAAACGTGCGTCATCATCTGCAAATATTATGACATCGCCTTTAGCCAAACTCAAAGCGAAATTCCTGTTTTTGGAAAGTCCTTTACCTTTTTGCTTTGTAAAGAAAACATCCTTGCGTTCTACCAAAGCCTTAGGCACAAGTTCCAAATAACGTTCGTCTGTATACTGATACGAAACAATATATTTTACATTTTCTCTCTGTGGTATCAGATTATCCAATACTCGAACGATTCCTTTATTTATTGTACAAATAAGAACTTCAATCGTAATCATTTGAATTGGTTTATTACACGTATCACTTCTCCTATTTCTTCGTCAGTCATTGTGGAATTAATAGGAATACTTAACTCTGTAGCGCAAATATTCTCTGTTACCGGAGCTTCGCTGTCTTTTAAAATTTCTCTTAAAGCCAATTGACGATGAGGAGGAACGGGATAATGAATTATAGGATTCACTCCGTTATCTATCAGAAACAGTTTCAATTCATCACGTCTGTTACAAAAATAGGATACACATGATAAATACTATTCCCCATAACTCCTCCGTAAGGCAATTTTATCAATGTATTTTTAATCCTTTCGTTGTAAATTCGTGCTATCTCGCGTCTGCGGGCGTTTACTTTCCTTATGTATTTTAGTTTTACCCTTAGAAATGCTGATTGCATTTCATCTATACGACTGTTTATGCCTATATAAAGATGATGATATTTCTTTTCCGAGCCATAGTTTGCTATTGTTCTTGCAACAGAAGCAAGATGTTCGTCATTTGTTACCACTGCTCCCGCATCACTTAACGCTCCGAGATTCTTGGCAGGGTAAAAACTAAAACCTGCAGCATCACCTAAATTTCCTGTTGTGGCTTTATCTTTATATACAGCCCCATGTGATTGAGCCGCATCTTCTATTACTTTCAAATTGTACTTTTTTGCCACGGCATTAATCCTGTCCATATCGCAAACTGCACCATATATATGAACAGCCATTATGGCACGAGTACGTTTGGTTACCTTCTTCTCTATTATTTCGGGGTTTATAAGATAATCCGAATAGTTTACATCGCAAACCACAGGGGCTAAGCCGGCACGAACGATAGAAAGAAAACTTGCTATAAAGGTATTGCCGGAAACTATTACTTCATCCCCGTTGTTCCAACCTTCAATTTGCTTGTAAGCTTCGAGTATCAATGTCAGAGAATCCAAACCATTTGCCACTCCCACGCAATATTTCGCGCCACAAAAAGCAGCAAATTCTTTTTCAAAGCCATGCACTTGCTCACCGTACAAATATATTCCGCTTTTTTATAACATCAATTGCCGCCTGGGTAAGTTGCGGTTCGTACAGTTCTGTAACTTTTTCAGACTCAGATACTCAATCATACCAAACCTTTCGTTTTTTCAAGTACATCATCAACCTTTATCATATACGCATCATAGCATACGGAGCGGGCACCGAAACCTTCTTTCTCGAATATCAAACCTTTGTTGAGTATCGAGCCTCCGTTTTCGGTGGATATTCCGAAATCGAAATATTTTGCAGCTTGAAAGCGTTCGGAAATAAGCCAATCTATCAACAAATCTTCGGCTCCCAGCTTTTTACCCAAGTCAGAAGCGGCAAGATATTGGGTATGCACAACTGCAGGAGTGATAAAAACCCACGAACCAGCCAATATTTCACTTTTATATTTCGCAACATACAGCACGATTTCGTTAGGAAAACGATTCATTAGCAGTTGCATTTCATAATACGAATGAACAGGAGCCACATTATGTCTTTCTTTCAAGATATTTTCAAGCAGGTTGTGAAACTCTTTTAACCCCTCTGAATCTGCATCTTTTATTTCTTCTACGCTATATTGTTTTTCAGGGCTCTTACAACCCCTCCGCGACGGCTTTGACGTTGTTTGGGATGATTTTGAGGATATAGCGCAGACGACACTCCTCTTTGTATCAATTTTGCATCGGCACGGAAAAGCGCATACAAATCTTCTTCGGAAGGAAGTTTATGATAAATGTGCGGAACTGGTTTGTAAATTATTTTTATTGCTCCGTAATTTTTTGCATAATAATCGGCAGCAAGCACAAACATCTCGTTCACTGTAGTCTGCACCGCCCTATCGTTCAAAACAAATCCCCCGTAAGTCAAACCTCCATGAGAATATACAGTATCTCCTTTGATATTGGCAGGAAAAAAGCCCGCAAATATTATTTTTTTTTGTCCACAAACACCAACGAAGCATCCTTATAACGGTCGGCATGATAATCCATGAAATCCCTGCAAAAAAGGAAAGTTCCGTTTTTTGCTCGCCCTCAAAAATCATTCCATTCGTTTGCCATGGAATCATTATACAGCCATACCGTCATCATTACCTTCTTTTACGATATTCCAAGTAAGATTCATACGTGTTTATATACCCATTCGAATCGTAAGGATGCGATGCTGCGACAACACAAACGCAATCTTCGCTGAAATCTTTCAAATCGCACCAAATACCTGCAGGAACAAGAACGCCTTCATTAGGAGATGATATCTTCAAAGCCACATTGTTTTCACCATCACTGAGATGTATACAAAATGATCCACTAACGGCAAACACAGCTTCACTGCAAACTGCATGCGCATGTCCTCCGCGAGTTTTTCCTTCAGGCACAGACGTTATCCAAAACATTCGTTTTATTTCGAAAGGCAGTGTGCAGCCTTCCACAAATGTCAACATTCCGCGTTCGTCTGCTATGGTTTTGCCTTTCAGCAACACGCAGCCTTGAGGCATTATATTTTCTTTTTTCAGACATCATGACATAAACTCATTGGGTACCGGCAACCTGATGTTTTCTTTTGTTTCTTAATCCTTGACTTGCGAAAGCCGCAATAGATTAGCTACAGAAACACTTTTTTTAGGTCGTTTTACCAAAGGCAAAGATAATTAAAAAAAGAACAAGCAGGTTTTTACTTTTCAAATATTTTTCAGTACTTAAAAAGCATCAAATATGCTATGAGAAAAAACACAAGCCACTTCGTAAAAATACAAGCCATATATTTTTAAAATACAAGGCACTTATTTTTAAAATAAGTGCCTTGTATTTTTCATCATCTTAAGCTTCTGAAATAAAACATATTACAAAAGCATAAAAAAAAGCGACCGGAGAGTGTTCAACTGCTTCGGTCGCTTTTTGCTATTTGAATACGCGACTTGCTTATTTGGCTTTCTTTGCCGCTTTCTTGTTTTTTTCTGCGTCTCAGTCTTCCAATATTTTTTCAGAAACTTTTCGCCACCGGCTTTCATTCCCGCAGTAAATTCCTTGGCAGCTTTTTTCAGCAGCAGCTTCATCCTCGGGCGAAGCATAAGCATGCGAATAGCCCTTAAGTTCATTCCAATGTCCGCGAGTAAAATCGGGAACAGCCACAGGAGCACTGTTATTATCCATGGACAAAGCACCCAATTCTGCCAGACAGCACCACTCTGCCAAGTCATAAACGTCTATATCAAGAGGCAAACCGTTTTGCAAACAATAAACAAGGCGTGAATCTTCAACGAAGTCCATTCCTCCGTGTCCGCCAACCTCTTTTTGCAAGTTCACCATACTTCTTCAATATAGGATGATAGAACTTTGCTTCAAGAGCTTTCACATCTGCTTCCGGCAAATAATCATGGTTCGACAAATTATCTCTCGAAGGTGTAATGCCATATGCTTTCAAATCTGCAGAAGTAAGGGCATAGCCCTCGTTGGGATACTTGTTGGCAAAACCTTTCGAACCCACAAGCTGATACATTCTGCTATACGGCTGAGGATTCATGACATCGTGATTTATATCTATCATCTTGCCGTTTTCGGTACGTATCAATGTGGTTTGAAATCACCATTGCGGAAATCAACGTCTTTTCCTGTACGTTCTTTCACAAGTTGTTTACCTGTATAAGACTTTGTGTCCATGGCAACAAGCGTTTTCATTCTGTCGCCACGGTGTATGTTGAGCAATTGAGCCACAGGTCCGAGACCGTGGGTGGCATAAACGTCTCCACGATGCTTCATGTTGTAATCCAAACGCCACCCCAATTTATCATTTGCATCCTTCTTCCAGTATATATCCCAGAAAGGAGACAAACAATGGCGGTAAGCACCAGAAACATGCATTATCTCGCCAAAAAACTCCATGCTGTGCCATATTAAGAGTATTCATTTCGTACCAATCGTATATGCAGTTCTCTAGAAGCATGCAGTGTTTGCGGGTACGCTCGCTAAGATTTATTAAATCCCATATATCTTTCATATCCATTGCAGAAGGAACCTCTATGGCAGCATGTTTACCATTTTCCATAGCGCATTTGGCAACAGGAACATGATGAAGCCAATCGGTGGCAATATATACTATGTCAATGTCTGGACGTTTGCAAAGATCCACATAACCGGTGTCTCCGCTATAAATAGCAGCCTCGGGCATGGAAGCTTTCTTGAGATATTCCTGACATTTCTCTGCGCTCGCTTTATTATAATCGCAAAGAGCAACAATTTGTACTCCGGGAATATGAGTCCAACGTTCTACAGCAGGAACACCACGCATTCCCAATGCCACAAATCCTACACGCACAACTTTTAATTTGGGAGTGGCAAGATTCAAAGCACTCTGCTGCCCCGCTGGTCTTTGAGGCGTTTCAATTTCTATTGTACCTTTGTTCCAATGCCAATTACTTCCGTCGCTCATTGTGCCTTGTGCACAAACAGCAGCAAGACCTGCGAAAGCAAATCCCAAGCTTAATAAAGACTTTCTCAAACTGTTCATAACTGCTTTATTTTTATTTTATTCTTTACTCTATTTACAATCCGAAAGGATTGGACTTTTTTCATGTCATCCTCTATACGATTTTGTATTTGTGTATACTCCGATTCGTTTTCTTTCCTTTCGGGAGAAGAAATAGAATCAGCCTTTTCTAAACATTCTTTGGCTCCCTCTTCGTCTCCCGTGTTTTCCTTCAATTCGGCAAGCAAGCGTAACAATTCTGTAGAATCCTGCATATTCTCAACAGCATCTTCGCAAATCTTCAATGCCTGTGCATCATCATATACAAGCCTGTACATTTTTACTTTTCCCACATATGCTTCCAGACAAAACGGATTTGCTTCCAAAGCTTTTGCCATATGCACTCAAAGCTCCTTTGTAATCCTCATGCACTTCACGCAGTTTGCCCTTTTGGATACATACGAAATCTTCACCCAAATCGTTTTCTATCAGATAATTTACATCCTTTTCCGCCTCTTCAATCTTGTTCTGCAGAAAATATGCCTTGGAACGCATATAATAAGCCATTACAAAATTATCAGACAAATCTATTGCCTTACCAAATCTCATAACGGCTGAATCATAATCCTTCAAGCCATAAAAAGCCATGCCTTCGTAATAATAAACCGAAGCTTTGACTGAATCAAGCCGCTCATATTCCGCACAAAACTTCAATACTTCTTCCCAATTCTCCAATTGTAAAGCCGCTTGAGCCATGGAAATCCATATTCGCGGGTTATCGGGATGCTTTTTCTGACATTGGTTTGAGAATCTTCAAAGCGTCTTCCATTTTATTCTCTCCCAAATATGCCTCGGCAAGCAAAGCTTTTATCTCTTCATCATCAGAATTAAGTTCTATGGCTTTTACAAAATAATCTTCTGCGAGTTTATATTCTTTCAAAGTAATGGCACGTACACCGCCGTCCCTTAATGTTTCAAAGGCTATACGTTTCTTTTCGACAGAAACCTGTTCCTGCTGCTGTTCTTCTGAAATTTGCGGAGAAGAAAACAATGATTTGAAAAATCCCATGGTTATATAATTGAATTACAAAGATAGATATTTTATATAAATTGCCATGTAAAAAAGCCTCTTTGTTTTTCTTACATATCAAATTACTTTGAGTTTATTGCGCCCAAATATTCAGAAAATATTGGTGCAAATAACTAATTTTGTATCATATACAATGCTTAGCGATGAATAAGACAACTCTTTTTGCTTTTTTGAAAATACTGCGCATGGAACTTTGGAACGAGAAAGACATGCCCAATTGCGATATAAACTCCAAAAGAATACCATTCTCTTATGGACTTAGCCACAAAACAAGCCGTAACGGGAATTGTGGCGCAAAGTATAACCGACAAAAAGCTAAACATAAAGCTCTCGCCCGAAGATGCAGTCAAAACTCTAATGCAATTTCAGCATATACAGCAGTTGAATGTACTTATCAATGCAGAACTAATTGCACTTGCGGAGCTTTTCAATAAGCATAACATCAAATTTATCGTATTCAAAAGGACAAACAAACGCTATTAACTATCCTCATCCCCTTTCCCGCATTCCGGGCGACATAGATTTTTATGTACCGCAAGAAGATTTGGATAAAGCCATTTCCATTCTAAAAAAGAATGGAATGCTAATATTGAAAACAATGGCTCCCTACATCATTTGGAATTCACCCACAACAGAGTTCTTTTCGAAATGCACTTTGCAGTTTTAGGATTCTACAGTTCACGGCAAAAGGAAGTTTTTGAAAAAATTGCACTCTCCCGCCCGTTTCTTTCGTTGAAATCAACGGACATAATATTCCCACTTTCGAACCTCTCATTAATATTGTCTATACTTTCGCACATTTATGGTATCATCTGCTTGAACTCGGGTAGGATTAAGACAAATGTGTGATCTTGCAAAAAGCTTATAGAAATTGCATTCCCCGAAAACGATGAGATCAACGAAGAAAAAAAGCCGGCAAACTTGCCGAAATTCTCAACGAAATAGGTTTTTTATAAAGCATTCTGCGCCATTGAAGAAGTGTTGCAAAACCATTTGGGACTTAAATACATTCCCATAAAACCGAAAATCAACCCCATATATTCCCAGTCTATCATGAACAGAATCATGCGCTATGGAAATTTCGGACACTTTGGGAGAAAATGTAAAAAACGCAATTGCGTTTTTTACATTTACCTTACTTTGAGCGCACATGGACTTTCATTAAATTTTATCCCTTGGACAAGAGAGAAATAAAAAGCAAGACTGTTCAAAGAAATACCGAACAAAGTATTTTCTTTTCATAAAATGAAATAAAACAAGGCAAATACACCTTTTGCAACAGGCTAAAAAGCTTCTTTTGTAAGTCATTGTTTTTCATACATATATCACAGTCAAAAATACAAGGCACATATTTTAAAATAAGTGCCTTGTATTTTAAAATATATGGCTTGTATTTTTTACAAGATGCCTTATGTTTTTTTAATGGCAAATTTCTATTCTTTTTTCTATACCATATCAAAAGTAAATATGAAAGTTTTGGCACTACCACTTTGAGAATATTTTTTCTTTACATTTGAAATTTAATACACAAAAATTTGCCTTAACAAGGAAATTATCTATATTTGCTGCGTTGTATAACTACAAAACCAAGTAACCATGAAGACCGAACTAATTTTATCAGCCTTGCAGGCAAAACACCCAGGAGAAAAAGAATATTTACAGGCAGTCAAAGAAGTATTGCTATCAGTTGAAGATGTTTATAACAGACATCCCGAATTTGAAAAAGCAAAAATAATAGAACGTCTTGTAGAACCGGACAGAATATTTACTTTTCGCGTACCTTGGATTGATGATAAAGGTTGCGTACAAGTAAATCTCGGATACCGCGTTCAGTTTAATAATGCCATAGGACCGTACAAAGGTGGAATAAGGTTTCATCCGTCAGTAAATTTATCCATCCTTAAATTCTTAGGATTTGAACAGACATTCAAAAACGCGCTTACTACACTTCCTATGGGCGGCGGAAAAGGCGGCAGCGACTTTGCTCCGCGTGGAAAAAGCGATGCAGAAATCATGAGATTCTGCCAAGCATTCATGTTGGAGCTATGGAAATATATAGGACAGGACATGGATGTTCCTGCCGGTGACATAGGTGTTGGCGGACGGAAGTCGGTTATATGTACGGCATGTATAAAAAACTGACACACGAACATACCGGAAGCATAACGGGGAAAGGGTTGGATTTCGAGGTTCTATTCTGCGTCCCGAAGCAACCGGATACGGAGCTTTATATTTTGTGCGCCAAATGATGCAGACACACGACATGGATATAAAGGACAAAACCGTAGCAATATCAGGATTCGGCAACGTGGCATGGGGTGCTGCAAAAAAAGCAGTTGAAATGGGAGCCAAAGTAGTTACCCTCTCCGGTCCCGACGGATATATCTACGACCCGGAAGGTATTTATGGAGAGAAAATTGACTATATGTTGGAACTAAGGGCAAGCGGAAACGACATAATTTCTCCATACATGGAAAAATACAACAACGCAGTATTCCACCCTAGCGAGAAACCTTGGAAAGAAAAAGTGGATGTCGCGCTATGTTGTGCCACCCAAAACGAATTGGATGAGCAAGATGCGCAAAGACTTATAGATAACAAAACTCTGTGTGTGGCAGAAGTTTCAAACATGGGATGCACAGAGCAAGCCGCTAACCTGTTTATTAAAAACAAAATGCTGTTCGCTCCCGGAAAAGCTGTGAACTCCGGTGGCGTAGCTACTTCGGGACTTGAAATGACTCAGAATGCGGAGCACATATCATGGACAGGTGAAGAAGTGGATAGGAAATTACACCACATAATGGCGGCTGTGCATGAGCAATGTGTAAAATACGGTAAAAACGAAAACGGTTATATTGACTATGTACGCGGAGCAAATATTGCAGGATTCATGAAAGTGGCAAAAGCCATGCTGGCACAAGGCATCATATAAGTATTTGCTTTAACAAAAATAGTCAGACAGATTTATTCTGTCTGACTATTCTCCTCTTAAATGAGGTAAAGACAATTTATATTTTACTGCGAGCAATCTTACTACGATTACGGTTAAACCGCACACTATACCTGATATAATATGATCGCATCCCATTAAATCGCAAAACATATATGCACCTCCACCAACCAAACATGCGGAAGCATATATCTCTTTTCTAAAAAATCAAAGGCTCAACATTTATAAACACATCGCGAAATATACCTCCCGCTGCGCCTGTCATTGTTCCCATAACTATTGCCGTCCACCACGGAAACCCTAAATCAAAATTTTTCCATTCCCGACACGGTAAAAACGGCAAGTCCTATTGTGTCAAACAGGAACCATGTATTGTTTTGTCGTATCAATTTTTTACCGAATCCCGCCACCCACAGCACTGCAAGCCCTGTGCATATAAGATAAACAGGAGTAACCATCCAGAATGGCGTTTGTCTCAACAGAAGATCCCTCAGAGTTCCTCCTCCGACAGCTGTTGTAAGTCCAACGACATACGCGCCGAACACGTCAAACTTTCTTCCCGATGCGAGACGTATTCCTGATATTGCAAAAGCAAAAAAAGAACCTACGAAATCAAGTATTTGTGCGAAAGAAGGCACCTCTATAAATATATTATTCATTTGTTTGGAACAAATCTAAAATCTCTGTATCCGAGAAGCCTGTCATATCTTTCTCCTTGCAAATGCGCATACACGTAAACAGTATATTCATTTTCTGTTTGAAAGAAATCACCTTCGCTCTCAGATGTCAAACCTTTTTTTCTCTCCTTTGGGAACAAACAGATAAGAATAGTTATAATATCCCTGCTTTAACAGAATTGATGCATCATAAACACCGTTTTGACTATCGTATTTCATTTTGTTTTCGGGAGAAAAAGACATACGAATTCCATTGTCCGCATACATAATACTCCCCATTATTGTTCTTTTTATCCGCTTCTAAAGCAAAATGAACAATTATATACTCACTTTCGGTATCACAATCAACATCGTTTCTATTTCTAATCACATACGAACCATTTACTTCTTTGTTGTATATATAATTCTCGAAAGGTTTACCGGGATAAAGGAAAGCATGATAAAAAGGAGCAAACCAACGTATCTTTTCTACACCTAAAGTTGGTTGATGAACGTCAAGAATTTCGAATTTCCTGAATTCATTCCCCGCAGGAAAGATAAGTTCTTTACAATGCTGCCATTTCATTTCTCTATCACTGACAAAAGTCGGAGCAGGATTGAAACGGCATTATCATATCGCTTGTTTTGCAAAAATTCTTACGTAAACCTCACGCGCAGGATCTCTCAATTCCACTTTATTTAAGTTCAGAGCCAATTCTATCTGCTGATGTGCTTTATTATAGTCTATATCTGTATTAGTTGAAACCGTTGCTGCGATTCCCAATCTTTTTTATCTGCCACCGAAAAGCACGCACATGCCACAGGATTATCCAAATCTTCCTCATCGTATATGCTTACTTTATAGTTTCCGGAAAGCAGAAGTTCCACATTTTGATTGGGGAAATTAATCTTATAATGGGTATAAAGATTGGAAGTATTCATACTTTGCACATAATCTTCTATTGGTTTGTCAAGATTTGTGCCTGTCATATAATCACTTTCAAACAAGCCATCGCTTACATTCCATTCTTTGTCGCAATGCTCTAATTTATATACATACCTCACATAGTCGTGAGTCATATCATCAAATGAAACCGTTACTACATCGTTTCCGTTCAAAGATATAACAGCCGGTTTTTGCCTGTCTCCGTTTACAACGCTTTCTACAGTTCTTATTCGCTCTGAAAAAGACATATTACGCTGTGCCAACACTGTTATATTGACAATCATTACCAGCAAAAGTAGTTTTACACGCATTTTTATTTTTGTTTTATAGGAACAAGTCCCATTTCTTTTGCTTTCCCAAGCATATATTCAAAGACTAAATCATGGTCATTGGGGACTACCCCGTCAAGTACGGCATCTTTTACCAAAGCTTTAAGCATTCCCACCTCACGACAGGGGTTTTAATCCAAAGTCTCCATTATTTCGTTACCATCCACAGGCGGTTGGAAATTACGAATTCTGTCGCGTTCTTCTATTTCTTTGAGACGGCGACGCACAAGTTTGAAATTATCAAGGAAAAAAGTCTGCTTTCTTTGTCTATTTCTACTCGTTATATCTGCCTCACAAAGGGTCATCAAATCCTCTATATCATCACCGGCATCAAAAGGCAGGCGACGGACGGCACTATCTGTAACTTCACTGTCAGCTATTGCAATCGGACGCATGTGCAAATCCACCAATTTCTGCACGTATTTCATTCTTTCATCCAAAGGCAACTTAATTCTACGGAATATCCCTTTCACCATTCTCGCACCTGCAACGTTGTGGTTCTTAAACGTCCAACCGTTTACAGGATCCCAGCGTTTGGTCGTGGTTTTTCCTATATCATGCAACAAAGCCGCCCAACGCAACCAAAGTTTATTGCTGTTTGCCGCCACGTTTTCAAGTACTTCAAGCGTATGATAAAAGTTGTTCTTATGCGAAAACTTTCCGCGCGTTTCTTGCAAGTCCAAATCTGAAACCTCCGGCAATATATATTGCAGAAGTCCCGCTCTCTGCAAATCTACCAAACCTTTAGACGGGTGTGGAGAGAGAATTATTTTGTTCAATTCGTCTATTATGCGCTCCTGACTGACAATTTTTATACGTTCTGCGTTTCGCTCCAAAGCATCAAAGGTTTCATCATATATATAAAAACCGAGTTGTGAAGCAAATCTGACGCATCGCATCATCCTTAAAGGATCGTCTGAAAATGTAATGTCGGGATCAAGCGGAGTTCTGATAATTTTTTTTCACGCAAATCGTCCGCGCCTCCAAAAGGATCCACCAATTCACCGAAATGTTTCCCGTTCAGGCATAATGCAAGCACATTTATCGTAAAATCACGCCTGCACTGATCATCTTCAAGCGTTCCCACTTCCACAACAGGTTTGCGCGAATCGCTGCTATAACTTTCGCTACGCGCTCCCACAAACTCTATTTCGCGTCCGTGCCATTTTACCTGCGCTGTGCCGAATGTTCGAAAAACGGAAAGGTGTGCTCCTCGCCCCAAACTCTTACAAAATGCTTCAGCCAACCGTATGCCGCTACCAACAACCACGACATCTATATCACAAGAAGGACGATTCAGAAACAAATCTCTGACATATCCGCCAATGACATAGCATTCCACTCCCATTTCGTCCGCAACCTCGGATATTTTGCGAAACAAAGGCTTGTCGATACACCTTATTAACTCTTTTTGGGGTCAATTCCAACATCTACTACTCAGATTTAACGCGCAAAAAGTAATAAAATTCAAATGAAAAAAGTAATTTTACCACCGACAACAAACATAACCAACAGTGCCAAATGTATAAAAACAACCAGACAAAACGATACAAGCATTTAATTTTCGCCGTAACAATTGCATCTTTTGCCGTGATTTGTATGCAATCATGCACCTCAAGCAACAGTAAAGAATCAGATGGGTATGAATGGCTTGCAAAAGCACGCGCACAACTCGCCGACAAAAATCACAAAAGAGGCACGAAACTCCATAGACTCCCCTGCGCAAAAATTGTCCAATGGCTTTCAACGCCCGCGAAGAAGGTATTTTACTCCTTGACTCTATTGAAATTTCGCAGGCAAGGCAGGATTTGGATAATGCAACGGCAAGCATAGACTCCGGGAATGCAGACAAAGACTCCATGTTGTTTGTAAAAGAAGAATCGGAGCAAAAAATTAAGTTCTATACCAAGAAACTTACTCACGACAAAAGCAATTTCAAAAAGCACAAGCAATAGCCAGACTTCCCCAATACGAATTACTTTTTTAACGAACAATACTCCGGCAACATAGCACAATCAGTACGTTTTTTTATTGCGCATGTTGCGATATTGATGCGGCATTCTGCAGAGAAAAAAACATCTTTGTTTTATCTATCATATCGCACCCGTGAAAAAACACATGGGACTTCGTAAAAAAATACAAGCCATATATTTTTTAAAATACAAGGCACTTGTTTTTAAAATAAGTGCCTTGTATTTTTAGCTGTGCTATATATACGAAATACAAGGACTTACAAACAACACTTTCTATCAAGTTTTTCTCTATGAATATCGGCTTTTTTATATCTGCACACAGTCTTCTATAATATGATAACTCTCCGAAGTTAATATATCGATAATATGTTCTGTAGTACTTATTACATAATGCTTTACTTTAAGAGGTAAATCGTAAAGTTTCTCCATGCCAGTCGCCATAACCTCGCTCAAATATGCAGAATTTTCAACTTCGTATAAAGGATGTGAAGTTAATCCGTTCATTTCTTCGGTAATCCTAAAATGTTCGAGTATTACGCGATATGCATATACATTCTTAAACAGAATTGCAATAGTTCCCTTATTGTCAAATCGGTCAAGAATGACTCTAAGGTCAGTTGCGTCATAATCAATAGAGTTAATAGAACACTCACAATCCGTTACAAATAAGGGATGATATATTTCGTTCTCCATGTATAATTTTATTTCTAAGTATAAATTGAATTATCGGTATTATTTTTTCTATTGCTATCAGCAAAGTTACCGTTTTTTGCAACAAAAAACTCAACAATACCATCTACAACGTGCTTAAAACGGATTTGTAAAATATCTATTTACTTCGTCCCAACCTTACATCTGCTTCCTGTCTATAAAATCGTTCATATCAAATCGTCAATATGCAAAGTTTTTCTACTCCATTTGCTTATTTACAAATAGTTTGTATCAATACCGATTCAAAATCAGACAAAAGAATAGTAGAAGAACTTTGCCTCAATCTTGCTTATTATTGTTTTAATTGGAACTATTTCAATATGAATAACAATACTGTCGGCAACGTACCACAATCGGTACGTTTTTCATTGCGCAAGTGGCGGTATTAATGTTGCATTTTTCAGAGAAAAAACTCCCTTGTTTTAACTCATTATCACATCCATGAAAAAACACAAAGGACTTTGTAAAAAATACGAGCCATATATTTTAAAATACATGGCTCGTATTTTGAAATATATGGCTTATATTTTTCGTCTTTCTATATACAAGAAACACAACAATTTACAAAACTGTATTTCTGTCATTTATTTGACGTACTTTTTACTACGTTTCTTATATCGTCAGACTTGTCCTTTCGGAATATTACGACTTTATTTTTACGATAAGGCTTCTTAAATTTTTGCAAAAGCCTGATCCAAATCGTCTATTAAGTCAGCAACATTTTCCGTACCAACGGACAATCTGATAGTTCCCTCAAATATACCCTGATCTGCTGCTTCTTCAGGACTCAATTCGGAGTGAGTTGTAGTAAGCGGATGTATGACAAGCGATTTTACGTCAGCCACATTTGCAAGCAATGAGAATATCTTCAGATTGTCAATGAACTTAAACGCATCGTCTTGTGTTCCGTTTATTTCGAACGTAAAAATAGAACCTCCGCCATTGGGGAAATAACGTTTATACAGATCATGATTCGGATGATCTTCGAGAGACGGGTGATTTATCTTCTTGACTTTCGGCTGGTTCTTCAGATATTTGATAATTTCAAGCGTATTAGAAACATGTCTCTCCACACGCAAACTAAGAGTTTCAAGTCCCTGAAGCAAAATCCAAGCGTTGAACGGAGAAAGAGTTGCACCTTCATCGCGCAGAAGCAATGCACGCACACGAGTAACAAACGGAGCTGGAATTGTACCGAATTTCAAGCCATGATAACTTGGGTCCGGCTGACTGAACCCGGGGAATTTATCACTTGCAAGCCAATCGAATGTGCCGCCGTCAACTATTATTCCACCAAGAGAACTTCCGTGTCCGCCGATGAACTTTGTTGCAGAATGCACAACTATATCAGCTCCGTGCTCAATGGGACGTATAAGGAAAGGAGTACCGAAAGTATTATCAATAACCAAAGGAATACCATGACGGTGAGCAATTTCCGCAGTTCTTTCTTTCGATATCAGAGATATTGGAATTCGGGTTTCCGAGAGTTTCTATATAAACCAATTTCGTGTTAGGTTTGATGGCATTCTCCAATTCTTCATAGTTGTCGGGATCGACAAAAGTAGATTCTATACCATAACGGCTCAACGTGTGCTTGAGAAGATTGTACGTACCGCCATATATTGTTTTGGTTGAAACAACATGGTCTCCTGCATATGCAATATTTGTTATGGCATAAGTTACAGCAGCTGCGCCGGAAGCAACAGCAAGTCCGCCAACTCCGCCTTCAAGAGCCGCAACGCGACTTTCCAAAACCCCTTGCGTGGAATTGGTAAGACGACCGTATATATTGCCTGCATCGCGCAATCCGAAACGATCTGCTGCGTGCTGGGAGTTATGAAACACATACGAAGTGGTTTGATAAATAGGTACTGCGCGGGCATCTGTGGCAGGATCTGCCTGTTCTTGTCCGACATGAAGTTGCAATGTTTCGAAGTGTAGTTTCTTTTCTGACATGATCTTTATTTTTATTGATTTATATTATTTTCGTTCGAATCAGTTCGTTACTTTTTCTGATGCAAAATTACATTGTCAGAAAAATATCACCAAGAGATTTCAAGAATCAAGAAAAATAATACTACTTTTGCCCTACGAAACAGAAAAATACGCAGTCAGACCGACTCAAAATGCAGGACTGCAGCAAAAAATATAAAGCATAATGGAAAAACAACAAATCTCGACAGCACAGACATTGCTATCTTGCGCGAATTGCAAAACAATTCCAGACTTACAATAAAGGAACTTGCTTCAAAAGTAAACCTTTCACTTTCTCCTGTACACGAAAGAATGAAAAACCTTGAGCGCAACGGATACATAACAAAATATACAACAATTCTCAATGCAGAAAAACTGGATATGGGATTTACGGTTTTCTGCAAAATAAAAATGCGCCGCATAAATCACGACATTGCTACAGATTTCGTGAACTCCATACGCAATATTCCCGAAGTAACGGAATGCTATAACATTTCTGGACAATATGACTACCTTCTAAAGGTCAGCGCAAGCAATATGGCTTCGTACCAAAGTTTTGTGATAAATGTTTTGGGGCGTATAGAATCCATGCTTTCAATAGAAAGTACATTTGTAATGTCAGAAGAGAAAAATACATACGGCATCAATATATAGATTGCAAAAACACGTTCCCCAACACACGCCTTGGGGCAAAAGCGTTCATATTATCTCCGTATAATTCGCCAAGTGCCATTTTTTATATATTTTTGCGCTTAAATACCAAAGCAACATGAGACTAAAACTATTTACCGCAATAATCGTTTCGCAGTTGTTATGCCTCTTCTGCATAGCTTCGCCCAACAATGGTAAATTTATTTTGGTTATAGATGCCGGGCACGGCGGACATGATGCAGGAGCTATTGGTACATATTCAAAAGAAAAAAACATAAACTTGAACGTGGCTCTTGCCTTTGGAAAACTTGTAGAAAACAATTGCAGTGACGTAAGAGTTATATACACCCGCAAAACAGATGTTTTTATTGCACTTCAGGAACGTGCAGAAATAGCAAACCGGAATAAAAAGCAAATCTCTTTATTTCCATTCACACAAATGCATTACCGAATGGAAAGATTGCCTATGCTTCCGAAACATATACCCTTGGTATGGCTCGGTCTTCTGAGAATTTTGATGTAGCCAAACGAGAAAAAACTCGGTAATTCTTGTTGAAAACGACTACAAAGGAAAAAGTATGCAGGTTTCAATCCAAATTCTTCTGAAAGCTATATAATTTTCGAATTCATGCAAGACGAGCACATGAAGCAGAGTATAAACCTTGCCCAAAGTATACAAAAGCATTATGTGAATTTGGCAAACCGTAAAAACAAAGGCGTGCATCAGGCAGGTTTTCTTGTATTACGAGAAACTTCCATGCCAAGCGTGCTTACGGAATTGGGATTCATTACAACACCGGAAGAAGAAGCATATCTGAATAGCCAAGACGGTATAAACAAACTCGCACGTTCGATATTTGAAGGATTTCTTGATTACAAACAAACGCAAGACGGAAAGATTCGCCCTACGATATCGTATAACCCGAAAGAAAACACTGCTGAAAGCGAAGTAAAAGACACGACGGAAACAAAGAGACAAAAATTATCGCAAAAAGAAAACAAAGTTGACAATACTGAAAGTTCTTCTGTTTTGGCGAAAGCGTTGGAAAAAGAACTGCCCACAAAAAGAAATTGCACAGGACACCAAAGTTGAAAACGCCGCAAAAAACGAAAAGGCATCTCCCGTCCTCACGCAAACAAACAATACAGAAAAGCCGGTATTCAAAATACAAATCCTTACATCAGACACACCTTTGAAGAATACAGACAAACAACTGCAAGGATACCAAAATGTGGAAAGCTATCAAGAAAAAAAAGGTAGTATGATAAAATACACATGTATGCCGACAGCAGATTATAACCAAGCCGTAACAAACCAAAAGGAAATCCGCAAGAGAAATCCCGGGGCTTTTATGGTTGCATTCAAAAAATGGTAAGCGCATAGACCTTGACAAAGCTGTTGCAGAATTTAAGTCGAACAAAAATAAATAAAGAGGGAAATGAAGAATCAGTATTTTACCATAGAAGTAAAAAGTGGCAATAGCTGCCATTATAGCTATTATTTTGTTGTTCTTTGGAATTAAGTTTCTAAAAGGCATAGATGTTTTCAAGTCCACCCACACCTATTATGTAGTTTTTTCAGATATTACAGGACTAACAAAGTCTAATCCTGTATACGCGAACGGTTATGCAGTAGGCAACGTAAAAGATATAGATTATAACTATGATCATCCAGGGAATGTCGTCGTAGAAGTAGAATTATCCAAAGCAATGCAGATTCCCTAAAGGAACTACCGCCGAATTAGTTTCGAGTATGCTTGGAAGCGTTAATATGAATCTTGTTTTTCTAAGAATCCTATAGAACATATAAATGCAGGAGCAACCATTTACGGGAAGTTTCATGAGGGCGCACTCGAGAAAGTTGAAGCCATGATTCCGGCTTTTGAGAAAATGATGCCCAAACTTGATTCTATTCTTACTTCTTTGAATTGTTTACTGGCTGATCCCGCGATAGCTTCTACGCTTCACAACGTTAACGACATAAGCGCGAATCTAAAACAAAGTACGGCTCAACTCAACAGTATTCTCTATAATGATATTCCCAAACTTACAAAAAGAGATGGATAAAATCGGAGAAAACACAGAGACTCTTACTAATAATTTGAATCAATTAGATATTGCTTCAACTCTTGAAAGTGTTAACCAAACAATTTCAAATATAAACAATTTGACATGTTCCATGGATACAAAAATAAACGGCAAAGACAATTCCCTCGGAATGCTTCTTAATGACCGCGGAGTTTACGACAAACTCTACGAAACCATGAACAGTGCCAACAATCTGCTTCTTGACTTAAAGAATCACCCAAAACGTTACGTACATTTTTCGGTGTTCGGAAAAAAGATAAATAAATGCCAGCAATTTCAGAACGTGGCGAAAGAATGCCGCAATCACCTATACGCAAATTAACGCCATTGGCTAATGCAGCCAAAGAAAGAGGAATAAAAGTATACCATCTTAATATCGGTCAGCCTGATTTACCTTCACCTTCAAAAGGACTTGAAGTTCTTAAACATGTTGACAGAAGCGTTTTAGAGTACAGTCCTTCACAAGGATTCAAAACTTATCGCGAAAAGCTCGTAAACTATTATGCCAAATACGATATAGAAGTTACAGCAGATGACATTATAATCACGAGCGGAGGTTCAGAAGCTGTTCTTTTTGCATTCCTGTCGTGCTTAAACCCCGGAGACGAAATAATTGTTCCCGAACCAGCATACGCAAACTATATGGCATTTGCTGTTGCAGCGGGTGCAGTTATCCGCACAATTGCCACAACAATAGAAGAAGGTTTTTCTTTGCCTAAAGTTGAAAAGTTTGAAGAACTCATAAACGACCGCACAAGAGCAATTCTTATCTGCAATCCAAATAATCCTACGGGCTATCTTTATACACGCCGCGAGATGAATCAGATTCGAGACATGGTGAAAAAGTATGATCTTTATCTTTTCAGCGATGAGGTTTACCGCGAATTTATTTATACAAGTTCTCCATATATTTCCGCATGCCACCTAAAAGGCATAGAACAGAACGTTATCCTTATCGATTCCGTCTCCAAAAGATACAGCGAATGCGGAATTCGAATCGGTGCTTTGATAACTAAAAACGCAGAAGTAAGAAAAGCCGTGATGAAATTCTGCCAGGCACGTCTAAGTCCTCCACCCTTGGTCAGATTGTGGCAGAAGCTTCGCTTGATGCCGATGAAAAATACACAAGAGATGTGTACGACGAATATGTAGAACGCAGGAAATGTCTTATTGACGGCTTAAACAGAATTCCCGGATGCTATTCTCCTGTACCGATGGGGGGGCTTTCTATACTACGGCACAGCTTCCTGTAGATGACGCAGAGAAATTCTGCGCGTGGTGTCTCAACGATTTCAATTACGAAGGCGAAACAGTTATGCTTGCTCCTGCTGCCGGTTTTTATACAACTCCCGGAGCAGGACGTGATCAGGTTCGTATAGCTTACGTATTAAACAAAGAAGATTTGCAACGCGCACTGCTTGTTTTGCGCAAAGCACTCGAACAATACCCGGGAAGAACCATAAGACAATGAATCTATCGTTTTTCTTAGCCAAAAGACTTTACTCGGCAGAAAATAAAACTAAGAGAGCATCGCTCCCTGCCATAAAAATAGCAATAACGGGAGTAGCCGTAGGACTTGCCGTAATGCTTTGGCTGTTGCCATAGCCTTAGGATTCAAAAACGAAATAAGTTCAAAAGTAATCGGATTCGGTTCGCACGTTGTAATAATAGACACTTCTTCTTCGCTCGAGGAAACAAGTATTCCCATTGAGGTTACACCGCAGTTCATAAATGAAATAAAAAAGACCGACAACGTAAAGCATATACAAACCTTTACAATAAAGCCGGGAATATTAAAAACAGAAAACGAATTTGCAGGGATAACGTTAAAAGGCATTGGGCAAGGATATGACACAGAATTCATAAAGCAACATATCATAGAAGGAAAACTACCCGATTACTCCCAAATCTCCACAGAAAACGACATTATTATCAGCCACAACACAGCCAATACGCTGAAAATAAAATGCGGCGATAAGATTTTCGCGTATTTCTTTAACGATGGTCTGCGCACAAGGCGGTTCAAAGTTGCAGCTATTTATCGTACAGACCTATCGCAATTTGACAACATGATTGTTTTTGCCAATCAAAAACGGTAAACAAGCTAAACGGGTTCAAAGACACGCAAGTTTCCGGATTGGAAATATCTTTGTACGACTTCAATAAGCTTTATGAATCAAGCTTGAAAATAGGAAAGAAAGTAGCATATAACAATATTGATAATAACACACAATACGTTTCATACAACATAAAGGAATTATACCCTCAAATATTCGATTGGTTGGGACTTCTCAACATAAACATAGCCGTTATACTTATCCTCATGATTCTTGTTGCCGGTGTTACAATTATCAGCGGACTATTAATCCTCATACTTGAGAGAAACAAACACCATTGCTTTGTTGAAATCTCTTGGAGCAAGCAATACTCTAATACGCCACACATTCATAAAACTGGCAATTATCATCTTAGTTAAAGGTATAGTAATCGGAAACATCATAGGTCTGATGCTTGCATTTGTACAACAACATTTTCATTTGGTGAATCTTGATCCAGCTTCATACTACATAGACAGTGTGCCTATAGAATTCAATGCTCTCGCAATAATCACAATAAATGCAGTAACATTCATTGTTTCCACACTTGCACTTGTAATACCAAGCTACTTTACGGCTCGTATCCACCCGTCAAAGGTTCTCAGGTTTGAATAACGCAACAAGCTTACACCACTTTTTGCAGACAAAACATTGCTGACTCGAAAAAAACTACTAAATTTGCATCGTCAAAAATACGGGGTGTAGCGCAGTCCGGTTAGCGCACCTGCTTTGGGAGCAGGGGGTCGCGAGTTCGAATCCCGCCACCCCGACACAATTGAGTAGGAGGAAAACGAAGCAGTTTTCTTCCTACTTTCGTTTTTACCGACCTCTCACACCACCGTACGTGCGGTTCCGCATACGGCGGTTCCTATTTTGGATACCATTCGAGATACGCATCCATTAAAGTAGCATACCCTGCCCTACATAGATGCTCTTTTGTTATAGCTCTATGCAGTATGTAGCTGTCTGCTATACGCCAATAGCCTTTGCGAGTATTACCCCATTCGTATGCTTTGTATTTACTAATACCACATTTAATGAGGTTTGCCACTTTTTGTCTTGACTTTCTTCCAAGCTTTCCATATACACATGCGGATTCTACGTCTTAACCATTCGTCTGTTTCAAGCAAGAGACGCTTCATATTGGCAAGGTGATAATAGCCGACCCAACCTCTTATGTATTCTTTCAGCTTCTGCTTTCTCTTGGCATATCCCCATCCGTTGCTGCGACTTGTCAGTTCTTTCAACCTTGACTTCATCTTGGCTTTTGGATTTTGATGCACCGTGAGTTGGCATTTGCCTTTCATCACATAAAAAGGAGTAGCCGAGATATTTCACTCCGCGCACATACGACACTACGGTCTTTTCCTTGTTGACTTTGAGATATAGAGTATTCTCTATAAATCGGGTTATAGACTCCTTCACTCGCATTGCAGCCCTTCTGGACTTGCAGAATATCATCGAGTCATCAGCATAGCGCACAAAGGGTAGTCCTCTGCGTTCGAGTTCCTTGTCCAATTCGTTGAGCATGATATTACTCAACAACGGACTTAGCGGTCCTCCTTGGGGAGTTCCTTCCTCGCTCGCTTCAAACAAGCCTTTGTTCATTACACCACTTCGGAGATATTTGTGTATAAGACTGACCACTCTGCCGTCTTTTTATCGTACGGCTGAGGATTTCTATAAGTTTGCTATGGCTCACGGTGTCGAAGAAGCGTTCAAGGTCAAGGTCTACTACATATATGTAGCCTTCGTTGATTATCCTCTGCGCTCCTCGTAGTGCGTCATGGCATCCTCTTCTCGGACGGAAGCCATAGCTCGTCTTGGAGAATTGGTTCTCATAGATGGGAGTCAGTACTTGGTTTATGGCTTGTTGCACCAGACGGTCTACTACTGTTGGTATTCCTAACAGGCGCATCTTGCCGTTGTCTTTGGGTATTTCTACCCTTTTCACTGGGTTCGGACGGTAAGAACCGTCCATCAAGGAACGGATGAGCATGTCCTTGTTGGTCAAGAGCCATGGGAGCAGCTGTCCACACGGCATCTTGTCGATACCACCACAGCCATTGTTTCTAACCACCGCCTTGTAGGCTCGGCTGAGATTTGCAGGACTGAGGATTTGCTCGAAAAGGTGTTCCTTGTCGAATGGTACTTCCACGATGTTGTCTTCACACATCCACATGAAGGTCTGCACTCCCCCATACCATTCGGTTTCCGACCTATCTCTTTGGGGGCAGCCATTAACTTGGGATAATGTTTTCTGCATTCTTTCCTTCATAAGGTATATTTCAATTACTATCGTTTAATTGTTAGGTTCAGCCCTTCGTGCAACGTTATCGAGTATTGCACTACTATGGCGTCTGCTGACTTCTCACGGCAAGCTTTACTCCATGACTTTCGTAAAAGCAACTAATCGACATGTCCGTGAGACCTCCTCGGATAAGGGCTTATTCTTTCCATCTTATACCCACTTCATTTACACCAACCATTCCGAATAGCAATAGGACTTTGATTTGTGATGCAATCTTATCCATGGTCAAATGCCTTATATGAAGTTTCTGTACGTTAGGTCAGATGTTTGCCGCCAGCTTCTTTCATATTCCACCTCACAGTGGACACCCTTGCTATTGGCTAGCTACAATTCCCGCTATTAGGGCTTGTTAGGGACTTGCACCCATTAGAATAAACTCATGCCGAGCATACAACAAAAAGCATCGGCTTCAATCGTATAGATTGTGTCCGATGCTTTTCTTTTTAATGCATATAAAGTTTACATGCCCCCAGACAAAAATGGCATAACTAAAGAAAGCATAGCAGGCACAAAAAAAGAGACTGTAAATATCCATATTTACACTTTGCCGACCCTATGAAATTTTTATATTCAAACTACATTGTAAAACAGGTACTTATAACCATCAAAAATACAAGCCATATATTTTTAAAATACAAGGCACTTATTTTTAAAATAAGTGCCTTGTATTTTTTACAACATGCCGAATCTTCAAATATACTCCCCTATCATATGCAAAAATATGAAGGTAAAAACGTTTTTATTCCTTTATTTTATCTTATATCATTATAGCTGTTGATTTTTTTTATGTATTTAGAGCCTTATAACTAACCATAACTTACTATGACTGACTAACCATAAAGTATTGATTTTCAATACTCTTTGATTTTTAACACTTTCTGAGATTTTCCACATATTTTTGCAGCGTATTTCTACCGTGGAGAATTTGCGGAGCTTTTATTTTGTCATATCGTAAACGTAGTTGACAAGGGTTTACGAGTGGTTACAATGGAGGACAGATTTGAAGCTGATAGGCAAAAAGCGTTATATCGTGGACTGGGTTGACAAAGGTTGTCAATGGTTCACTTCCGTTTACTCCATCGGTGGAATACTCAAAGTATGTAGAACATAGCAATATCAAAGAGTATGAGACCGACAAGAAAATGTGAATTTTGTGGCAAGACATTCGTGCCAAGAAGCGGTATGCAGAAATACTGTTCCGAGGAATGCCAGGCAGAGGCAAAACGTCTTAGGAAGAAAAGACAGCAGGACTTGATTAACGGTATTGAGCCAATCATGGATCTGCAACATCAGGAGTATCTTACATTCTCAAAGGCAGCTGTGCTGATGGGATGCACCGACAGTATATCTACAAACTTGTGGCTAACGGCAAGTTGAAGGCATCAAGATTGAGCAGCCGAATGGCATTCGTAAGAAAGACTGATATAGAGAAGATGTTTGAGAGTAATCCTTACAAGCGTGTGATTCCTGCCAGCAAGAGCAAGCCCTGTCAAAAGGCAAAAGCAGAAAAGCCAACACAAAACCTGAATCAACAAAAGGGAAAGAGGAGAATGAGGTGCTTGACTATTATTCGGGCGAGGAAGTGATGTCCATTTATAAGGTCAAGAAGTCTTGGCTCTACACCTCCGCTAAGCGTAACCAGATACCGATGTGCCGTATTGCTGGCAAGAACTATTACAGCAAACGGCATATTGATGAGTTCTTCGGTACTGCCGTTGACATCAACTGCATCACGGAATGGGTGACCGCTGATGATGTAGAGGAAGCCTTTAGCATGAGCAAGTCAGCACTTAGGGCATACACCTACCGCCATAAGATACCCACCAAACGTGAGTATGGTCGCACCTATTACTCAAAGGAGCATCTTGAAGAACTGCGCAGGACTGACCTCATGAGCGATGACAACTATTATACAACCGAACAGGTGCAGCAATTGTATGGTCTGACAAGTGCCAACATCTGCCATATAGTGAGAGTTCACCATATCAGTAAGGTAAAAGTGGGTGTAAAGAATCTGCTTTTGAAGACGGATGTGGAGCGAGCAATGGCAGAAAGAGCAGCAAAAGGACTATGATTTCAAATGATTTCAGCATTATCCATCAATGACTGCAAATAATGGGAGTCACGGAAGTATCATTCAGTTATTTTGCAGCCGTGAAGAGACACTTCACCACGAATAATCATCAATAATACATATCAGTTATGAGCAACATTTGCAAGACCGTATCATTGCGTACACGCAAAATCAAGGACGGACACATGCTGTCCTATTATCTTGACTATTATCCAGGCTATCGTGACGAGAGCACGATGAAAGTCATCCGCCATGAGTCGCTTGGCATCTACATCTATGCCAAGCCGAAGAACCAGACGGAACAGAAGTACAACCTCAACCTTACGGCAAGAGCCGAGGCGATACGCTGCCGTCGCTTCGAGGCTATCGTCAACGAGCGTTACGATTTCTTCGACAAGGAGAAGATGAAAGGAGATTTCCTTGCCTACTTCAAGAAACTGGCGGACAAGAAGAACTCCAAGTGGCAGCACGTCTATATGCACTTTCGTACATTCACGCAAGGCAAGTGTACCTTCGGTGAGATAAACGTGGACTTGTGCAACAGATTTCGTGAGTATCTGCTGACAGCACCACAGGGACTGCATAAGAACAGAAAGCTACATATCAACTCAGCAGCCAACTACTGGTCAACTTTCCGTGCTTCAATACACACTGCCTATCGTGACCGCAAGATAAAGGAGAATCCAAATGGTTTCTTGGAGCGTATCGAGACAATCCCGACTGACAAGGAGCATCTTTCACAAGACGAGGTTATCCGCTTGGCATCCACACCATGCTCTGCTCCTGCATTGAAGCGAGCCTTCCTGTTCTCTTTGTCTTACGGCATTGAGAAAAAGCGACATTAAGAAGCTCACTTGGGAAGAAATACAGCCATACGGCAGCGATGGTGTAATGTATGTCACCACTCGAATGCAGAAGACAAAGGACATCGTGCATAACCCAATCAGTGAGGAAGCCTTGGAACTGTTAGGCTATTCACCAGATAAACGTGGCAAGGTGTTCCCTGATTTCAAAGACTCCATGACACAGGCTCCACTGAAGAAATGGCTGAGAGAAGCAGGGATCACCAAGCATATCTCCTATCATTGCTCACGCCACAGCTTTGCCTGTCTCCAGTTGGACGCAGGAACAAGTATTGCCGTAGTGCAGCGTTATCTCGGTCACAAGAATGTGGCAACTACAGAGGTGTATGCCAAGATTTCCGATGCACAGAAGCGTGCTTCGGTTGGCTGTATCACCTTGAAGAAGTAACCATTTGACAATAACACGCAGAAAAGGACTGTTGGAATAATTGGGTTCCAATAGTCCTTTCCTCGTTTTGTTGGTTCTATTTGTGGTCGTGGATAGAACCAATCCGACAAATTCACTCCAATTTCTGTTGATATTAAAGAGGAACTGCAAATTTCCCTTTTCTTTGCCCTTACCTTTGTAGTCAGCAATTAGCAGCAACTGGCACTAACGAGCAGTTTAAAAGTATGATTCAGAGTATGATATCATATTAGAACGCTAATAAAGCGTAAAAGAAAGAGTGCCAGAGAACGTAAATGCGGTTTTTACATGCTTCTGCATCTAACTTTGTGGAAGTTTTTGAACGAATAACAATAAAACGAATACAATAATGATAGAAAACAAGACAACTTCAGATTGTACCATCTACGCTTTTGTTGGTACGGCAATTTCGCCATCTCTCTTGTCGTGGCTATGTATGTAGGCAATGACTTTAACCAAAGTCTGTTTGTCGAGTCAATCATCTTTGTAGGGAGCAACATCCTGCTTTGGGCGATATTCATTTCTATGGTGAATTATCCCTATGAACTGATGACCATTGGTAGCAACAGCAAGACAAAGAAAAACGTCGTAGAAGCAGAGCCAGCAACAGAACAAGAACAGCCAATGCAAACCTTACCACAAACAGAGTCAGCACAATACAGCCACGAAGACTATGCCAAGCGTGTAGAGGTACAAGAAAAAGAAGCACAGGAGGAAAAGGAAAAGCGAACAAGAGCCGTACTTGACTATGTGCATCGTACCATGTCAAGGTTTCTTTATGAGGAAGATTTGTACAAGGTAATTGAGGCTGTCAAGGAATGGAGTAACGACACCAGCCATACCCCAACAGCAATAAACCGTTTCAAGGAGACGGTTGAGAATATCCCTTTAAGGCACTTCGTGTGGAATATCGCAGAACGTTTGGGTAAGCGTGATTACACAATGGCAATGCGAATTGCCTTTATCAAGGCTTTGTTTCCCAAGCCGTTTGAAGGCTTGGACTACAGCACATTGAAGAACCTGAAAGCACCATGTTCCAATGATGTCATTCCTATTGACGAGCCTGCCAATGGTAGATATGATTTCCATGATGTGACGGAGAAAATTCCCGAATAATCCCCATTGTTAGAGTTAATCCTTCGTGAATGACAAATGACTGTCACGAACCTCAGTAACGGAAGCATCATTCTGTTCCTTTGTCCCAGTTTTTTAGAACAACTTGTATATGACAAAGGAATTAACTTTCAACGACCTTCCAATGGTCGTTGCCCAGCTTCGGGACGAAGTGGTGGGCATGAAGCAGATGATCATCAGTCTGCAATCACAGAACAAGCCACACAAGGCTAATACGCACACATACCTATGAGTGTGGAGGAAGCATCGGCATACCTGAAAATGCCGATGGCAACTCTCTACATGAAACTTGGAAACGGCAGTATTCCCGCCACCAAACCTGGCAAGCGTTACTGCCTTTATCAAGATGAACTTGACAAGTGGCTGGAGACTAACCGCAAGAATCCTGTACCTCTCACAGCAGAGGAGGAGAATGCAGCCATTCTTGCAGGAAACAAGCGCAAGCCGAAACCCTTAAACAGGTAATGTCATGGATGCGCTTGAAATTTGTAACAAAATCAACATGGAAGCCGAGTCTTTAGCGGACTCAGGCTTCCCTCTTGAGGTATTTCCACAAAAAATGCAGTCCATCATCATAGACATGGTGGTGCACGGCAATTTCAAGGTGGATTATGTCGCCATGTCCATGCTGTCGGCAGCATCAGCGGCTCTTGGCAATACCTATCGTATTCACGTTAAGCAGGATTGGGACACGAATGCCGCCCTTTATATCATATTGGTTGGCAGACCTGGCATGGGCAAAACTCCGCCATTACAGCTTGCATACAAGCCAATTCGGGAGTATGAACGAAAGCTGTTTGACAAGTTTTGCTATGAACTTGACCTATATGAGGCAGCATGTGCAACAAAGGAAAGCGGAAGCAAGGAAATGAAGAAGCCTATTCTGAAAAGGGTCACATTGGATGACTTTACATTGGAGGCTCTGGTATTGGAGCATTACAACAACTTGCGTGGCATAGCCATCAACTATGATGAAATTCTCGGACTGCTTGCCAATACTGACAGGTATGGGAAAAATCCCATGCTTGAACGCCTACTTTCCATCTGGAGCGGATGCCACTTGGAGAACACCCGTGTCAAGAATGACCGCCCACAACGTGTAGAAGAGCCATGTGTCAACATCATCGGTACAACACAGACCAAACGAATGAAGGAACTGATGGCTTCCAAATTCATGGATACAGGTTTTCTTGACCGTATTCTGGTTGTATATCCCAAATCCAAGAAAGTTCCACACTGGCTGGATGAGGAAGACGGCCATGTGCGCCAGAGCGAGGCTTCAAGAAAATGGGCTGACATCATCGGGAAAATCTTTGGACTTGACTATGCAAGGTGTAATGACACAAATGAATGTTGTCCAAATATCCTTTATATGGACAAGGACGCACATTCCCTTTTCTTTGGTTGGTGGAACAGAAATGTGGATGCCATCAATGCCATAGAGGATGATGAAGATGTTGAAACGAGGGTGATGAAGCACAATACCCACGTCGCACGCATTGCCTTATTGCTCCAAGCTCTAAGATACGCCTGTGGCGAGAGCCATCTGCAAAGTATTGATGTGGATTCCATAAAAGGAGCATTACAGCTCAATGAATATTGTGAGAATTGTTATCAACGCTGCCGAGCCTTTGTTGCTGAAGACACCTGTGATTCTATGTCCAAGGAGTTGCTGTATCTGTTGGAAGACAGTTTTGACACAAAAACTGCCATTAAAACAGGAATGGAGAATCTGCGTGTTACAGACCGTACTGTGATGAACTATATAAAGGAGCTTATGAAGTCTGGCCTAATCACAAAGGCAAAGAAAGGATTTTACGAAAAAGTAAAAGTTCCAAACAGGACAGGCAACTGAAACATAAACCAACCTGTTTTCAGTATTCATTTGTTTCAGTTTTTCAGTTGACAAGTGCGTAACTGAAAACATGAAAGAACTGAAAGCTGAAATTCACCAATAATTCATTTCAGTTACGATGATGAACGAGTATAGATTTCACTTGGAGAAATACAGATTGGGTAATCGTTACACATGCCCGAATTGTGAGCGCAAGCGTTGTTTCACAAGATACATAGATGATGAGGGGGAAGTATCCTTCCTGACAATGTAGGCAAATGCGACCATGAGCATAGTTGTGGGTATCACTATACTCCTAAAGACTATTTCCGTGAGCATCCAGACTTTCTGTCTAAGGACAAATTGCCATATCCGACAAGAAGGAATATCCAACCGAAAGTCGTAGAAAAGCCTATTTCCTATATCGCCAACGCTATTATGGAGCGTTCCTTGTCTCATTACGGAATCAATCCGTTATACCAGTACCTTTCCAAGGTCTTTGGTGAACAAGAGACAGAAAGGCTGATGAAGATGTATCATGTCGGAACATCCTATAAGTGGGGAGGCTCAACCATTTATTGGCAAGAAGAAAAGGATGATAAGGTGAGGACTGGCAAGGTCATGCTATATAATCCCAAAGACGGACATCGTGTGAAAGAGCCACGTTCTTATGTTGGATGGGCGCATGCTTTTCTTCATCTTCCAGATTTCAACTTGTGCCAATGTTTCTTTGGTGAGCATTTGCTGGCACAGCATCCCACAATGTCGGTCGCTATTGTCGAGAGTGAAAAAACTGCCATAATCGCATCCCATTTCATCCCCAATTTCATCTGGCTGGCAACTGGAGGTATGCATGGCTGTCTCAACCAAATCGCTGTCAAGGTATTGGGAGGTCGGGACATCATTCTATTCCCTGACCTTGGAGCAACGGACAAATGGAAATCAAAAATTCCATTGCTGCAATCTGTTTGCAAAAAGGGTTGTCATAAAAGCAACATCTTGGAAGACAATGCCACC